>OLVO01004676.1_pt1 | contig 10038 bp, 9 predicted proteins | sample 1672571 | NCBI WGS metagenome assembly OLVO01 (sample SAMEA3136700, study PRJEB25190) | human gut metagenome | biome: human gut; feature: human-associated habitat; material: faeces | place: Austria | collected 2013 | reverse complement strand
TACCCACTCCGGTACACCTAAATTTGCCTTACATACCGTCGCAATGGCGTTTACCTGGGTTGCGCAGCCGATTCCAAAAGAAGCAAATGCTCCAAAAAATGCAAACAGGAGAGCCAGCCATTTCATATGAAGTCCACGCTCAAGTGCATACATTGCACCGCCCTGCATACGACCGTCTGCGCTCTGCACACGGTACTTCACGGCGATCAGGGATTCAGAATACTTGGTGGCAATGCCGAAAACGCCGGTGAGCCAGCACCACAGTACAGCGCAGGGGCCGCCCAGGGCGAGAAGTACGCCTCCTACGCGCTGACCCTCTCGGTGCTGGCCAGCACCGCGGTGGGTGTGCTGATGACGCTGACCGGCGGCATTGTCGCGCTGCCGCTGATCGGCATTGTGCTGTATCAGGCCGCTTGGCTGGTCATTACGCTGTTCTTCCCGCTGATGCAGCGTTAAGGCAGCACAGAATGATGTTAGGAAAGGGGATCCCCAATGTACCGTGCACGCGAAAAACAGATGTCGATCTACGACTATCTGCCGCCCTACCACGGCGAGCTGTGCAACGCCAACCGCTGGGTGCGGCTGGCTGCCGCCATCGACTGGGATGGCTTTGAAAAAGCCTACAGTGCGCTGTTTGCCCCCGGCGGCAAGGTGGCGCTGCCCGCCCGCGTGGCGCTGGGCTGCCGGATCATCCAGCTGCACTATGCGGCGTCGGACCGCGAGGTCGTGGCGCTGGTGCAGGAAAGCCCCTACCTGCAATATTTTTTGGGGTTCGAGAGCTTCACCGACGCGGTGCCGTTCTCGTCCCGCACGGTGGCGCGGTTCCGCGCCCGCATTCCGGATAAGGCTGTGCGCCCGGCAGTCCGCCTGCTGCGCAGCTTTCAGTGACCCATTTATCCCATTTATATAGAGAGGTATTCATGGAATTGTTTTTAGACGCACTTCTGGACGCATTGATCGACGGCGTGAAAATGCTGCCGTTTTTGTATCTGGCCTACCTGCTGATCGAGTGGCTCGAACGCCATCACGGTGAGAGCATCGAGGGGGCCCTCGCAGGCGGCGGGCGCTGGGGGTTCATCCCCGGTGCGCTGCTGGGCTGTGTGCCGCAGTGCGGCTTCAGTGCGGTGGCCTCCAACCTGTACGCAAGCCGGGTCATCACGCCCGGTACGCTGCTGGCGGTGTTCATCGCGACCAGCGACGAGGCCATCCCGCTGCTGGCGGCGGAGCCGTCCCAGTGGGTCACGCTTGTGCTGCTGCTGGCCTGCAAGGTGGCGTTTGCCATCGTGGGCGGCTGGCTGCTGGACATCCCGCTGCGCCATGTTCTGCCGCACTCCCTCTACGGCGGCTACGAGGGCCATGCCGACGACGTCGACTGCCACGAGGAACATGAGGAATCGAGCAGCATTTTTATGGCGGCACTGCGCCACACGCTGGAAATCTTCGTGTTCATCCTGCTGTTCAGCTTTATCATCAGTCTGCTGTTTGAGGGCTTCGGCGAGGAGCCCATCACGGCGGCACTGTCCGGCATGGGCATCTTCCAGCCGATGCTGACCGCGCTGGTCGGCCTTGTGCCCAACTGCGCCGCCAGTGTGCTGCTGGCCCAGCTGTATATGGAGGGGGCCATCACCTTTGGCAGCCTGTTTGCCGGGCTGACCGCCGGCGCAGGCGTGGGCCTGGCCGTGTTGTGGCGTGTGAACCCCAGCTGGAAGCAAAACCTGTTTATGACCGGGCTGCTGTGGGCCGTTGGCGCCGCGGCAGGCATGGTGCTGCAACTGATTCTCTAAGGCCATACCGCACAATTCCCGCCCCGCGGGGCTGTGCGGTTTTATAGTAAAACCGTAAAAATTTCGGCAGGAGGTACTTATCCTATGCGGTACTCGATCGAAAATGATACCCTGCGTCTGACCGTCGACACCCACGGTGCCGAGGCTGTCAGCGTCATCCACAAGCCCACCGGAGCCGAGCTGCTCTGGTCCGGCGACCCCTCCGTCTGGGGCCGCCACGCGCCCATTCTGTTTCCTTACACCGGCAAGCTGACCGGCGGCAAGATGATTGCCAAGGGCGTGGAATACGCCGGCAGCCAGCACGGCTTTGCCCGCGATGTGGAGCACGCCATGACCTGTCACACCGCCGACACACTGGAGTTTGAGCTGCACGCCAACCCCGAAACACTGCCCAAATGGCCCTACGCCTTTGTGCTGCGCTCCACTTTTGTGCTGGACGGCGAGACCATCCACCACACCCTGACTGTGGAGAACCCCGTGGAGGAGCAGCTGCGCTTTGGCATCGGCTATCACCCCGCCTTTGCGCTGCCCTTTGACGACCGCCATACCACCGAGGATTACGAGATCCGCTTTGACGGGCTGGAGTCCCCGCTGTGCGTCAGCGCCATTCCCAACGGCCTGCTGAATGGCCAGAGTTACTATCTGGCCCGCAACACCGAGACCATCCCCCTGACCGACGACCTGTTCGACAGTGACAGCCATTGCATGGTCAACCTGAAGACCGCCCATGTCTCCGTTGTGGAGAAGGACACCGGCCGCAGCGTGATTTGCAACGTGGAGGGCTACCCCTACGTGCTGATCTGGTCCGCCGCCAAAAAGCCGCTGCACTTTATCTGCATCGAGCCCTGGCACAGCCTGCCCGGCGAGGAGAACGGCCCCCTGGAGTGGGAGCAGCGCCCCTGCGCCGCCAGCCTGAAGAAGGGCGAAAGCTGGTCCACCACCCTTTCCACCACCTTTGTGCGCTAAGCGGGGGACCGTATGACAAAGACAAAGGCATTTTTGCAAAAACATCGCTGGAGTCTGACCGGCGCCCTGCTTGGGGCGCTGGTTTTTCTCGTACTATACGGCGTGCGGGTGCTGGATCCTGTCTGTGTGGACTGGATCTTGAACAATCCCAGCCCGGACCCGTCCCAGCATTATCTGGGCTGGGTGTTTTACCGCCGCAGCGGTTGGCACCTGCCGTATCTGGGCGCAAACTACAGTGCCATTTACCCCTACCGCACCAGCATTTTGTACACCGATTCCATCCCGCTGCTGGCCGTGGTCTGCAAGCTGCTGGGCGGGGTGCTGCCCGCGCGTTTCCAGTACTTAGGGCTGTGGGGGCTGTTCTGCTATGCCATGCAGGGCGGTCTGGCCCAGGCGCTCATTGCCCGCATCGGCGGCGTGCGCCCGCAGGATACCGCAAAAAACCGGGCCAGCGTACTGGGCGCCGGGGTGCTGGTGCTGTTCCCGGCGCTGAACATCCGCATGTTTGCCCACACGGCGCTGGCCGCCAACTGGCTGGTGCTGCTGGCCCTGTGGGTGTGGCTGTGTGCCGAGCAGTCCGAAAATAGGCCGTCCACCGGAAAACTCTGCCTGTGGTGGGGTGTGTTGGGGCTGCTGTGTGCGGGCATCCATCTGTATTATCTGCCCATGGTGGGTATGGTGCTGGTGGCCACCTGTGTGCAGCGCGGGCTGGAAAAGCGCGGCCCCGCCGCCGTTGTGCTGCCTATCGTCAGCTTTTGCGCCGTGGCACTGGCCGAACTGTTTGTGCTGGGAGCCTTTGCCGCCAACTTTGCGGGCTACTCCAACGGCTATTTGAGCGGTGCCGACCTAGCCAACCTGTTTGTGCCGGGTCTGGGTGCCAGCTGGGAACAGGAAGTGTACGCGGGCCTGGGCACCACCGCGGCCGTCGTGCTGGCACTGGCCGGTTTGTTGGTACAACGCAAAAAAGCGGCAGAGTTCTTCCGCCGCCATACCCATATTGTGGTTGCCGCTGTTGTGCTGCTGGTGCTGGACGCCGTCGCCTCGATGGGCAACACCGTCACCTTCGGGGGCCGCACGCTGTTTACCGTGCCCATCCCGCAGGTGCTGATGGATTTCTGGGCCATGTTCTCCAGCTGCGCCCGTCTGGCCTGGCTGGCCGGCATGCTGCTGGCCGTGGCGGCCTGCGGGCTGGTGCTGCGGTTCTGGAACGGTGCCGCGGCCGCTGTGCTGCTGGCTGTCTGCGCCGCCGCCCAGGGCTTTGGCCTGCGTACCGAGCTTACCAAGCGTTACACCGCCTACCACGATGCCGCTTATTACGAGGACACCACCCAACTGACCGACCCGGCCTGGGAGCAGCTGGCTGCCAGCGGGCAGTTCAGCCGCCTGGCCTTTGCCAGCTTCGACTTCGAACACGACGACTTCTGGGACCTAGTTGCCTTTGCCGCCGACCACGGCTGGACCTCCAACAGCTTCTACATGGGCCACATGGACGGCAACCTGGCGGCGGTGACGCTGGCAGGGGAGATGAACACCCTCGCGCCGGACACGCTCTACGCCTTTATCGATGAGGACGAGCTGGCCCGCAGCGACTACGCGCTGCACTATTACCGGCTGGACGGCATCCTGCTGGGCAGCGTGGAGCCGATCCATGGCCTGACCGAGGAGCCTGCTGTTGACATCCCCGCCCACACGATGGCGCTGCAAAAATCCAGCGTCATCAACGGCACGGCGGACGCCGACACCGTGACCCTGAACGAGGGCGGCGAACTGCTGACCGAAGCCTGGATGCTCTTCCCCGGCAGCTACCGCGTCACCCTGACGGGCAGTGGGTTCGACCACAGTTATATCTATGCCCGCCACGGGCTTATCAACCAGGAGACCTACAAGATGGAGGTCAACTTTACCGGCATTGCCCCGGATGAGATGGTGTTTGAGTTTTCCACCGGCGAGCCGCTCTACTACTGGCGCACCGCCGTCCACGCGCTGGACGATACGCCCATCGCCGTTACGGTTATCAAGGTAGAAAAGATTGGCTAATCGTCTGTTTTATCGCCGCCCTGCCGATAAGCGGTGGGGGACACCCCATACTGCCGGGTGAACGCCCGCGTAAAGTAGGATGCATTGCTGAACCCGCACCGTGCGGCGATCTCCAGCACGGTGTACCGGCTGCCCCGCAGCAGGGTAGCGGCCTTTTCCAGCCGAAAGTGGATGAGGTACTGCGCAAAGCTGGTGCCGGTCAGGTCGTGGAACCGCTTCATAAAGTGGCTGCTGCTGTAGCCGCACTGGGCGCTGATGGCCGCCACCGTGATTTTCTCCGCATAGTGACGGTCCACGTACTGCACGGTCTGGCGCAGAAGGCGGGTGTCCCGGTGCTCGGCCCCGGCCGGGTGCCGGGCAGGCGTGGCAGCTTTGCACAGCGCATCCATCACGCCGTACAGGCAGGCTTTTATGCGCAGTGCCGTGTTTTCTTTGCGGTTTTCAATCAGCATTTTTACGTTTACAGGCAGCTCTCTGCCCAGAGGGCTGTCTTTTTGTATATGGGCAGGCACTTCCATGCGGCCGTCCGCCAGCGGGGCCAAAAAGCGGCGGTAGGTCTCGCTGTCCGGCGGCTCCAGCAGCGAGAAGCGGAACAGGATGTTGTAATAGCGGAACGTCCCGGCCCCCGCCGCCGCGATGGCGTGGATCTGCCCGGGTAAAATCACTGCCACATCGCCGGTGTGCAGGGTAACCGTCGCCCGGTCAATGGTGATGCTGCCGCTGCCGGTTTCGCAGTAAATCAGCTCCATTTCCTCGTGGTAGTGCAGGGGATAGGCCGGGATAAACGTGGGGATGATACCGCAGTAGACGGCAAAAGGGAAGGCTTCGCTGCCGTGGACTTTTACCTCCTGCCCATCGGGCAGAATGGCAGGGTTTGGGGGCAGATAGGACATAGGCGGCACCTCGTTTGCAAAAACATAGGATTCTGTTATAAGTATAAGACTTTTATGGATGAAACGCAAGGAAAATCATAGTATAATGACAGCGTAGTAATTTGTAAGAGGTGTCTGTATGGGTTTTCGTTCTTCTTCTGTTTCCGGGGGCGGGATTACCGGCTTTTTTGGCGACCGCGCCTTTGCCCGCAGCCTGATGCACATTGCTTTGCCGGTCACGCTGCAAAGCATGCTGCGGGCCTCCTTCAGCATCATTGACCAGGTCATGATCGGCCAGCTGGGCAGCGCCAGCATTTCGGGCATCGGGCTGGGCGGCAAGTTTGCATCTATTCATAATGTGGTGCTCAGCGCCGTCACGGCAGCGGGGGCCATCCTCATTTCCCAATATCTGGGGCAGGGCAGCCGTAAAAACGCGGCCCGCAGCTACAGCGTCAACCTGCTGGTGTCGCTGGCCATTGCGGCGGTGTTTACGCTGGTCTCCACCCGGTTTGCCGAGCCGATTCTGGGTCTCTACACCCAGGACGATGCCACCCGCGCGCTGGGGCAGACGTATTTGCAGACTTACGCCTGGTCGTTCTTCCCGGCGGCGCTGTCCGGCATGGCGGAGACGCTGCTCTGCTGCATGGAGGCCGCCGTCTTCCCGCTCATTGCCAGCATGACCTCGCTGTGCATCAACACGGGGCTGAACTGCCTGCTTATCTTCGGCCACGGCGGGCTGCCCGCACTGGGGGGGCAGGGCGCGGCAGTAGCCAGCGTGGCTGCGCAGGTGGTTTCCTGCTTACTTGTCTACCTGTTTTTGGCCGTGCGGCTGCGGAAAAAGCAGTGGCGGCTGCGGTTCACGCTGGGCTTCACCCGGCCGGAACTGCTTACCTACGCCAAAATTCTGCTGCCACTGCTGGCCAGTGAATTTTTGTGGAGCCTGGGCGAGAACGTCTACTCCGCCATCTACGGCAACATCGGCACCCAGGCCTGCGCCGCTATGACGATGACCACGCCCATCCAATGCCTGATGGTGGGCGCACTGTCTGGTCTGTCCAAGGCGGCGGCCATCCTTATTGGCAAGTCGCTGGGCACGCAGGAGTACGACCGTGCCTACCGCGACGCCCAGCGGTTGATGCGCTGCGGGCTGGCGGCCTCGCTGGTGTTGTCGGCGCTGCTGTTGGTGTTCGGGCGGCTGTACACCACGATTTACCGTGTCGAGCCGGAGGTGCGAGCCACGGCCTACTTATTGCTGGTGGTGTTCGCCGTCATCTCTCCGGTCAAGGTGCAGAACATGATCCTGGGCGGCGGCATTTTAAAAAGCGGCGGCAAGACCAACTACACCCTGGCCATCGACCTCATTGGTACCTGGGGCTTCGGTGTGCCGCTGGGGTTCCTGGCGGCTTTTGTGCTGAAACTGCCCGTCGCGCCGGTGTACTTTTTGCTCTCGCTGGAAGAATGTGTCCGCCTGGCGCTCTCGCTGCGGCTGTTCAAAAAGCGCAGCTGGATGCAGCAGTTGTAACGGAGGTGCAGCATGGATACATTACAGGTAAACGGGCAACCCTATACGGTAACGCGGCTGCAGGAGCATGGGCAAAACTAAAGGCAAACTTTTTGCACAAATTTTAAAAATAGCCCCTTGCAAAATGGCGGCGTTTGCGCTATGATGTACGTATTCCGTTGAAACACAGATGTTTTCCGGAAAATGCCGTGCCGTAAGGCGATTGAGAGGATCATACGATGTCTTTACTGAAAAAGCTGGTTGGACTGACGATTGGCGCTGCCGCTGTGGGCGCCGCGGCTTACTTTTTGAACCGTAACGAGCATACCGAGGAGTACGAGCATATTTGGGGCCCGGAGGATGAAGCAGACGCCGAGGATGGCACTGCCGAGACCGCCGAGCCCGCTGACGATGCGTCTGCCGAGGCCGAAGAAGCCCCCGCTGCACCTGAAGAAACCGCTGCCGCTCCCGTAGAAGAAGCTCCCGAAGCGGAGGCCGCCCCTGTGCAGGCCCCCGCTGGAGATGACACCCCCAACGCCAACCCCGTTGAGCTGGGTGCCGTGGAAGTCCCCAAGACCGAGGACGGCAAGCTGGACGTTACCAAGATTGCCGACCCGGCTGATTTTGGTGATTGGGACGAACAGGGCTGCAAGGGCTGATAAGAAACCGCAAGGCGCATCTTTGGTTGCAAAGGTGCGCCTTTTTGCTATTTTATTGCCGTTTTCGCCAAGCAGCCGCACCCAAATTTGTACAGATTTCTTGTTTAACGCTTTACATCTTTACTGCGCTAAAGTATAATGTTGTTATGGAAAAGAGAGGTAGGAGACGTATTATGGAGCTGACTTTGCAAAATTTCACCCCCGCCGAGCAGGCTACCTTCCGCCTGCGTGCCCTGTACGAGCAAGGCGGCTATCGCAAATACCGCGCCTCCCGGTTTGAGGAGTACGCCCTGTATCAGGAGTACCAGCGCTTTCTGCCGGACCCGCAGGTCATCACCTTTACCGACTTGGACGGCAAACTGCGGGCCATCAAGCCGGACGTGACGCTGTCCATCGCCAAGACGGCCCAGCCCGCCCCCGGCGAGTGCAAACGCTTTTATTATAATGAGGAAGTCTGCCGTGCCAGCCGCGAGAGCCACACCTTCCAGACCATCCACCAGATGGGCCTGGAGTGCATGGGCGAGGTGGACGAAGCCGCCCAGGCTGAGGTACTGCGCCTGGCACTGGCCAGCCTGGCCGCGCTGGATGTTCCCACCGTACTGGAGGTCAGCCACATGGGCTTTGTGACAGGCCTGCTGGATGTGCTGGATGTGCCTGCCACGGCCCACGCCCGGCTGGTGGAACTGCTGTGCGCCAAAAACGAACACGAGCTGCGCAAGGCTGCGTTGCAGGCCGGTGCTGATGAAGCCGGAGCCGATGCCCTTTGCGGTTTGCTTACCCTGCACGGGCCGTTCGGGGCCACCCTTACCGCCGCCAAGGCAGCCGCCATCAGCCCCGCGCAGAAAGCCGCACTGGCCGAACTGCTGGCCCTGCAAAACGCCCTGGGCGAAGCCGGCCGCGGCCTGCAGCTGGACCTGAGCATGGCCGACGAAATGGAGTATTACAACGGCCTTGTGTTCACCGGGTACGTGGCGGGCATCCCCCGCGCGGTGCTCAAAGGCGGCCAGTACGACTACCTGATGCAGCGCTTTACCCCCGGCGCTAAGGCCATCGGCTTTGCGATGTACTTAGACGAGCTGGAACGTCTGGCCGCACCGCTGCCGCCAGTACAGCAGCAGGGCGGGGAAAAGACCTGGCTGAACATTGCCCTGCCGAAGGGCCGCCTCGGCGACAAGGCGTACAAGCTGCTGGCGGGCGCGGGCTACAGCGCCACCGAGGACTACAACGACACCCGCAAGCTCGTGGTCGAGAACCCCGACGCCTGTGTGCGGTACTTCCTCGTCAAGCCCAGCGACGTTGCGATTTACGTCGAGCACGGCGCGGCAGACATCGGCATCGTCGGCAAGGACATTCTGACCGAGTCCGGCGCAGACGTGTATGAGCTGCTGGATACCGGCATGGGCAAGTGCCGGATGTGCGTTGCCGGGCCTGCGGGCTTCACCGACGACGAGAGCCGCGCCTTGCGCGTAGCTACAAAATTTGTCAACATTGCCCGCGACCACTACGAGCGCCGCGGACGCGACATCGACATTGTCAAGCTGAACGGCTCCATTGAGCTGGCCCCGATTTTGGGCCTGTCCGACGTCATCGTCGATATTGTCGAGACCGGCACGACCTTAAAAGAAAACGACCTGACCGTGATCGAGGAGTTTATGCCGATCTCGGCGCGGTTCATTGCCAACAAGGCAAGCTACAAGTTCAAATACGCCCAGCTGACCGAGCTGCTGAATAAGATGAAGGAGGCCCTTGCAAAATGATCCGTCTGTATGACTTTGATGAGGTACGCCCCGAGGAAATTCTGAACCGTGACATCCGCGCCGAGGCCGACGTGGAGGCCACCGTCGATGCGATTATTGCGGATGTCCGCGCCCGCGGCGACGCCGCCCTGATCGAGTACGCCGCCAAATTCGACCACGCCGAGCTGACCGACGTGCGGGTCAGCCAGGCCGAAATTGAGGAAGCCTTTGCCGAGCTGGAAAAGACCGATCCCGAGTTCATCACGACGCTGAAGATGGCCGCCGAGAACATCCGCCACTTCCATGAGCAGCAGCTGCACAAAAACTTTGTGGTCAACGACAAGCCCGGCATCGTGCTGGGGCAGAAGTACACCCCCATCCAGCGCGCGGGCGTCTACGTGCCGGGCGGCACGGCGGCGTATCCGTCCACCGTGCTGATGGACGTCATCCCCGCCAAGGTCGCGGGCGTGCAGCAGATCGTCA
>OLVO01004671.1_pt1 | contig 10044 bp, 8 predicted proteins | sample 1672571 | NCBI WGS metagenome assembly OLVO01 (sample SAMEA3136700, study PRJEB25190) | human gut metagenome | biome: human gut; feature: human-associated habitat; material: faeces | place: Austria | collected 2013 | reverse complement strand
ACTGCGATGCAACAGCAAGGGCGGATATGGATGCTCTTCTATTAAAATCTTTCTGACTGCCGAAATATTTTCACCCCAACAACTACAAATTTACACTTACTTCGACTTAATCTCTCTCCAGAGTCTGTTATACAACGCATCATTATCATCCCCTAAGAACCGGAATGTCTCGCAGTTCTCAAGCTTTGAGTCATCAGGGAATGCGATCGGACTGTTACGCAGGGACTCGTCCTCAATGAGATCGCGGCCGGCTGTATTTGGAATGGAATAGGTAATATAATCAAAGTTCATTTTGGCAATATCAGGTCTGCAAAGGAAATTAATGAAAGCCTCTGCATTTTCTACATTCTTTGCATTTTTAGGAATTACCCAGGAGTCAATCCAGATATTTGTTCCCTCTTTTGGAATTACATAATCCAGATCAGGGTTTTCCTGCTGGCAATAGAGGGCTTCACCTGAATAGATTACACCAAGAGCTGCCTCGCCGCCAATCATTTTATCGCGAACTTGGTCAATGACATAGGCCTGAACCAGAGGTTTCTGCTCGATCAGCAGATTTTTCGCCGCTTCCAGTTCGTCAAGGTCGGTGGAATTCAGTGAATATCCGAGATATTTTAATGCAACGGCAAAGGCATCGCGGACGCTGTCCTGCATGAGGATACTGTCTTCGTATTTTTTATCCCAGAGGATTCCCCAACTGTCAACAGGTTCATCAACCATTTTTTTATTATAAAGGATACCGACCGTTCCCCAGAGATATGGAACAGAGTATTTGTTTTCCGGATCGAACTGGCGGGACATTTTCATGTAATTGTCACCGATATACTTCAGGTTTGGAATGTGATCATAGTTGATCTCTGCAAGCAGATCATTTTCAATCATTCGCTGAATCATGTAATCTGACGGGCAGACAACATCATAGGCGATCGCACCGGACTGAATTTTCGGGTACATGATTTCATTGGTTTCAAATTCTTCATATATAACATCAATTCCGGTTTCTTCTTCAAAAAGATCTATGATCTCAGGATCAATATATTCTCCCCAGTTGTATACGATCACCTGTCCATTCTTTGAGGTTCCGTCTTTTTGTCCGTAGATAAACCCACCAATCACGATCAGAACTGCCATTGCTACCGGAATCAGCTTCTGGAAGAAGAAACGTCCGATTTTTCTTGCACGTCCAAACCGTACAGGTACATTTTTTTTGCGTTTATCTGCCGGTGAGAGATTGATCAGGATCAGTAAGATCAGAACCGTAACAAACATCAAAGTTGAAAGTGCATACATTTCCGGTTTGATCCCTTTTCGGACTTCACTGTAGATTTTTGTGGAAAGAGTATCGACTCCAGGCCCCTTGGTAAAGTGGGTGATAACAAAATCATCCAGTGACATTGTGAATGCCAAAAGAAATCCTGAAAAAATTCCCGGCATGATGTCAGGCAGGACAACCTTGACAAAAGCATAGAGCGGAGAAGCACCGAGGTCCAGTGCTGCTTCATAAGTGCGTTTGTTTGTCTGCTTTAATTTCGGCATGACACTCAGAATCACATAAGGGATATTGAATGTAATGTGAGCCAGCAGGATCGTCTTAAAGCCAAGGGTAAGCCGGAAGGCAATAAAAAGCAGCATCAGGGAAACACCGGTGACGATATCTGCATTCAGCATGGGAATATTTGTGATCCCCATAAAAAGTGTTCTTGTCCGGGAACGCATAACCTGCATTCCAAGTGCTGCCAGAGTTCCGATCAGAGTTGCGATCAGGGCTGAGAGCAACGCAATGATCAGCGTGGTATAAAGTGCATTCATGATCTCTTTATTCTGGAAAAGAGAGACATACCATTTGCCTGTAAAGCCACCCCAGCGGGAACGGGTTTTTGTATTATTAAAAGAAAGTACCATCAACGTTACGATCGGAGCATACAGGATCAGACAGATCAGTACCAGGTAGATTCTTTTTGCTGCGTTCTTTATCAAAATGCTGTTCCCTCCCCATTTTTATCGTATTTTGCAATCAGTGCCATACTTGCAATAATGAAGATCATCAGGACCAGTGAAAGTCCTGAGCCTGTATGCCAGTTACTTCCCTGCTTAAATTCCTGTTCGATGACATTTCCGATCAGAAGGATCTTACTTCCGCCAAGGAGATCCGAGATGACAAAGGTTGTCAGAGATGGTACAAAAACCATCGTGATCCCGCTGATGACACCCGGGACACTCAGAGGCAGAATGATTTTGAAAAAAGTCTGCATATTATTTGCACCAAGATCTCTTGCAGCATAAAGTACATCGCGGTCAATTTTTGCAAGTACATTGTAAATTGGCAGGATCATAAATGGAAGAAAGTTGTAAATCATTCCAAGTACGATCGCTCCGGGAGTATTGATCAGCGACTGCTCCGGCAGATGAAGAAAATGCAGTATGTTATTGATGACACCGTTCTTTTCAAGCAGTGTCTGCCATGCCAGTGTACGGAGCAGGAAATTCATCCACATCGGGAGAATAAAGATCAATACGATAAAACTCGTCTGATTCATATTCTTTTCTGAAAGGATCATTGCCAGCGGATAGGCAAGAACCAGACAGATCAGTGTGCTGATCAGGGAAAGAAGCAACGCAAGCCCAAGTGCTTTCAAATTTTCCTGCGATGTCATCATTCCCAGATTGGAAAATGTAAAATGACCCTCTTTATCTGTCAGACCGTAATATACGATCATGAGCAGCGGGATGATTACGAAAGAAACTGCCCAGAAAAGGTATGGGCCGGCAAGTAATTTTCTATGCTTCAAGTGCAGGAGCCTCCTCATCTTCAGATTCCGGTTTTTTCATGATCTGGATATCAAAAGGATCGACCTGGATACCGACTTCTGTACCGACAGGGAAGAGATCTGTGCTGTGGACAAGCAGCTCGTAGTTATTGGCAAGCACTTCCATCTCATAATGAACCCCTTTAAAGATCAGGTTCGTAACAACACCGTCGATCACCCCTTCTCCGGGTTTCACAAGGTCGATATCTTCCGGGCGGATGACCGCGTCAACCGGTTTGTTGCGGCCAAATCCCACATCTACACATTTCCAGACTGCCCCAAGCATTTTTACAACTTTATCCTCTACCATGGTAGCGGGCAGAATATTACTGTCACCGATGAAATCAGCTACAAAAGCATTCTGTGGTTCATTGTAAATGTCTTCCGGTGTGCCGATCTGCTGGATATATCCCTGGTTCATGACAACAATGGTATCGGACATGGTGAGGGCTTCTTCCTGGTCATGGGTAACATAGACAAATGTGATCCCAAGTTCATTTTTTAAGCGGATCAGCTCATACTGCATATCCTGACGCAGCTTCAGATCGAGGGCACCGAGCGGTTCATCCAGAAGAAGAACTTTTGGCTCATTTACGATAGCACGTGCAATGGCAATCCGCTGCTGCTGTCCGCCACTGAGGGAGTCCGGGGTACGGTCACCGTAACCCTCCAGGTTTACCAGTTTTAAGGCATAGTGGATCTTATCCCGGATATAGCCTTTAGATTTCCCCTTGATCTTAAGTCCGAATGCGATATTCTCAGCGATGGACATATGGGAAAAAAGTGCATATTTCTGAAATACAGTATTTAACTGTCTGCGGTTTGGCGGCAGATTGTTGATATTTTTTCCATCAAAAATGATATCACCGGAATCGGGAGTCTCAAATCCTCCGAGAATCCGGAGCAGGGTAGTCTTTCCGCATCCGCTGGGACCAAGAAGTGTCAAAAATTCATTTTCCCGGATGTAAAGATTTAACTGATCGAGAATCACGTTCTCGTCATAAGATTTTGTGATATTAATGATATCGATTAGTTTGTTGGGCATCTCAGTCTTCCTCGTATACTTTTTTAATTTTATCAATGGTTGAAACAGTGTTGCAAAGCAGCAGGTCTGCCAGCGTCAGGGCAGTCATGGCTTCAACAACCACAACCGCACGAGGGACGATGACAGGATCATGTCTTCCGTGGATGGAAATGTCAATCTCTTCTCCGGCCTCATTCACGGTATGCTGCGTGGCGGCAATGGAAGGAGTCGGTTTAACGGCTGCACGCAATATAAGATCAGAACCATCACTCATGCCGCCTAAAGTACCACCAGAATGGTTGGTTTTTTTCACCGTCTTTCCATCTCTGATGCAGAAAGGATCGTTGTTGGTGCTTCCGACAGAGTGGGAAACAGCAAAACCATCACCGATTTCTACACCTTTTACAGCACCAATGGACATTATTGCGTGAGAAAGAAGGGCATCCAGTTTATTGAAGACCGGTTCGCCCAGCCCGACCGGAAGTCCTGAGGCGATACATTCAATCATACCACCGGAAGAATCACAGTCTGCCATAAGATCAGAGAGATACTGACCGGCCTTTTCGGCAATGGTCTGGTCTGGCATATAAAGAGGATTCTGGTTGATGGTATTAAAATCATAATCTTTTTCATCGATAGTATAAGGACCGATGGATTTGGTATAGGCACAGACGGAAATTCCAAGTTCTTTCAGGAGAAGGGAAGCAACTGCACCCGCAGCAACCCGTCCGATGGTTTCACGGCCGGAAGAACGTCCACCCCCACGGTAATCCCTGAAACCGTATTTCTCACGGAAACAGAAATCCGCGTGACCCGGACGGTAGGAAACGGCAATATCACCGTAGTCCCTTGAACGCTGATCCTGGTTACGGACCATCAGAGAAATCGGTGTACCGGTAGTACGTCCCTCAAATACACCTGAAAGGATCTCGACGGTATCGGATTCGTTTCTCTTTGTTGTATATTTGCTCTGTCCCGGTTTTCTCCGGTCAAGAAATGTCTGAATATCTTTCTCCGTAAGAGAGATGCCTGCAGGACAGCCGTCGATGACGACTCCGACACCCGGTCCGTGGGATTCTCCCCATGTAGTGACCTGAAATAATGTTCCAAATGATGAACCGCTCATATTAAGTAACTCCTTCCTGCGTCCTCCCCGGAACTCCTGCAAAGCATTGTGCAGACAGGGGGAAAAGAACGTGCAATAAAACTCAATTCTGAATCATACCCCCAGTACAGTCCATAACACGCAGAACTGCACTGAGGGCATAGTGATATTATATAGGAAGAAAGGTCCGGGTGCAAGAATATTTAAGATGCCAGGGTCAAAAGGTCTAAGCCCACATGAGCTTGCACATAGGTGGGTGAAAGACCTTAGACCCCCGACATCTATTTAAGATTCAATGAAGAAAAAAAGAAGGTCTGTACTTTTGAATCTTTTCGTAATATAATAGCTTAGTGGAAAAAGAGAAAAGGGAGGAAATAATGGCAGATGAGTAAAAAGAAAAAAGATATTTCCGAGGCGGTTACTCTTGAAAGTATGGATGAAAATATAGTAGTAGCAGATACAGAGGCAGAGGGAGAGCCATCTGTGTCAGAAGAGAAAGAAGAAAAGAAAAAGAAGCATAAGGAAAAGAATGGCGACAGAAAGCGGAAAAGACGTAAAAGAAGGAAGAAAAAAGAAAGAAAGAAGCTTGGAAAGAAGGGATGGATGATCATCGGTGGCGTGATTGCCGGTATCGTGCTGATTTATCTTGGCATTTCAGCTTATTTCATAGGGCATTTTTATGTGAATACGCAAATCAACGGAAAAGATTTTTCGGGAAAGAATGCTGAAGCTGTGAAAAAATACATCAAAGAGCAGGTGGACGGTTATGAACTTAAGATCATAGAGCAGAACCAGCAGACGGATGTGATTCGCGGAACGGATATTTCTTTGGAATATAAAGAGAATGGATCCATCCAGAAAGCACTGGACGGACAGAATCCGCTGCTCTGGCCGAAAGCATTTTTCTCCAAGAGTTCAACGGATGTTACTGTGGAGGTAGGTTTTGACGAGAACGCTTTGGAAAGTGAAATCCAGTCCATCCAGGCGGTGACGCAGGATCAGACCGAGCCACAGTCTGCCCATCCGCAGTTTGATGGTACTTCTTTTGTTGTAGAACCGGAAGTGTATGGTACGCAGGTAGATACAGAAGTGCTGGAAAAGAAAGTTGAGGAATACATAACAGAGTTCAAAGACGAACTGAATATGCTGGATGAAGGTTGTTATACACTGCCAAAGTATACTTCAGATTCACCGGAAGTCCAGGCGGCCTGTGATACGATGAATGAGTATCTGAAAGCCAGTATCACTTATAAGATGAAAGAAAATGTCGTAGTCGACAAGACTCTGATCTCAGAGTGGCTGTCTTATGATGAAAATATGAATGTTACCTTTGATGAGGATAAGGTAAAAGAGTGGATGCGGGAATTTGGCAAGACTTATGATACAGTCGGTTCGACAAGAACGATCACGACACCTACCGGCAAGACGGTGAATGTTTCCGGTGGAACTTACGGATGGTCGGTGGATGAGGCAACAGAAGCCACAGCATTGATCGAGAGCATAAAAAAGGGAGAAGTGATCGAGAAAGAACCAACTTATGTCCAGACGGCAGCTACCCATGATGCACAGGACTGGGGAAGTACTTATGCAGAAGTAGATGTTACAACCCAGCATATGTGGTATATTGTAAATGGAGCAGTTGTTCTTGAGACAGATGTGGTAACAGGAAAACCAACACCGGACCGTGTGACACCGACAGGTGTATATTCAATTCTGGAACTTAAGAGAAATAAAACTCTGACGGGTACGATCAACCCGGCTACAGGTAAACCGATCTATCAGACCCCGGTTGATTACTGGATGCGTGTGACATGGACCGGAGTAGGCTTTCATGATGCAACCTGGCAGTCGGCTTTCGGCGGTACGATCTATCAGACGAATAAGGGATCACATGGATGCATCAATATGCCTCTGAATATGGCAGCAAGTCTGTATGATCAACTGAGTGTCGGAACACCGGTCATCATCCATGAGTAATAGAATAAATGAGGTTTAATTATGTACGAACTAATAAAAAGAGACGGGATGGCAAAACGTGGACGTCTGACGACCGTGCATGGCACGATCGAGACTCCGGTATTTATGAATGTTGGTACTGCCGCTGCAATCAAAGGCGGAGTATCAACGGATGATCTGCGACAGATCAAGACGCAGGTAGAGCTTTCCAACACTTATCATCTTCATGTGAGACCGGGGGATGAGGTAGTAAAAAAATTGGGAGGACTTCATAAGTTTATGAACTGGGATAAGCCGATCCTTACGGACTCGGGCGGATTTCAGGTCTTTTCACTTGCATCATTAAGAAAAATCAAAGAGGAAGGCGTTCATTTTAATTCCCATATTGATGGAAGAAAGATCTTTATGGGACCGGAGCAGAGTATGCAGATCCAGTCCAATCTGGCTTCTACGATTGCCATGGCATTTGATGAGTGTCCATCCAGTGTGGCTGATAAGAAGTATATGGCAAATTCTGTGGCACGTACCACTCGCTGGCTGAAACGCTGTAAAGATGAGATGGCAAGACTGAATGCACTGCCGGATACGATCAACCCACAGCAGATGTTGTTTGGCATCAACCAGGGAGGTGTTTACGAAGATATCCGTATTGAACATGCACAGCAGATTTCAGAACTGGATCTGGATGGTTATGCGGTCGGTGGTCTGGCAGTAGGAGAAAGCCATGAAGAAATGTACCGCATTCTGGATGAAGTTGTACCGCATCTTCCGACGAATAAGCCGACTTATCTGATGGGAGTTGGAACACCGGCGAATATTCTTGAAGCGGTTGACCGTGGAGTAGATTTCTTTGACTGTGTTTATCCATCAAGAAATGGAAGACATGGACATGTCTATACGAACCATGGAAAGATGAATCTTTTCAATGCAAAATATGAACTGGATGACCGTCCGATCGAAGAGGGGTGTGGCTGCCCTGCATGCAGAAGCTACAGCCGTGCTTATATCCGTCACTTGCTGAAAGCAAAAGAGATGCTGGGTATGAGATTATGTGTTCTCCATAATCTGTATTTCTATAATACAATGATGGAAGAAATCCGGGATGCGATTGATGCCGGGGAATATAAGGCATATAAGAAACGGAAACTGGAAGGAATGGAGCAAAAATAGGAAAAAATTATAGAATCTTGTAAAAATGCTTGAAGAAATAATTTTTTTTGTGTATAGTAGATTTATTGTGTATCAAAAGTAGTTAGGAGGAGCAAAAATGTCATCAATCGGATTGATTCTATTTTATGTTGTATTGATCGCAGGTATGTGGTTCTTACTGATGCGTCCACAGAAGAAAGAACAGAAGAGAGTGCAGGCGATGCTCGCAGATATGGCGATTGGCGATACAGCACTGACAACCAGCGGATTTTACGGAGTTATCATTGATATTACAGATGATGATGTGATCGTAGAATTTGGTAATAATAAGAACTGCAGAATCCCGATGCAGAAATCAGCGATCGCTCAGATCGAAAAGCCGGGAGCAGAATAAGCAGACCGGATTAAGTCAGGTCAGAAAAGAACAGAGGCATGTGAAAATGTAAATTCATTTTCACATGCCTTTTTGCGATGCAATAAGCGAAAGACAGAATATGAAAAATATTAGAGCGTCCTCGGTTTTTTGAGCGAAAGACTTGAAAGACATACAAAAATGCGGTATGATTAGAATTAGTATTTTTACATTTGGAAGGATGAGTGAGACATGGATATGAATATCGGAGTAATCAAGGGTGATGGAATCGGACCGGAAATCGTAGATGAAGCGATGAAGGTTCTTGATCAGGTCGCAAAAGTGTACGGACATACTATTTCCTACACGCAGCTTCTGATGGGAGGAGCATCCATTGATGTAGCAGGAGTACCGTTGACTGAAGCGACACTTGCGGCAGCAAAGGCAAGTGATGCAGTACTGATGGGATCCATCGGTGGAGATGCAAAGACATCCCCATGGTATCAGTTAGAGCCGTCCAGGCGTCCGGAGGCAGGTCTTTTGCAGTTGAGAAAGGGTCTGAACTTATTCGCAAACCTAAGACCGGCAGTTCTTTATGAAGAACTGAAAGGGGCATGCCCTCTGAAAGAGGAGATTGCAGACCGTGGATTTGATTTGATGATCATGAGAGAACTGACGGGAGGTCTGTATTTCGGAAAGAGAAGTACGGAAGAGATCGACGGAGTTGTGACAGCAAAGGATGAGCTGACTTATAATGAGAACGAGATCCGCAGAATCGCAAGACGCGGATTTGATATTGCAATGAAGAGAAGAAAAAAGGTGACCAGCGTAGATAAAGCGAATGTCCTTGACTCATCCAGATTATGGCGTAAGATCGTAGAGGAAGTTGCAGCAGATTATCCGGAGGTAGAGTTAGAGCATATGCTGGTTGATAACTGTGCAATGCAGCTTGTGAAGAATCCGGGACAGTTTGATGTTATCCTGACAGAGAATATGTTCGGTGATATTTTGTCTGATGAAGCAAGTATGGTAACAGGTTCTATCGGAATGCTTTCTTCTGCAAGTCTTAACGAGACGAAATTCGGTCTGTATGAGCCAAGTCATGGATCTGCACCGGACATCGCAGGACAGAATAAAGCAAACCCGATCGCAACAATTCTTTCAGCAGCAATGATGCTGAGATTTTCATTTGATCTTGATAAAGAGGCAGATGCGATTGAAAATGCTGTTGCAGCAGTATTAAAAGACGGATACCGTACGATCGACATTATGTCTGAAGGAAAAGAACAGATCGGAACAGCTCAGATGGGAGATAAGATCTGCGAATATATTAAGTAATTAGCAGTTGTTACAGAAAGAGAGGATTTTAAAATGAGAAGTGATACAGTTAAAAAAGGAATTCAGCAGGCACCACATCGTTCTCTGTTTAATGCACTGGGACTTACAGAAGAGGAATTAGATCGTCCACTGATCGGTGTTGTAAGTTCTTATAATGAGATTGTACCGGGGCACATGAATCTGGATAAGATCACAGAAGCAGTTAAACTTGGCGTGGCAATGGCCGGAGGAACACCAATCATGGTTCCTGCTATTGCTGTCTGTGATGGTATTGCTATGGGACATATCGGTATGAAATATTCTCTTGTAACAA
>OLVO01004667.1_pt1 | contig 10050 bp, 8 predicted proteins | sample 1672571 | NCBI WGS metagenome assembly OLVO01 (sample SAMEA3136700, study PRJEB25190) | human gut metagenome | biome: human gut; feature: human-associated habitat; material: faeces | place: Austria | collected 2013 | reverse complement strand
AGATAAAGGGAAGTTGACATTTGTGTATAAAATCCATTCGGAACAGAATCCTTTTTTCCTACCAGCTGAAGGAGGTAAATTTGAATTACCTTTTACTTGTAAAAAACAAGTCTATTTGAATGAATGTTTTATAGAGGAGGGATATTCATCATTGAAAGGGTTGCGGTTTAAAAAAGTAAATACTGGAAATGTAAATTATATTGATGTAAAAAAGGATGGAGACGCAGTAGGGTTTTATAAATTTACCTTTGAGGGGGAAGGTCCATATAATCAAAAAGCAAAACCTGAATGCTATTTTAATATATATCCCAATGATGCAGATTTAATAACAGGCAATCCCCAGGAAATTTTTAAGCAAGAATTTGTACAACCTCAAACTCTTGGTGAGGATTATTATAGACCTTCTCGTAGCGCATTTAGAAGTGGTACATTTGATTTTTAACATACCTATTGTAAATTTTAAATTATAAGTATTATGAAAAAGTGTTTATATCTATCTGTTTTTTTTATTGCTTTTTTTTCTTCGTGTTCCGATAACGAATTGGAAGAAATGTCTAATTCAGTTCCCGTTTCAAAATATCCCCAAAAAGTTATAGATATTTCAATGGAGAGCCCTGAAAGTTTTTCACATTTTAGTAATATTTCTATTACTCGTTCTTCAGAATTATTAAAGGACAGTGTGTGGAGTGATGGAAAAGGGCATACGTTAATTTATGAAACAAATGAACATGTTCCGACTCAAGAGTTAATGAGATATATTTATTTAGGTTCAATTCTTCAGGGAGGTTCTATTGAAAAACAACGTTTTGTTCCTGTTTTAAAACCTGTTGATCCAATAACAATATCCTATTCTTTTCCTGCCCGTTGGGTGACAGACATAATCATGAAACCAAGTCTGTCAGCACAAAGGCAATCTTTACAGAACATAATGAATAAAGAAGGAATGGAAGGTAAACAATTAGGCTCTTTTAGCTATAATATGCGACAATTTACTTATTTTGAAGAGCTTAAATTAGCTTTTGGGGCAAATGTGAATATTGCACGTATTCTTGATATTGATATTAGTGTTGATAAAGGAAAAATCAGAAGAAAAACAGGATTGTTTGCGAAAATAATACAACGGAATTATACAGTTGACATGGATCTTCCTATTGATGGAAATCTGCTTTTAAATCATGATGAAATAAATAATATAGGTAGATACGATCCGGTATATATTAGTTCTATTACTTATGGAAGGATGGCTCTAATTTCTATGGAATCTTTTGAAAGTTATGATAAGTTAAGAGTTGCGTTACAAGTGGCTTTACAGGCAAAAGTCATAAATGGGGAATTAGACTTTAGTCTTGAGCAAAAAAAAATTCTCAAAGAAGCGGAAATAAATGTTGTAGTGTATAACGGAGAAGGTGAAGGCACTGTTAAAACTATTAAAGGTTGGGATGAGTTTCAGAAATTCATAATCCAAGGAGGACGATTTTCTAAAGATTTGCCGGGGGATGCCATATTCTATACTGCCAGTTATCTGTCTGATAATTCTCCTTATTATTCAAAATTCAAAATTCATTTAAAAAATCAACAATAATCTGGAGCTATGAGAATTTTAAGATATACTCTGTTTTTATTTGCTATAGGATTAATTTCATGTGAACAAGAATTTGACAAAAAAGAACAGCAATCTGATTGCTGTTCTTTTCAAAATCTACCTAAGTATCCCGAACAAGTGGTGAATATAAATGTGCATAACTATATTCCTGATATGGGAGATAAGGTTTTATCTTCTCCTTCGCATATCCATACAAGAGCTTCAGAAATCATTTCTGAGACATTATGGGATAATGGGTTTGGTAAAACAATTCATGCACAGGCAGATGAGTCGATAGTTTTGGATAATCTGAATCGATATATTTATCCTGGCTCTATCTTGGATGGGGCAAGCGTTGCCAATCAGGATTATAAAACAATCAGTGTCCACTATAAGCCTATAAATGTCTCTGTGTCCTTTCCTGCCCAAAAAGTTACAGGTGTACTTGAAAAGCCCTCTTTGTCTTCATGTAGGCAGTTGGTAATGGATTTGATGCATCAGAAAGGTATAGGGCAACAATCAGCTTCCGTACACTTTGATATACACCGTTTTACATCTTATGATGAGCTGAAAATGACTTTTGGATCAAATGCCAATACGAGCTTTTTATTTTGGGGGTCGTCATCTTCCCAACAAGAACATAAGGAACGAATTAGTAAAAGTAGTGGCTTATATATAAGGTTTATTCAGAAATATTTTACGATTGATATGGATATTCCTGAGAAGAGTTTTATTGAAGGTAGTATCAATGCCCAATACTCTCCTGTCTATGTGAGCTCCATAGCTTATGGAAGGGTCGGCATATTAACTCTTGAAACCGATGAAATATACGAGAATGCGGAGTCCATTGTAAAGAAGGCCGTTAATGGCTTTTTATATAACAAAAAAGAATTTCTGACAGTTGAAGAAAAGGGCTTTTTTGATGAGGCCAGAATGAAAGTATATGTAGGGGGAGGAAATGGTGACAGTGGTGTAAAGACCCTTACCGGATTTGACGATTTTATCAAATTTATAAGTGAAGGAGGGCATTTTTCTGCAGAGACACCTGGTAAACCTATATTTTGCAGTTTTGCGTACTTGTCGGATCATTCACCTTATAAAGTTAAATTTAAAATTGATATTGATAGCGATCCTGTATATGCAAGAATTGAATATCGGAATCTAAAAAATGACTCCTATGTGGGTAGATCTTTACAAAGAGAAAAGATAATTGGCGATGTACATCTTGCCTTTTATGCTGATAGAACGGCTAAGATTCCGACAGTTGCTCCAAGATACATTTCTTTTAATATTGTAGAACATAGCAGACATTATTTGAAGGCTCGAATACCAAGAACAGAAAAGGATGATACAACAGTAGAAGAATTTGTCAAGAGTAATAATAGCCGTGGGACTGAATTACAATTAAAACATGATTTGTTGCTCACAGAATTTGTTTGGACGCATAATAACCCAAGAAGAACTCGATATGAACAAAACACTTTCAGATATAGTCTTAGTGAAGGTGGTTTTTACAAAATTCTCCCTGCTATAAATGAGCCAAAGAAGTGGCGATAATTTGAAGTCGGCGCTCCTTGTCGGACAAATAAATAAGAGATATGGTATTAAAAGATAAGAAAAAAGTATGTATGTTACTTCTTTGGTTATTTATATGCAATATTGGGCTGGTATTAGCACAAGGAAGGAGATTCGAATTTGAATTAGGAGCCAATTATCCAATTGGGCTACAAAAGAATGGATATAAAGAAAATCATGTTGGGTTTTATTTAAATGGAATATATAGGTTTTCCACCAATCCGTTAAGTGTAAATCTAAAATTAGGTTATGAAAGTTACACAATTGTACTGAATAATACTTTTAATGGAAGATCTTTATCTCTTATGCCGGCAGCTAATTATCATTTCTTACGGAATGAATCTGTTGATTCCTATGTTGGTTTGGGAACTGGTGTTTCAATTGATAATATAGATGTGGGAGTTTTCAATGAAGGTTATAAGTTGCACTTTGCGGTGGCTCCACAAGTTGGTATTAGATTTATAAACCATATAAATGTATATTTACAGTATTATGTGACACATAAAGATTTTTCCAGGTTGGTATTGGGAGTTGGTTATGTTTTATGATATTGTCCGAGTGAAGAATAGATTTCTTTATATTTGTTAGATTTAGGGTGTCAATTTGCGTTTAACAGGTGCCAGTAAAGAGTATATTCTTTTACTGGCACTAATAATTTATAGCCTCTCGTTATTAAGTGATTATATTTTCAATCCTTTTCGTTGCTTGTTTTCAACAGGTGTGTTTAGCCCTAACTTTTCTTTAATTTCCTGAAATTTCTTCTTGAACCAATCGAGTATGGGTATTCCGTCAATGCACAGCCTGAATTTTCCTTTCTCCTGCGGGTTCCTCTCCACTGTTGCCGTTGAGTGCTCCGTCCTGAACTTCTCCTTGTACTCCTTTGAATAGAGCCTTCCCTTGAACTCCACGGGTTGCAGGCTGACAATTCGTCTTGTCAGTTCTTCGGTGAAGCCCACTTCCCGGCATTGTTCTGCTATGGGCATCAGTTCCTTTACAATAGGAAAGTAGGTGTCTATCAGTTCCAGCCGATTGTCGTATTCTGCGATTTTCTGCCGGTAGCTCCGGTCAACTCTGTTTATCTCGCTGCTGTGACGGTTTTCCATTTTTGTCTGCTCCCTCTGTTCGGCTTGCACCTGCTTTTGCAGATTCACAATGTTCCGTTTCAAATTTTCATTCTCCGCTTCCAGCCTCTTAACCTTGCTGCCTCCGAAAAGTGAGCTCACCCCGTCCGCTATGGCTGTGGTGGCGTTCACTGCCGCCCCCTTCATTTTCTGCACGTTGATTTCCCCCTTTACCTGCTTCAGCTTTTTCATTGCTTCCTCTTCCAGCCCCAGCAGGTTTTCTATGTTCTCTTGCAGGCTGTCCTGCTGCTCCACCAGCTGCTTGTAGTATTGCATGGTGGAAATATGCTTTGCCAATGAGCCGTCCACGCCTCTCTGCAAGCCGTACTTGTTCATGGCTTGGGCATAAGTGTCCTGATAGTGTTTTAGCCTGTGCCTCGCCATTACATCATCTGCGCAGAGTCTCACGTCCTGCGGGTTCTTCTTTCTGTACTTTTTCTTCCCGTTCTGTTCTTCCTGTCCGGCTTTCCTTCGCTCTCCGGTCACTATCGGTATGACTGTGGCGTGTATGTGTGGTGTCTTCTCGTCCATGTGCAGTACTGCCGATACGAGGTTCTGCTCCCCGTATGTTTCCCGGATCCATTTCAGACTGTCGTTACACCAGTCTTCAATCCGTCCTTCCGCTTCCATTTGCTTCATGTCCTTGTTGCTTCCGGTAAGGAGTATCCGGATTGCCTTCACCTGATTGGCGCTCACCTTGCGTCTGATGCCTGCCGTTTCTATCCGGTGGGCTATCGCCTGCGTGCGGTTCCTCACCCCTTCGGGAAACTGTACGAGCTCCCGGTTCAGGTGTGTGCGCGTTCTGTCCGCATTCTTCGGGTGAACGGTGCGCTCTATGTGTGCGGACATCCTGCTGTCCGTCCCTTTTGCCTTTTCCAGATGCAAAACTGCATATCCCATAACTGTCAATAATTTCAGGTTAATACTTCCCCTGCCTTGCTTTTATGCCGCATGGCAGACGGGGTTTCCAAAGGGGCGGCGCCCCTATGGCTCGTTGGGGCTTTTTTAGCAATGTGTGCATTGCGTTAAGAAAAAGCCCTAATGAGCTATGGCTTTTTTCAAAGCCTTCCGGTGGCTGTGCGGCTACATCCTGATCCCTTTGCCTTTCTTCTTCGGCTGCTCTGTCTGCCGTTGCCTTTTTTCCGCTTCCGGTTTCTCTTGCTGCCGTTGCGCCTGTCCTGACCTTTTATCCCGCAGGAAGTCGTTCAGATCGTTGTACCCTTCGTATATGTGCGATGCGTCCCGTATGCGTAGCCCGTACTCTTTTTGCAACTCCTGAACGGCCTCGATTCCCGCCTTGTCGTTGTCAAGGAAACAATGGATGCGCCCATAACCGCCCAGCGGTTGGATTGCTTTGGCAAGGTTGGAAGTCGAGTTCAGTACGATGTAGTCCTGTCCGTCAAGTTCGGGACGGTCGGGACACCTTTCCAGCCGCAGGGTGAGGAAAGAGAGGTAGTCCATGAATCCCTCGAAGATGTAGCATGCCTCCTTCGACTCCGATTGTCGTATATGGGTGATGTCCTTCGGTGCTATGCATCCCTTGAAATGCTTGTTGCGTATCTCGTATCCTCCCGAACGGTTGGGGAAGCCTATAGCATAGTATGGGGTTTCCCCGGTCAGATAGCGGACCTCCCTGCATTCTCTTTTTGCCAGTTCCGTATTTATTCCCCTTTGCCGCAGGTAGGTATACAGGGCAGGAGAGGAGAGCGGTACTACCTCCAACTGCCGGAAACTCGGCTTTGATAAGGGTTGCTTGCCAAAAGAGAAAGAGACCGGGCGCACGTTTTGTGCCTGCTCCCTTATCCTTTCCAAGAGGTAGGGCAGACTGTCGGATGCGTATAGCTCCTGTGCCAGTGCGATGATATTACCACCTTTGCCTGCGCCAAAATCATACCATAGGTTGCGTTCGGTGTTCACCTTGAAGGAGGGTTCCTGTTCGTCCCTGAACGGTGAGTTGTACCATAGACTACCACCCTGTTGCCTTACCGGACTGTATCCAAGACTGTGCAGATATTCCTCTATGCGTATCTGCTTCGCTTCATTCATATTCATCATATTTCTGTTTTAAGTAGATATTGTTTTTGGGTTTTTCGCCCGTACCCTTTCATGTGTTACGGGCTGCATCCGCTTTACTTTACTTTGCTATATATATGCCCCCAGACTAAAGTAAAGCGGTTTCCGGTCTGTGCCGTCATGGTGGAGGCCTGGTATGAGACCATACCCTTTTCCGTACTGTCATACCGTTGTTCTTGTCAAGTGTGAATATTATTTTTTCTTTTCGCCCGTATCTTTTTGTATATTACGGGCTATATCCACTTTACTTTACTTCCGTATATATATGGTACGGGACTAAAGTAAAGTGGTTCCCATACAATACCGCTAATAGTGAAAATCGGGTTTGAAGGTGTATTTCCTGCCGTTCTCCTGTACTATCATCCGTTTGTTTTTCAGTACTGTAATGAGGTCTGTCAGCCTGTTTCCCCCAAGCATGACACCGACAGAGGCGTAGGTTTTCCTCAATTCTTCCGCAAGCTCCTTGTAGCCGTATTCATCTTTGAGTGTGAATGCCGCTTCCAGTGCGATGCGGTGCTGCTTCTCTGTGATGTCCTTGTAGGGGTCGAACTTCTCCTTTTTCCCTTTTCCCGGATCCTTGTGTTTGAACAGGTATTCGTCCAGCAGTTCGGGCAATGCCTCCCCGTTGATGCGGAAGGCGAAGGGCCCAAAGTTTATCGCCCTGATGTGTGCAGCCTTGACCGTGCTGATGTCGGGGTTCTTTTCGTCTTTCTCCACTTGCAGTACCGTTTCCGCCTTGTTGCTCAATTCGGTACCGATATGCCCCCTTGCGTTCTCGTCCCCTTTGTTCTGGTGCAGGATGGTATGGATGTGGATATGTCTTTCCCCCGTCCATGTCATCAGCAGGGATATTACCTTTGTGGATTCACTGGGGCTGTTGATGTCGTACACCATGTCGCGGATGCCGTCTATCACGACAAGCCCCAGTTCCGGGGTGTTGTAGATGGCCTGCTCCACAGCCGCAATGCGTTCTTTCGGGGTGTACTTGCGAAGGGCGAGAAATTCGAGGTGCTCGCTGTCCCGGTCGGTCGGCAGTCCCGCCATGCGCAGGATGCGTTCCATCACCTTGAGACAATGATAGGGGCTTTGCTCGGTATCGACATAGAGGATTTTCCGCTTGTCCTTGGGCAGTTCCGCCGAGTACAGCAGTACCGTGCCGTTCTTCAGCGCCGCCGCGACGATGGCGGAGACGTTGAACGTCTTCTTGCTTTTCGCCTTGCCGATGGACGCGCTGAAATTGCCCAGTGTGCCGACGACAGTTCCGTTCGCCTTCAGTATCTCGGGAGCCTTTTCGCATTTCATGCCGATGCTCAGCCGTGAGGCCTGCCAGATGATGATGGCGTTCTCACGGGTCACTTCTTCCATGCGTTCGCTACTTTCCATGGCTGCGGAGCTTTCGGTTTGCGCTTCTGGCGATGGCGAGTGCCGCCTCACCCTTGTCGTTCACACGCCTTGCGAGGCTTTCGGCCCATGACAGCAGCTCCCTGCGGGAGAACAGCAGCTTGTTCCCGTACTTGCGGAACGGCACGTCCCCCTTGGCGGTCAGCTTGTAAAGGCGGGCCTTTGAAATCAGGAAACCGTGCTGTTCGAGTACCCCCACAGCCGCATCCGGCGTGAGGTTGTCGGGTTCGTTCTTCGGCAGGGTCAGCCCCGCCAGTGTCTGCGAGACGCTCTCGCTCACGATTGCCCGGAGTTCTTCGGGCGTGGTAAGAATAATCTGGTTCATGTTCTTCCTTTCTTTTTGGGTATTTGTACTATGGCTGTCGTCACAGCCGTTCCAACCGGTTGTGGCGCAAAGGAAGAATAAAGGAAAGCGAATATCAAACCACAAATAACTTAACACGGGTATGACTTTTATGGACGTTTCATGACTTTTGGTGACACTGCGTGGGGCGGGTAAAAAGAGAAACGGTGCAATAGGCGGACATAATCCTCCAATGGCACCGTTTTGCACACATATGTCAAGTGATTCGGAATGTACCTTTATTTCACACCCTTTAACTTTCCGAGTTGGGAAATGACTTCTTCTATTACGAAATATTTCTCTCCCGGTATCCCGATGTCGGAGCGCGATATGAAGCCCAGCTCCTCCCACCGGGCTATGGTCTGGCGGCTCACGCCCGCCATCTTTGCCAGTACGCTCTGGCCTATCATCTCCCTGCCGAGGATGGCGGGGTACCTGTACTTGCGGGTGGCGTGGCTGAACCTTATGCGTTCGATGACCGCCTCCACATTGTTTATGGTGGGCCGTACCCGCTCCTGCACGCGTATCACGGCCTCCGCTATCTCGTATCCCGCAAGCCCGGGATGTCCGGCAAGCTCCTCCCATATGGCACCGAAGCATTTGAGGTGCCGTATCTTTATCTCTCTGGTCTTCTTTCTTGGCATGGTCAGTCGAATTTGGTAAGTAACTGCGCGTTCCTCATCCGTTCGTCCCGCTCGAAACTGGCAAGGTAGTTCTCCGTTATGGCAAGGTTGGAGTGCCCCAGACTTTCGGATATGTAGGAGATGTTCGTCCCGCTGCGCTTGAGCACGGTGGCGAACGAGTGCCGGGCCGAATACGTGGTCACGGGGGGCAGACCCACCGCCTCGGCTATCCTGCCCAATACCTTGTTGCATTTCTGTATGACCGTATCGACAAGGTGCTTGGTGGCGAAGCCGTCCTCCTTCCCCGTGGCGAACTTGAAGATGAGCGTGCCGGGGTTTCCGTCGTCGGGGTTGCCCCAGCGGTCCATGATTTTCCGCATCTCGGGGGTGAGCACCGCACGTATGGTGCGCACCTGCCTGGAGGTGTTCATCGTCTTTGCCCTGACAAAACAGATTTCACCTCCCACGATGTTTCCGTAAGTAAGATAGAGCATGTCCCGGAAGTTGATGCCGTTGCAGAGGTAGGAGAAGAACCACATATCCCGGTAAAGCTCGGTTTCCTCCCTCCCGTCGGTATAGGTGACGAGCCTCTTTATCTGTTCCAGCGTGAGCGCCAGCTTCCTGCCCTCGGCTGAGGGTATCTCGAACCTGTTCCTGCCGAACGGGAAGTGCGCCTCCTTTATTATGCCGTCCGCCTTTGCCCGGTTCATTATCGCCTTGAGCATCTTGAAATAGACGCTGAGCGTGGACTTGCTTTTCTTTTGGCCCGTCCAGAATCTTCCGCAGCGGTTCAGCCAGTCCACCGTGACGGCAGAAAACGGGATGTCTTTCCCTGCAAACTCCTCCACCGCCGTCAGCAGTGCATGATAGCTGCGGTACGTACCCGCCTGCCCGTTACGTTTCAACTCTTCCGTCTTCGCCTTTATCGCGGCGTTCACTGTCGTGGTGGAGCATCTGCCCAGCCGGACACTCAAAAGGTCAAACGCGAAATCGCCACGCTCGGCGAGTGCCTCCACCTGCCCCTTGATGATTGAGAAGCTGTTCTCTATGTTCGAGCGTGCCTCCGTGAGCCTGCGGCTCTTGCTTTCCGCAAGGTTCGCCCAATCCTCCTTTGACAGCTCCTGCCCCGTGGAATAGTATTTCTGCCTGCGGTTGTGTATGACTTGTATCTTCACGGGGAACAAGCCGCTTTTCTTCGCCCTGCGTGCGTCCAGTACCGACAGCACCGAAATTCCGTCCTTTGAATACTTGTACATAATCTGCCGTTTTTGATGGTTTTTACTTGGTCTGTATGCAAATATATGTGCATATGATTTGCATACAAAATAGAGA
>OLVO01004666.1_pt1 | contig 10055 bp, 6 predicted proteins | sample 1672571 | NCBI WGS metagenome assembly OLVO01 (sample SAMEA3136700, study PRJEB25190) | human gut metagenome | biome: human gut; feature: human-associated habitat; material: faeces | place: Austria | collected 2013 | reverse complement strand
GGAGATTTCCATTCCGCTTGATCCGATGCTCACACCGTCTGAAAATGCCGTGAAATATTTTAACCGCTACAATAAGCTTAAACGTACATTTGAAGCAGATTCCAAGCTGATTGAGGAAACAAAAGCGGAAACACAGCATCTGGAATCTATTGCAACGGCACTTGATATTGCGGTCAATGAAGAAGACCTTGTCGAATTAAAAGAAGAACTGATTCAGGCAGGCTACATTCACCGAAAAGGCAAAGGTGGCAAAAAGGAAAAAGTGACGAGTAAACCGTTCCACTACATTTCTTCGGACGGCTTCGATATGTATGTCGGAAAAAATAATTACCAAAATGATGAGCTGACCTTTAAATTTGCCACAGGAAATGACTGGTGGTTCCATGCCAAAAAGATGCCGGGCTCCCATGTTGTGGTAAAGACAAAAGACGGCACACTTCCGGACCGCACCTTTGAAGAAGCAGGAAATCTTGCAGCCTTTTATTCCAAGGGACGCACTGCACCAAAGGTAGAGATTGATTATCTCCAGAAAAAGAATGTGAAAAAGCCGGCTGGAGCCAAACCGGGATTTGTAGTTTATTATACAAACTATTCTCTGATGGCTTCACCAGATATTGCAGGAATCCAGCAGTTATCCTGATTGTAACCGTTTTTCCCTCTTTGCATTTTGCATACAGCCCTAAATTTGCAAAACGGCTGCTCTGCAAACCGCAAGCTGCTATCTATATATACCGGAGCCTGTTTCAAGCACGCTCTGATTTAAGAACAGGAGTTACCTATGAGTATTTTAAATGTTGAACACCTTACCCACGGCTTTGGTGACAGAGCCATTTTCCATGATGTTTCCTTCCGTCTTTTAAAAGGAGAACATATTGGCCTGGTAGGCGCCAACGGAGAGGGAAAATCCACCTTCTTCAATATTGTAACTGACAAACTGATGCCAGATGAGGGCAGGATCCAGTGGGCAAAAAATGTCCGCGTAGGTTATCTGGACCAGCATTCTGTCCTCGCTCCTGGCATGACCATCCGCGACGTGCTGAAATCTGCTTTTTCCTGGCTTTTTGAACTGGAAGAACGAATGAATACCATCTGTGATTCCCTTGGTGAAGCCTCCCCGGAAGAAATGGAAACTCTTATGGAGGAACTGGGAACTATCCAGGATACCCTGACCATGCACGACTTCTACGTAATTGATTCCAAGGTAGAAGAGGTTGCCCGGGCACTTGGTCTTCTGGATCTTGGACTTGACCGTGATGTCACAGATCTCAGCGGCGGACAGCGTACCAAGGTGCTCCTTGCCAAGCTGCTTCTGGAGAAACCAGATATTCTTCTTCTGGATGAGCCCACCAACTATCTGGATGAAGAGCACATTGCATGGCTGAAACGCTATCTTCAGGAATATGAGAATGCTTTTATCCTTATTTCCCATGATATTCCGTTTCTCAATGATGTAATCAATATCGTTTATCATATGGAAAATCAGGAGCTGAACCGTTATGTAGGCGATTATGACCACTTTCTGGAAGTCTATGAAGTGAAAAAAGCTCAGTTAGAGGCGGCTTATCGCCGCCAGCAGCAGGAAATCAGCAAACTGAAGGATTTCGTTGCCAGAAACAAGGCCCGGGTTTCCACCAGAAATATGGCAATGTCCCGCCAGAAAAAGCTGGACAAAATGGACGTGATCGAACTGGCTGCCGAGAAACCAAAGCCGGAGTTTCATTTCAAACAGGGACGCACCCCAGGCAAATACATCTTCGAGACAAAGGATCTTGTGATCGGATATGACGAGCCCCTTTCCCGCCCTCTCACCCTTTCCATGGAAAGAGGCCAGAAAATCGCGCTTGTAGGTGCCAACGGAATTGGAAAAACGACTCTTCTGAAAAGTATTCTTGGTCTGATCCCATCATTGAAGGGAACCAGGGAATTAGGGGACAATCTGCAGATCGGATATTTTGAGCAGGAAGTAAAAGGTGACAACAAAACTACCTGTATTGATGAGATCTGGGCAGAATTCCCGTCTTATACCCAGTATGAAGTACGCTCCGCACTTGCAAAATGTGGTCTCACCACCAAGCATATTGAGAGTCAGGTCCGTGTGCTTTCCGGCGGTGAGCAGGCCAAGGTCCGCCTTTGCAAGCTGGTAAACAAAGAGACAAATGTCCTTCTTCTTGACGAGCCTACCAACCACCTGGATGTGGATGCAAAAGAAGCTCTGAAGGAGGCACTAAAGGAATACCGTGGAAGTGTGCTTCTCATCTGCCATGAGCCGGAATTTTATCAGGATGTGGTTTCACAGGTGTGGGACTGCAGTAAATGGACAACTAAGATCCTGTAAATGCTATACTAAGATTATTATTTTATAAGCAAAACAGCATCCGGACAGAATATATTTTTTATACTTCTGTTTGGATGCTGTTTTTATTTCCTTTACTAAACGGACGTGTCACCTGTCGGCGGCATCACCATATATGAAGGATTTATGCATTCTGTTACATTTCAATCTATCAGTTCACAAACTGAATGATTCCGGATACCTGCTCGTATGCACTATCCCAGTCCTGACCACTTGCCAGTCCTTTTACTTTTCCCTTGATCGTTACTCGCTTGGAAGCCGCATATCCGGAAGCATCTGCCTTGATTCCCTTATTGGTTGTGAAATCATGTGTACCCCAGATCTTATCTGCATAATATTTGCCGTCAGCCTTCAATTCAATATTGCTGAATGTGGCATTTACAGAATCTCCGTTTAATCTTGCAGAACCCTCCACGCGAAGATAGACAGTTGTGTTTGCAAGACTGCTGTTTTTAACTGTTTTGGCAAGTTTGCCGTTGATGTAGCAGTTGCAGGTTCCGTCTTTTTTCACAGCCAGCATTACATGGTAAGTCTTACCTCTGGCCGCTTCCTGAACCCAGATATAGTTCTGACCGCCTGCACCATTGTGGGCTACATTCTCGATCATGAACCATGCCTTACCTGTATAAGGAGCTCTTGCATGCTTGTCATACTGGATACCAAAGCTTACTGCAGAGGTCGCTGTGCAGGCAACCAGCTTCGCATGATAACCGGAACCGGAACCGGAAAGTACCATATCCGTTTCAATGGTATATTCGGAAGCTGTATTTGCAACAGTGGAACCTGTAGCCGTGGCATTTCCGCCGGTAGTATCTGGTTTCGTTGTGGTTGGAACCTCATAAACGATTTTCAGTCCTTTTTTGTTATAGGAACTTACTTTCTTTCCTTTGTAGGCTTTTACTGTGTAGTAGTATGTAGTTCCACTCTTCACTTTTTTATCTGTGTAAGATGTTTTGGAACCGCCTTTCACAGTTTTGATTTTTTTCCAGGAACTATTTTCTGTCTTACGCATAACATAGTAGCCGGAAGCGCCTTTACTCTTTTTCCAGGTGATTTTAACACTTTTATTTACACGTACCACCTTGGAAAGCTTCGGTGCTTTTAATGCTGCTGCCTGAACTGCCTCTGCTTTTCCAAATGAATAAACCGGAAATACAAGCATAAAAGCAAGTAAAAACAACATAATCTTTTTGATTACTTTTCTGTTCATAATATTCCTCCTTCTTTCCTCATATGAACTTCCATCATAAAAGACGGAGAACTTCTTCAAGAAATTCTCCGTCTCATTATACTACTTATTCATCAGCAGCGTCAACCTTACTTGCCCGTGCTTCAATCTCTTTCTGCTGGATATCTCCAGGAGCCTGCTCATAGCGGGCGAACTCGTAGGAGAAGTCACCACTTCCGCCAGTCATGGAACGAAGATCTGTGGAATATCCATAAATCTCAAGAAGAGGAACGTCAGCTTCAATAATGGTATTTCCGTTATGATCCGGATTCATTCCAAGAACACGGCCGCGACGTTTATTCAGATCGCCCATAACGTCACCTGTATATTTATCCGGAACTGTAACCTTCATGGAAACGATTGGCTCTAACAGTACCGGAGAAGCATCCATGAAGCCTTTCTTGAATGCAAGGATAGTAGCCATCTTAAACGCCATCTCTGAGGAATCTACCGGATGATAAGATCCATCATAAAGAGTAGCCTTTACACCAACTACCGGATATGCTGCAAGAGGTCCTTTCTGAACGCATTCCTGAAGGCCCTTCTCAACTGCCGGGAAGTAGTTCTTCGGAACTGCACCACCAACAACAACCTGCTCAAATACGTATGGAGTCTCCATATCGCCAGACGGCTCAAAACGCATCTTAACATGTCCATACTGTCCATGTCCGCCGGACTGTTTCTTATGTTTGCCTTCTACGTCAGAATTCTTGCGGATGGTCTCACGGAAAGGAACCTTCGGTTTGGAAAGCTCTACATCGACTTTATAGCGCTCTTTCAGCATGCTGACAATAACATCAAGATGCTGGTCGCCCATACCATAGATCAGACTCTGACGGTTAGCACCATCGTTCTCAACACGAACAGTCCTGTCTTCGCTCATGATCTTGGCAAGAGCCTGGGAAATCTTATCCTCATCCCCCTTGTTCACAGCCTTAAATCTCTTATAGGTATAAGGTGTGGAAAGAATTGCTTTCGGATAAAGAACCGGATTCGCCTTGGTGGCAAGGCTGTCACCAGTCTGAACACTGACTAATTTGGCAATTGCACCGATATCACCTGCATGGAGCTCTGGAACTTCGATGGGCTTGGAACCCTGAAGAACATATAATTTATTCAGGCGCTCTTCTGTGCCTTTCTCAACATTGAGAAGGGTATCATCAGATTTGATAACACCGGAGCAAACCTTGATCAGGGAATACTTGCCAAGGAATGGATCCACGATGGATTTCCATACATATGCTGATTTTGCTTTAGCGAAATCGTAATTTGCTTCAAAAATCTCGTTGGTCTTCTGGGAAATACCGTTGCAGGAACGTTTGTCCGGGCTTGGGAAATATCCGCAGATGTCGTCCAGAAGGTTGGATACGCCGCGAAGATTGATCGGGGATCCCATGCATACCGGAACAATGCTTGCATCCTGTACATTGGCGGCAAGTGCTGCGGAAACTTCTGTAACGGAGAACTCGTCTCCCTCAAAATAACGATCCATGAATTCCTCGCTGGTCTCTGCTACAGATTCCATCAGGATATCATGATACTTCTCAAGGTACTCATCCAGATAAGAAGGAATCTCGCACTCTTCCTTCTGTCCCTTGTCGATATATTTTCTTCCGGCCTGCTTCACAACGTTAACATATCCCACGAACTTGCCATCCTCACGGATCGGGAAATGCAGCGGGGCAATCTTCTTGCCATAAAGCTCAGTAAGCTGATCTACTACCTTACGGTAACTTACATCGTCCACGTCCATATCGGTAACGAAAATCATTCGCGGAAGTTTATACTTCTCGCAGAGATTCCATGCCTTCTGGGTACCAACCTGTACCCCTGCCTTACCTGATACTACGATGATTGCTGCGTCTGCAGCGCTGACAGCTTCCTCAACTTCTCCTACGAAGTCAAAATATCCGGGAGTGTCCAGAATGTTTACCTTGTTCTTCTGCCACGGGACCGGAATCAGAGATGTAGTGATAGAGAAATGTCGTTTGATTTCTTCTTTATCATAATCACTGACTGTATTGCCATCTTCTACACGGCCTAAACGGTTGGTCAAACCGGCAAGATATGCCATTGCTTCTGCCAGAGTTGTCTTTCCAGCACCGCCGTGTCCTAACAGCACTACATTTCTGATTCGGTCAGTTCTAAAAACGTCCATATGTAATACCTCCCTGTTTGTCTAATATGTTCATATTTTACTAAATATTCAGAAGAATTTCAAGTATTTTCTGGGATTTTGACGGTCTTTTTTCAAAAAAGTTTAGATTATTTTGTCATTTCTGTAGGAATTGACAATTTGCGAGGAATCTCGTACAATATCATAAGATAATTTTTCACTTTAACGAAGGAAAGGAAACGACATTATATTATGAAGACAATCGGTTTTATCGGTCTCGGTCTGATCGGCGGCTCTATCGCCAAGGCCATCCGGAAGTACCATCCGGATTACCACATTCTGGCCTATAACCGCAGTAAGGAAGCACTTGCCTCTGCCATCAGCACCGGCATTATAGATGGTGTCTGTGAGGAAATGAAGGATCCACGCTTTGGATCCTGTGATTATGTATTTTTATGTGCTCCGGTAGAGATCAACCTGGAGTGCCTTGCATATCTGAAAGAGATCCGCCAGCCAGGCTGCATTATCACAGATGTGGGAAGTGTAAAGGGAATCATCCATCAGAAGGTGGAGGAGCTGGGAATGACAGACTGCTTTATCGGCGGTCACCCTATGGCCGGTTCTGAGAAAACCGGTTTCGACCATTCCAACGAGCGCATTCTGGAAAATGCATACTATATTCTTACCCCGGGCGGAGAAGTGGGACTGGAATATATTTCAGATTTTACAGAACTGATCAGTTCTCTTGGTGCTATCCCTATGGTGCTTACAGCTGAAGAGCATGATTTTATTACAGCAGGTGTAAGCCATCTGCCCCATATTATTGCTTCTGCCCTTGTAAATCTGGTAAAAACTCTGGACAACGATGCCGAATATATGAAGACCATCGCAGCAGGCGGTTTCCGCGATATTACAAGGATTGCCTCCTCCTCTCCCGTTATGTGGCAGCAGATCTGCATGGAAAACCATGAGAACATTTCCAATGTTCTGGACGACTATATCCGCATGCTGATCCAGATCCGCTGTTCTGTAGACAACTGTGCTACAGATGGGAAGGAGGCAGATGCTATTTATCAGATGTTTGCAAGCTCCAGGGATTACCGTGATTCCATTGATGTTGTGGATAATGGTCCTATCCGCAAGGCTTATGTGCTTTATCTGGATATTGCAGATGAGGCCGGCGGAATCGCTACCATTGCCACCATCCTTGCCATGGACAAGATCAGCATTAAAAACATCGGCATCATCCACAACCGCGAATTCGAGCAGGGCGTTCTGAAAATCGAATTTTATGAAGAAGACGCTATGGAACGGGCCATTGCACTTTTGAAAAAGCGCAATTATATTGTTTATGAGCGATAACCTGCGTACCGACAGTTGTTTATTGGATACATTACAATTAGTTTTTCAGACAAACTCTGTATCAATACAGCAAATATGAAGTAAACGCCATATTGACTCGTCTAATTCTTTATAAGTAATATAGTCGATACCTGTTTTTGCTGTATGAAACTTTATATTTAAGGAACGATTATTATGGAAATAAAAAAACTTACAAATCTCCACGGAGAACTTACAGTCCCAGGCGACAAATCCATCTCCCACCGTGCCGTCATGTTCGGTTCCCTTGCCAAAGGAACCACAAAGATCACCCATTTTCTGGAAGGAGCTGACTGCCTTTCCACCATCTCCTGTTTCCGCAAAATGGGCATTGATATTGAGAATAACAGCGGAGAAATCCTGGTTCATGGAAAAGGACTCCACGGATTATCTGCCCCTGTTGATATTCTGGATGTTGGAAACAGTGGCACAACTACCCGCCTGATTTCCGGTATTCTTGCAGGACAAAATTTTGTATCGGAGCTTACCGGCGATGACTCTATCCAGAGCCGTCCCATGAAACGGATCATGACGCCTCTCCTTTCCATGGGCGCTGATATTGCAAGCATAAAGGGAAATAACTGTGTTCCCCTTCGGATCACAGGTCATCCTCTGAAGGCCATTCACTATGATTCACCAGTTGCCTCTGCTCAGGTAAAATCCTGTGTACTTCTGGCGGGAATGTATTCTGACGGAATTACCAGCGTCACCGAACCGGTTCTTTCCAGGAACCATACAGAAATCATGTTAAACTACTTTGGAGCTCAGGTAACTTCTGAGGGAACTACCGCTTCCATTGCTCCGGAACCATCTCTTTTTGCCAGAGAAATTACAGTACCTGGGGATATTTCTTCTGCCCCTTATTTCATCGCTGCCGGACTTCTGGTGCCAGGCAGTGAGATTCTTCTGAAGAATGTGGGAATCAATCCCACAAGAGACGGACTGCTTCGTGTGTGCAAAGATATGGGGGCTGACATTACGCTCTTAAATGTAAATATGGAAGGAGAGCCTACCGCTGATCTTCTTGTTCGCACCAGTTCTCTTCACGGTACAACAGTAGGCGGAGAAATCATTCCGACTCTTATCGACGAGATTCCGATGATTGCAGTTATGGCTGCTTTCGCCGAGGGTACTACTGTGATCAAGGATGCAAAAGAACTTAAAGTAAAAGAATCAGACCGAATTCTGGTTATGGCAGAGAACCTTTCCCGCATGGGTGCGGACATTACACCTACAGAGGACGGAATGATCATACATGGAGGCAAGCCGCTTCACGGCGCAGAGATTGATTCTTATCTGGACCACAGAGTGGCTATGTCTTTCGCTGTTGCAGGACTGCTCTGTGATGGACCGCTCTCTATTAAGGGTGGAGATTGTGTGAAGATTTCTTATCCGGAATTTTATGAGGATCTGTATCGGTTAGGAGAATAATCTGAACCGCAGGAACTTAAATGAGAACAATTTTCGTTACTGTGAACGGAGTGAGAAGTGACCATTTTTCCATTTAGGTTCCTGTTTTTTTGCCTTTTTAGATGTGTATTCCTCTTATTTTATGTTAAATAATAGTCAATGTTAGTTTAGTGTAACTGTCATATTTTGCCAGATTATATGCTTATATTTTCTTTTAAAATATACATATTGCACATTTTGCCATGTATTAATTTCTGTGCAATTTTAAAATTCGTTTTAATCTCATTTCTATATTGATATTCTTTTAACGATTTCGACGAAGTTAAAAAACTTTCCGTTTTCCTCTTTTTTTCTTCAAAAAAATAACGTATAATCCCACTGTAAGTTGAGGAACACTAAAACAAACAAAGCGAAGGTGAACAGCCCAGACAAAAGAGCGGCTGCCACAAGAAAGGAGCCAGAAATAATGAAAATTTTATTTTACGGAACCAAAAATTATGACGAGCAGTTTTTTGAAAAACTTTTACCTGAATTTCCAGATATTAAGATTAAATTTATTGAAGCAAATATCCACGAGGAGACCGCTTCTCTTGCAAACGGTTATGAAGCCATCTGTGCTTTTGTAAATGCAGACCTTGGCGCTCCTGTTATTGAAGAATTACATCAGCAGGGTGTAAAACTAATCCTTATGCGCTGCGCTGGTTACAATAATGTGGATCTTAAGACAGCTCACAAATATGGCATAAAAGTTCTGCGTGTTCCAGGGTATTCTCCGGAGGCTGTTGCAGAGCACGCAATGGCGCTGGCTCTTACAGCTAACCGTCACACTCACAAGGCCTATATCAAATGCCGTGAGAACAACTTTACTTTAAGCGGTCTTATGGGCGTGAACCTTTACAAGAAAACAGCCGGTATTATCGGTACTGGTAAAATTGGTCAGGCTATGGCAAGAATCTGCAAGGGATTTGGAATGCGGGTCATTGCATATGATCTTTTCCCAAACAAGAATCTTGACTTCCTGGAATACGTTTCTCTTGATGAGTTGCTGGCTACCAGTGATCTGATCAGCCTGCACTGCCCGCTTACAGATGAGACGAAGCATATTATCAACGAAAAGACAATTGCCCAGATGAAGGATGGAGTTATCCTTGTAAACACTTCCCGTGGCGGTCTTATCAAGACGGAGGATCTGATTTCCGGTATCCGCGACCATAAGTTCTTTGCGGTTGGACTGGATGTTTATGAGGAGGAATCTGATTATGTATTCGAAGATCTGTCTGAGAGCATCATGCAGACTTCCCTGATCCAGAGACTTCTCTCCTTCCCGAACGTAACCATGACCTCCCATCAGGGATTCTTTACAGAAGAAGCGCTCACTAACATTGCAGAGACAACTATGGAGAATGCGCAGGCTTATATCAATGGAGATGAGCTGAAGAACGAGGTTCTTTCATAATTCATAAATCACTATAGAAAATACGGTGTTTCAATGCATAGGTATTGAAACACCGTTTTGCTATTTAGTGTGTTGAAAGTTGTTCAAGGCGGACGCATTCGGACAATGGTGA
>OLVO01004665.1_pt1 | contig 10064 bp, 4 predicted proteins | sample 1672571 | NCBI WGS metagenome assembly OLVO01 (sample SAMEA3136700, study PRJEB25190) | human gut metagenome | biome: human gut; feature: human-associated habitat; material: faeces | place: Austria | collected 2013 | reverse complement strand
TAAATTATATGTTGTAGCAAAAGACGGTACAGAAGTTCTTATAAAAGATACAAACGCTGAAAATACATATGTTACCTGCAGCGGTTATGATATGAACAAGGAGGGTAAGCAGACCGTTACGGTTTCTTATAAGGATTTAACGGCACAGTATGATATTAATGTAGTAGATGCAAAAGAAATCAGTGTTGAGACTGACGAGACACCGGTTTATCCGTATGGGACTCAGTTCAAACCAAACTTTAAATTATATGTTACTAAGTCGGACGGAACTAAGCAGTTAGTTGAAAACGGAACTTCGCTTGCCACTTGTACAGGATATGACATTAGCAACTTAAATAAAGTGGGTGAACAGGAAGTAACGGTTACATATCTTGGATTGACTGCAAAATACAAGATAAAGGTGGTATTAGCAGTTGGGCTTGGGTGTGTTGCAGCAAATAAGTCTTTTGAACAGGGACAGGAACTCGACACTACCGGAAATAAAGTATATTATGTATTGAAAAACGGTGAAGAGCTGATGGTAAATAATGCGGATGTTACTTACAGTGGTTATGATAAGGATAAGACAGGCATACAGAAAATTACGGTAACCTGCAATGGACTTACTACTTCATATTATGTTACCGTAAAAGCAAAGAGTGAGCCGACGGCAACTCCTACAGTAAAGCCAACGAAACAACCGACAGCTACACCGAAAGCAACAGCAACAGTAAAACCGACGAGAACACCATCTGTTACAGCGAGTGCAAACCCAACGACAGCACCGGATGATGATGCGGCTGCGACAAAGAAACCGACAAAAACATCGTCTAAAAATCCTAAAGGAACAAAAATAGCAAAGGTAAAAGCGGGTTCTAAGAAACTTGTTGTAAAGGTAAAAACACAGAAAGTTAAAACAAACGGTTATCAGATAAGATATTCTTTGAAGAAAAACATGAAAGGTTCAAAGACGATAACATTGACAAGAAATACCAGAACATCTGCAACTATAAAAAAATTAAAGGGCCGCAAAACATATTATATACAGGTTAGAACATATCGTAAGATTGGCAAAAAGAAATATTACAGTACATGGTCTAAGGCAGTTGCTAAAAAGACATTGAGGTAGGGAGTAATAAACTTCTTTCATAACGCATATATATTTAGTAATAAGATTTAATTTATGGGGGTTGCTATGTCGAAAACAAAAATTGTGGTTTTGCGTATGAAAGAAGTTGTATATACGGCTGTGTTTGTTGGAATAGGTATTTTGCTGCTGATAGTTTTGTTTTTTATGTTTGGCAGACAGAATTCGACTAAAAGTGAGAGTACACAGAGTACCATAAACAACGAAAGCTGTACATATAAAAATGATGCAATATATAGAGCGGGAATTTATGAGAGTCAGTTTGTGATAGGGGAAAAAACAATAAATCTCGAAGTTGCCCTTGATGAAGAACAGGTTAAATCTGTTAAAGTTAAAAATTTGGATGAGTCTGTTGAGACTATGTATCCGCTGATGAAATCGGCGGTTAAGGATGTGTCAAAACAGCTTTCGGCTGGGGTGTCGATTGATGAAGTTGTTTTATCAAAAAATTCCATGTACACGGAAAAGCTTATTTTGGATGCGGTAAAAGCGGTACTTGATGAGCAGAGATTGTAGGGAATTTGAAGTATTTGTATTTTTGGGGACGGAATTTGCGAAACTATTTGTGATTTGTGAGGAATGTGCGAATAGAACAATAATACCGCAGGCACGCTTTCGCTATGCTGTCACCGTAGCAGCACATAAAGGGTGAAAATACCACCCTTAAGTGCTGACGGTGACAGAATGCCTGCTAATATTATTTGTTCTATCCGCACATTTTGTTTGTTTTTATGAGAGTTTCGCAAATTCCTGTTAGAGCAGACATACAATTTTTTTATTATTTACTGAACTGATATAGTTTTTTGTAAATGTAAGTCTGTTGACTTGTATTTTATGTTATACTTAGATATAAGATTTTTTATTTGGTTTGGATAATTTATTTAATGACTATTCAAAAATCCAGATGTGTAGTATAGTTAAATTTTATTATTTATGTTATTTGTAAATTTAGTGCAAGAGTGCGATTTCTCTTATCTTGCGAATTTATGATATATTGATGTTTATACAGGAGAAAGGATAACGGGATGGCAGTTCAGTTTATTTTTGGCGGTTCGGGCAGAGGTAAGACTTATTTTTTGCAGCACAAGATTATGGAGGAGGCTGTGAACAATCCTAAAAAGGATTATATTATGATAGTGCCTGAGCAGTTTACCATGCAGACACAGAAAGATATGATAAAGATAAGTCCGGGGCACGGCATTATGAATATTGATGTGCAGAGTTTTGTAAGGCTTGCATTCAGAGTGTTTTCGGAGACAGGTGCGGGAAATTTGCCGGTGCTTGATGACCTTGGAAAGATTATGATATTGAAAAAAGTGCTCGGACAGAAGAAGGACGAGCTTAAATATTTTGGAAGAAATATAAATAAGGACGGTTATATTTCGGAAATCAAATCGTTTATGTCTGAGCTTATACAGTACGGTGCTGATGAGGACGAGATAGAACGGATGATTAAGACTTCTGAAAAGAAACCGGTTCTTAAATATAAATTGCAAGATATGTCTGTGGCTTTTAAGTCATTTAAGGAATATATTGAAAAGAATTATATTACTTCTGAGGAACTTCTGAGTGTCTTTGCCGATGTTGTCTCACAGTCAGAACTTCTTAAAGGGGCTGTCATATGTCTTGACGGCTTTACAGGTTTTACACCACTTCAGTACAGGCTTTTGCGTGAGCTTATCAAGACGGCTGAAATGGTCTATGTGACGGTGACGGCTGATGACAGGGAGTCGGTTATAAATAAAGGAAAAAATTATCAGTTATTTTTTATGAGCAGAAAGACTGTTCATAATATAAGGCAGATTGCGAGTGAGACAGGTGTTGAGGTTTTGGATGACATATGGACGGGAAAAGAGATAAGTCAGACAAGATTTGGTGAGTCGGAGGAACTTGAATGGCTTGAACGCAATCTGTTCAGGTATCCGTATAAGAGATACAATAAGAAAAATGAGGTTTCTGATATAAGCTGCCATGTGCTTAAATATGCCGAGGATGAGGTTGATTTTATAGTTCAGAAAATAAAAGGACTGCTTGTCGGTGGCTGCCGTTACAGGGATATTGCCATTGTTGCAGGAAGTCTTGAAACATACGGAAGCATTATCGAGCACTCAATGAAAAAGGCTGGGATTGCCTGCTTTGTCGACCAGAAAAGAGGTGTTCAGTCGAGTGTGCCGGTGCGTGCCATAGATGCACTTTTGCAGATAATAATAAAAGATTTTGCTTATGAGGATGTGATGGATTATTTGAAAAGCTGTCTTTCGTGGACGAGTGACAGTCAGAATGATATTCTTGATAATTATCTTCTGGCTACGGGAATCAGAGGTTTTAAATCGTGGAACAGGGAATGGAACACGGCATATGCCTACAGAAGGATGACTGATGAGTCAAAGGATTTTGCAAACGGAGTTGTCGAGAATGTCAGGCTTGGTGTTCTGGAAAATCTGTCAGAGCTTTATGAAAAAACGGCAAAAGGAAAGCATACGGTCAGGGAATATGCGGCATCATTGTTTGAGTTTTTTGAGAGACAGCATTTTTATGAGAAGCTGATGGAATTTGCTGACGAATACGAAGAAAATGAAAATTTTGATATGGCGAGTGAGTACAGACAGCTTTACGGCATGGTGATAGAAGTATTTGAAAAACTTGTTTCGCTGATGGGTGATGAGGAAATGTCGCTTAAGGAATTTAAGGATATTCTTGATGTTGGTTTTTCGGAGGCAAGGATAGGAGTAATTCCGCCGGGGATAGACCAGGTTATGGCTGGTGATATGTCGAGAACAAGGATTTCAAATATAAAATACTTGTTTCTTGTGGGTGCTAACTCTTCAAATATTCCAAAGGGTAATGGAAGCGGCGGTATTATTTCGGAGTCGGAGAGAAATTTTCTTGCGGAAAATGAATTTGAACTTGCACCGACGGCAAGGCAGCAGGTATATACGGAGCAGTTTTATCTTTATTTAAACCTGACAAAGCCATCAAAACACCTATATATAACATATTGCGACAGCGAGAGGGACGGAAGTGTAAACGAGCCGTCGTATATTATTTCGAGGATAAATAAGATTTTTCCGTCAGTAAGTGTCAAATTTGAGGAGCGAAAACAGAGCGAAGAAAATGCTTGGTCTGATGATGAGGGAAAGAAATATCTTATCGCAGGTCTTAGAAATGGAGATTTTTCTGATAAAAAATGGCAGGAGATATATAATTGTTATTTTGACTCAGAGGAGAATAAAAAAACGCTTGATAGCATATTGACAGCGGCTTTCTTTAAGGAAAACAAGAGCAGTATTTCCAAAAAAATCGCAAAGAGCCTTTATCCTGAAAATCTCAGAGGAAGTACATCACAGCTTGAGAGATATGCGGCTTGTGCATTTTCATATTTTATGCAATACGGACTTAAGCTGCAGGAGAGACAGGAACACACTATTGAAGCCTATGATATAGGAAATATCGTTCATGATGCACTTGATATGTACACTAAGATACTTCTTGCAGGAAACAGGAGATGGCAGGATGTTGATAAAAAAGAGCAGGAAAAGATAGCAGGCGAATGTGTGGAGAAAGCGGTAAGTCTCTGTAAAGACGGTATTATGAGGGACACGAGCAGAAACCGGTATATGATAAAGCGTATTCACAATGTTGTTAATAAGACGATATGGGCGATTTCAAAACAGATGGGTCAGGGAAGTTTTGACACTATTGAGAGTGAGCTGATTTTTGAAACTGTCGGAAAAGCCAAAGAAACAGATGAGGAACTTATAAAACTTGTGGGAAAGATTGACAGGCTCGACGGATTTTCGGACGGTTCAAAGGACTATGTGAGGGTTGTCGATTATAAGACAGGAAACAAGGAATTGTCGCTCAGTGAACTTTATTACGGACTTCAGATGCAGCTTGTCATTTATCTTAAGGCGAGCATTGATAAGAAATCTAAGGCTGAAAAGATAGTTGTGCCTGCGGGTATGCTCTATTACAGGATAAAAGACCCTATCTTAAATGAAAAGGTTACACCTGAAAATTTTGAGCAGAAAACTTTGGAGTCACTTGCAATGAACGGAATTGTAAACGGAGATTTTCCTATGCTTGAGGGAAGTGATAGAAATCTTGAGCAGAACAACGGCGTGTACCAGCCTGATTATGTGTCTTCCGTAAGCAATATTGAAACCGGAAAAAAAGGTCAGCTTAAGAAAAGTTCAGGTGTCACAAATACAGATTGTCTTAATGAGCTTATTAAATTTACGGAGAAAAAAGTTGTGGATATGTCGGAGGAGATACTTGACGGAAAAACACTTGTAAATCCGTATAAGACAAATGAGTCACAGCCAAAATCAGCCTGTATGTATTGTGCGTTCAGGAGTGTGTGCAGATTTGACAGCAGGCTTTATGGCAATGATTACAGAGTGTTTGAAAGATTGTCGGATGATGATGTTATGAGAATTATTCATGGGGAACTGTCGGAGGAGGAATAATATGGGCGATACAAGATGGACGGATGACCAGCAGAGAGTTATTGATGCGAGAAATTGCAATCTTTTAGTTTCAGCGGCGGCTGGTTCGGGCAAGACTGCGGTGCTAGTTGAGCGAATTATAAAAATGATAACTGATGAAAAAAACAATGTGGATATTGACAGACTGCTGGTGGTTACCTTTACAAATGCGGCGGCAGCAGAGATGAAAACAAGAGTGGGTGAGGCTATAGAGAGCAGGCTTCTTGAAGAACCTGATAATGAACATCTCCAAAGACAGGCTTCGCTTCTTCATAATGCACAGATTACGACAATGCACAGTTTTTGTCAGTATGTCATAAGAAATTATTTTCATGTGATAGATATTGACCCTGCTTTTAAGGTTGCAAATGAGAATGATATGAAGATTGCTCAGAGTGAAATTCTTGCTGAGCTTATCGAACAGCGTTATGAAACGGAAAAAGATAATGAAAATTCAGCGTTTCATCTATTTTCAGAAATGTTTGCTCACGGCCGTGATGACAGTAAGATTGAGTCGATTGTGCTTGAATTATATGGAAAAGCCATGAGTTACCCGTGGCCTGAAAAGTGGCTCAATTCGATTACGGACATATATAAATGTGAGAATGTACAGTCACTCGAAAAGACTAAATGGATAGGCGAGCTTGTAAGTTATGTTAAGGAGCTTGTAAATTCATACAAATTACTTGCCGAAAAAGCAATAAAAATATGTGATGAGTCTGACGGTCCGGCAAAATACAGAGCAGCTTTTGAGGATGACATAAGGCAGTTTGATGATATATGCAAGGCGGAGAATTTTGAAGAATTGTTGGCGGCATTTGGAAAAGTTTCAAGGATGGATAAGGGCAGAATTACAAAGAAAGACAATGTCGATGCAGAGAAAAAGGACATGGCAAGTGCGTTCAGGGACTCTTATTTTTCAAGTCAGGGAGGAATGATAAAACTTCAGGAGAAATTTTTCAATAAAACTTTGGAGCAGCAGATACAGGAATTAAATGAGATGGCACCTGCCGTGGAGGAACTTGTCAAGCTGACGATTGATTTTATCCATGCGTTTGCAAAGCGAAAAAGAGAGGACGGGGTTATTGATTTTAATGATATGGAGCATTTTGCCCTTGCAATACTGACGAGTGAAAATAAGGAAGGTGAAGTAGTTCCGAGCAAGGTGGCAGAAGAACTCAGGGAGTATTATCAGGAGATAATGACGGATGAGTATCAGGACAGCAACTATGTTCAGGAGCTTATACTTACCAGCATTTCGGGAGAGCCTGCCACTGCTCCTTATATGTTTATGGTAGGTGATGTAAAGCAGAGTATTTACGGTTTCAGGCTGGCAAGACCGGAATTGTTTATGAACAAATATAACAGCTACAGTCTTGAGGGTGGAACAAAGGAGCATAGAATTGATTTAAAGCAGAATTTCAGAAGCAGGGCTTGTGTACTTGAAAGTTCAAATGCTGTCTTTGAGAAGATAATGAAGCCGTGTCTTGGCGGTGTTGAGTATGACGAAGCGGCAAGACTTGTGCCGGGGCGGGTTTACGAGGAGACAGACAAAAAAACGGCAGAAAAAGCGTCAATTATTCTTATTGACAAAAAAGTAGATAATGACGATGGAATGATGGACAAAGAGCTTGAGGCCGCAGCAATCGGAAATAAGATAATTGAGATGGTGCAGGGTGAAAATCCGCTTTATGTATGGGGAAAACAGGGTTATCACAGGGTTACATACAGCGATATTGTAATACTTTTAAGGAGCGTTCAGGGGTGGACAGAGCCGTTTCTTGAAACATTGTCTGATATGGGAATACCAGTGTCGGCAGGCACGAAAGCAGGATTTTATGAGTCGATAGAAATTCTCACAATGACAAATCTGCTCAGGATAATAGACAATCCGAGACAGGATATACCGCTTGTGTCAGTGCTTCGCTCGGTCTTTGTGGGACTTAGTGATGATGAACTTGCGGCGATAGCCGTAATGCCGAGGACTCTTGATTATTGGGATGCAATGAGCCTTTTTGTAAAGACAGTGAGAAAAGAAGACGGCACGGAAAAGTATATGACAAATATAGTTCTTGATGAAAAAGAAGCAGATGAGCTGGCAGACAGACTGGAAGATTTTATGGATAAATTAAATTATTATCGTGAATTGGCAAAAGAACTTCCGGTCGATAAGATAATACAGACAATTTATGATGAAACTGATTTTTATGATATTATGTCGGCAATGCCAGCGGGCGAAAAGAGGGCGGCAAATCTCGATATTTTACTGGGACAGGCGAGGGATTATGCAGTAAACGGGCATCATGGAATATTTAAGTTTACACATTTTGTCGAGAATATAAAAAAGGCGGCGCTTGATATTGGAGAAGCATCGGTAAACAATGAGAGCATGAACGCAGTAAGAATAATGACAATGCACAAAAGCAAGGGACTTCAGTTTCCGGTTGTATTTGTGTCAGGACTTGGAAAAAGTGTAAATCTCATGGAGGCAAACGACAAGGTTATAATAAATTCGGACTATGGTGTCGGAACTGATTATGTAAATCTTAAACTTATGTACACCGAAAAAAGTCTGTTCAACAATTTCCTCAGAAGCAGGATAAAAGTTAATGCACTTGCCGAGGAAGTAAGAATGCTTTATGTTGCGATGACAAGAGCCGAAGAAAAACTGTTTTTAACCGGAGTGTCTGCAAATATTCTGCAGGGAAACATGGGAGCAAGAGGAGAGGGAAAAAAGAAGATAACGACATGGAAAGAAAAAGGGCAAAACCTTGAATTTTCGGGACTTTTGTCACTTACAAAGCACATAGACATGATAATGGCTGCGATAGCTGACAGACCTGTTTTTAAGGAGTGCATAGAAGAGCTGGAATCTGAAAAAGTGTATGGAACAAATGATGAACTTTTTGACCTTGAGGTGGTATCAGTCAATAATATTGTAAGCGTATCAAAGGAAAACCGTGAGATAGCAAAACAAAAAGAAAAAGAACTTATAAACTGGGATGCGTCAAAAGTTTATGATAAAGAAATGAAAGATTATATAGCACAGAACTTGGAATTTTCGTATAAATATGAAAATGAACTTGGAATACCTGTTAAAGTGTCTGTATCTGAACTTAAAAGAATAGCGATGGAAAAACTTGACGAGTTTAATGCTCCCTTGATGGCATCTGTATTCTCGATTCCATCCTTCTGATACTCATAGTAAATAGGAAGGTTTGCAAGATGTGTCTTGAATCTCCAATCTGAACTTCCATCCATACCTGCTGATGTAAATGCTGAGAATCCAAGGTCTTTGCTTCTCTTTGTTATGTCTTCTGCAACTTTCTTAAGATCATCAAAGCTCTTTATGTCATCCTGTGTATATCCGGCTTTCTTTAAAAGATTTTTGTTGTAAATAATACCATAAGATTCTATAGCATATCCGATACCATCAACTGCATCACCATCTTTTAACAAGAAATCATCACTTGTAACCTGTTTTGCAATATCAGAATCCTTAAGGTCATAACAATAATCTTTCCAAGATGCAAGTCCAACCGGTCCGTTTACCTGGAACAATGTTGGTGCTTCGCTCTTACCCATCTCACTCTTTAATGTTGTCTCATACTGGTTAGCTGCTGCAGTTACTACATTCACCTTAACACCTGTTTTATCTGTGTAAAGCTTTGCAAGTTCCTGCCACTGTGCATCAGCTTCAGGCTTGAAGTTTAAGTAATAAACTGTTCCTTTAGCTTCTTTCTTACCACTTTCCTTTTTATCACTTGCACCGCCACAGCCCGTAAGTGCTGATGCTGTCATAACTGCTGCAAGTCCAAATGCTACAAGTCCTTTCTTTCTCATAAATATCCTCCTAAATTATAATATTGTTGTTTCCACTGTTTATATTTTAAATAACTTTAAAATACTTTACTTTTTCATGGAAACGGTTTTGGAAATGTTTCTGGAAATGTTTCCATTTCGTTGTAACTAAAATATATAACATTTAGATAAAAATTGCAATATTTTTTTTAAAATTTTGTGCTTTTTGTCACTTTGCACAAATTTGTATTATTATTATGCTCATTTCAGACGCTTTTTTATGCACTTTTACCATATTTATTTTTACAGAATGAATATTTGCCATTTATAAACCATCAAAAAAATGGCATCACACTACTTTACGAGCATTTTCCTATTCAATAAAAAAGCAATACAATCCTTTTTTTCAGATATGTATTGCTTTCTCTAAGCCAATAAAACATTATTTTTCTAATTCTAATGCTATTCCTTATGTGTATTTTAACCAAAATCTTCACATATTATGCAGTATTTTTACATAAATTGCGGTATTCCATAAGTTTATCCCGTGCACTCCTGCTTATGTGTTTTGGCACTTCTATTCCTACCGTGACATACTGGTCACCATAGGTCTTTCCATCCTTTTTAGATACAACACCTTTTCCCTTAAG
>OLVO01004658.1_pt1 | contig 10088 bp, 14 predicted proteins | sample 1672571 | NCBI WGS metagenome assembly OLVO01 (sample SAMEA3136700, study PRJEB25190) | human gut metagenome | biome: human gut; feature: human-associated habitat; material: faeces | place: Austria | collected 2013 | reverse complement strand
TTAGTCAAGTATGGAATTTAACTTTTCAAAGTGGAATTTACTTTTTCATTTCAGCCTTTTCTTTAAAAATCAATGAAAACATAAATCTTACCAATGGTCCAGCATAAAAAAGCTGTAAACAAAGAGCCATTGGAAAACTTAAAACCATAGACTGTAGCCAAGTAACAATAAATTGATTCATATCTGGTTTAGAAATAAAAACTGTTGCGATAAAACTCATAATTGGACACATAAATGACACAATTACAATAGAAATAGCATAGGAAACAATAATATTAGGAACTTTTTTTACATCTATTGCCTTAAAAACTAACTTATGAGCAATTTTACCAATAAGAAAAAATTCTAATACTCCAGCAATAACATACATAAAAGGAAACTCCTTAAATGCTTCCAAGAATACAAAATTTTGTAATCCCCCACTATGAATCGCAATATTATAACAGACCATCACATAAACCATTACTGCTGCCATGATAACAGTATAAACAAAATCTTGAAATTTAGTTTTTGGCATACTATATACACTCCTTTCCAAAATAAAAACAGCACATATAACCTGTGTTGTTCGTTAATCATTCCAAAAAGAATGTACGTTTCCAATATTTACCGATTATCTTGCGTTCGCACTAAATTATAGCAAAAAAATTCTTTTCATTCAAGAAGAATTTTTAATTTTATCTAACTCTTTTAACTTTGCTTTTATCATAAACACTAAGTCCATAGAAGCATTAATTTTATATAGAACCAAAAGACTATCCTGCAATTTTGTTCTAAGTGACATAGTATCTTTTATATTTTCTGCTTCTTTTTTATAATCAAAATTAGGAATAGGATTTTCTTCAATAAATGCACGAATATAGTTTTCTATGTCTTTTAAGACATAAACCTTTAAATCATATTCATCCATTTCCATAACCCCGTAATATCCACCAACCAAATATTTAAATTCATCTTGTAATGTCATAGCTTCACCTCTTTTTCTATCCATCGCATAATTACTAAAACAATATAATCAACTTGCTCCTGTGTTAAATCTTCATCTTTCAAAATATGGTGCCATTTATAAAGACAGTCTCTGCAACAAGTTGCCGTTGCGTGTTGAGCAACAAAAACAGGATGTCCCCGCATCGGAGTCTGCTTGCCATCATTCGCTAGATTACAGGGAAGAAGTCGCTTCGTAATAAAATCATAAGCATGGATTTTAATTACATCAATCCCTTTGGAATTAATGTAATCTTTATCTTTTTTAGTTAAATGGAAACGACTACGAAACTTTGATTTAGAAAGTTTTAAAAACAATTTATCTATTTCCATATTTTGATACTCTAAAAAAGTCATACTACCTCTCCTCAACAATAGCTGCAAACGAATACTGTAACTTTTCTTCCAAATCTATAACAGATGTTTCAACCTGATAACCAATCTTACCAGCACTAAAAATAATAGTATCAAACTGTTTTGCACTCTCATCAACAACAACAGGAAATTTCTTTTTCATACCTATCGGAGAACATCCTCCATGAATATAGCCTGTAATTTTTAATAATTCCTTAGATGGAAGCATAGAAACAGATTTTTCACCTACAGTTTTACTTGCCTTCTTTAAATCCAATTCTTTATCAACCGGCAACATAAAAACATAATATCTCTTAGATGATGAAACAGTAACTAAAGTTTTAAATACCCGTCTAAAATCTTGGTCTAAAACACTAGCAACTTCAACACCACTAATAGCATCGGTATCACCATAATAATAAGAATTATATTTTATCTTATTTTGTTCTAAAATTCTCATAACATTAGTCTTCTCCATAGATACCACCTTTACCAAAACTATTATAACATAAAAAAAGTAGATTATAACAATCTACCACCAATTCAAGATACAAGAGTACAAACCGCATTAATAACATATTGCTTAGTCTGATCAAACGTTAAATTTAAACTAACAGATAATTCGTTATATAATCTTTTTTCCGCACGTTCAAAATATACTTCATCTCTTTCTCCAATTCTTTTATTTTGACTTAATCGTTCCTGATTTCTCATATAAGTAGTTTTAATCACCTTAATTAAATTTTCTAAAGTACCTTCTTCCAATAATCTTTTATAGACATATTCAATTTTCCTATCTTCAGATTGAATAATCTCTATAGTAGGAATTTTAGAAATCAAGTCTTCTGCTTCCTGCTTTGTTGCAACAGAACGAAAAAAAGAAAAGTTATCTACCGGAGCTTGAATAATTAATGAAGAATCATCAATGGGACTCATTATGTAATAATCCTTATTAAAAAGCATTTTTTCTAATCTCTTTAATCTTACAAACATCCTTTTTATAAATAACAATATCCCCAACTTTATACATATTTCCCCTCCTAAAAAAAGTAGCTATCAACTGGACTTACACCAATAAATAGCTACTCGTTGTAATTAAATTATAACATTTTTTAAATTTTCCTTTGATAGTAAACACTATATTCCATAAGACCGTGTTTTTTATAAAAGTTAATAGCTGGAGTATTGGTTGGAAAAGCAAGCAATCTAATATAGGAAGCACCTTGCTTTTTTGCTGTCTTTTCAAATTCTAAAAACAACATCTCGCCTATACCTTGTCTACGATAACCACTATCTACAACAAAGTCATTAATAAATGCAACAGGCTGATAATTCCACCACACGTTCCTTGATACTTTTCCAAATATAAACCCAGCTACACAATTGTTATCATCTTCTGCGACAAGAAAAATAACATTATGTTTTCGTAATGACTTTTTAGCTGCGACTTTTCCCTCTTCTGTTTCAAAATAGCCAATACGCAAATTAGAATCAAGCTTCACCTCTACTTCCTCCAGCTGAGTTAATAGCCTTAAAACCTCCTCATAATCCTTCATTGTTCCTTTTCGTATATTCATATTTTTTACCTCCTCGTAACATATCCATAAATTCTGAATAAGAATCTATTTTATAATCTGCCAAAGAATCTATTTTTAATCGATCCTTATCAGAATATTTATCATACACATTAATAGTTTCTATACCAGCACCTGTAGAAGCCATAACACCGTGCAAAGAGTCTTCAAATACTAAACATTCTTCAGGATCAGCATGATAGTATTCTAAAACTTTCAAATAAACTTCCGGATGAGGCTTTTTATGTTGGACGTCTTCTTTTCTAATAATTAAATCAAACGTATCATAAAAAGAAAACGCATTGGCCATATGAGGATTACCTTTTGCGTAAATATCTAATTGTCTTTGTGTCGTTGCTGTTGCAAGAACTACCGTAAATCCATTGTCCTTAAACCATAACAAAAGTTCTGGAACACCATCTTTATAAGTCAACTCATTTTTTAAAATGTCATCAACACTAGACCATCTCTCATTAATTAATTCTTCTTTAGAAATATTCATATGATATTTTTGAATTAAATATTCACAATAGGCAATATAGATATCTTCATTAGAATGTGTTTCCAAAAACGAATCCCGATTTCGTTGAAGTATTTCTAAATCAACTTGTAGACCTGCAAATCGATTCACAATTCTAAAATCAGCTTCATTCCATATTCCAATAGAATCAATAAGGGTTCCATCCATATCAAAAATAATATACTTTTTATCTGATAAATCTAATTCTTTTAAACTCTTCACAATATCACCTTTTTACAAAAATATTTTATCATAGGTTAAACTAATTGAAAATATTTAAAAAATAGGCATTTGCTATATATATTTATCATGATTTTGACTATATTATAATGAAAGGAATGAAGTAATATGTACGGAATGTATCCTTATCCATACAACTATGGAAACAATGATGGTTTTGGTTCAGGATGGATCTGGGCAATCATCATCGTTATTATAATTATTTTCTTCATCTGGGGAGGAAATAATAATTGCTGCAACAACAGAAATGGTTGCAGATAAAAAGCACTTAGGTGCTTTTTATTATTGTAAAAAATAAAAACCGTTGATAAACAACGGTAATCATCAATATGGTGGAGCATAGCGGGATCGAACCGCTGACCTCCACGGTGCAAACGTGGCGCTCTCCCAGCTGAGCTAATGCCCCATATTTATTGTCTCCTTTTCAAGTCGACAAATAGATTATAACAAGCCATATTATAATTGTCAACAATTTTTATACTTTTTTTCTAAATATTCTTTCTCAGTATAATAAATATCCCCTTTTTTTATTAAATGACGATATCCCCTTTGAAACTTATCTAAAGAATCAACAATTTTACTTTTATGGAAATGATAATAATTTAAATATCTTTCCAATAAAAATTTCTCATAATAATAAGGGATTTTTTTTAATTCTCCACACAGTTTAATAAATAAAAAAACAATTAAAAATAAAACATTAAAAGAAAAAGAAACAAAATAAAAATATGCAAAGCAAAACAATAAGCAATAACCACAAAAAATTGTAATATAAAAGGCAGTTTTATAAGATGAAAAAAAATGAAAAAATAAACACAAAAACTTTCCCCCATCCAAAGGATAAATGGGAAGCAAATTAAAAAATAATATTCCAAAATGATACGTTGAAATTAAAGTTCGTTCATCAGGAAAAACGCTAACAAGAAATAACCAAGCTAATATTTGAAATATTGGTCCAAAAATTAAAATAATAAATTCTTTAGTCAAAGAAATATTAAAAGGAGTAGAAAATTTAGAAATTCCTCCTAAAGGATAAATTAAAATTTTTAATACTTTTCCACCACAAAGATATGCCATCAATAAATGCCCAAATTCATGAACGACAATCAAAAAAGTAATAATAAAAAAAGGAAAAAAAGAAGCAGTAAAAACTGCAAAAAAAGCTATTAAATAGAATAAAGGATGAATTTCTAAATAACTAAATATATTCTTTATAATCTAAATAACTCCCATCTTTTTGAAAAACTAAATACAATTTTTCATCTTGTGCTTCTCCCAATAGTTTTCCTTTTTCTACATAATCATATAATTTAATTCCATCTGTTGATATGTTGGAATAATAGACATCTACACCATCTACCTGCTCAATAACAACAGTATTACCATAACCATCCTTTTCCCCCATAAAAATGACAATACCACTTTCTAAAACTGGAACCATATAATTTTCACTAACTTTAAGTTTAACTCCATCTAAATAAGAATTTGCTTTTTGGTAAGATAGGCTCTCCTGAAACACCTGTTTTTCATCTATTGCTAATTTATCTACAGACAAAATATTACCAAAATACTTTTCATAGACACTTTTAATTTTTGTAAACTTAAAATTAGTATCATATACTTGTTTTAAAATACCATTTTTTATTGAAGAATCACTCTTTACTAAAATCATCCCAATCAAAAAAATAATAACGGTAATAAGTGCCCTAGTAATAAAATTACGAACATTTTTCTTTAACACTAATTTCTTTTTTACTGTTTTTCTTGTATTCATACCCTAGTCTCCTCTACTAAAGAATATGAAAAAAGAAAAGTATTTATTCACTTTTCTTAAGAATTAATAGAAATTTTCTTATATTTATTAGGCAGCAACCAAATAATAAAATAAAGAATTTCCGCATAAATCAAATTAAGTACTAAGCTATGGCTAATTTTATATAATAAACGATAAAAGGTCATAGGAACCAACTGAAATAATAAAATAATAATAGCATTCATACACTCATAAGCAACAATAATGATGACAATAAATAATAACAAGCTAAGCCATGTAGAACGAATATACTTATATAGAAAAAAAACAAGTATCCCTATAATAGTAAATAAAATTGCATTATAAAACAACAAATTTGTATACATAAAATCATAACATATACCTATAGCAAAGCAACCAATAAAATAATATCGAAGTTTTTTAATAAAAAAAGGATAAACAATAACTAACGAAACAATCGTAAACATTGGTGTAAATAAAGATAAATCTCCAATCATATATGGTAAGAAATTAGAGAGAATCCCATCTAATAAGAAAGAACAAACCAAAATAATAATTGCCACAACCATACTATTCTTTCTCCTTTAATATTGTAACATAATGAATGTTATTAAAATCTTGAGAAGTTTTTATATATAATGTTTTACTTAAGTCATACTTATCGCTTTTTATATCTTGTACTACACCTACATAAATTCCGCCTGGAAACATTCCTCCAAGCCCACTAGTAACAATAGTATCACCTTTTTTTACTGTACTCATTTTATCTACTCCTGTAACAGTAACACATTCAGTTTCATTATCATAACCATTTAAAATTGCATAACTATCACCATTACCAGTTTTAATTGTAACACTTACTTTATAATTAACATCATCACTTGTAATAAGCTTTATCTCACTAGAATGAGGATAAACACGGGAAACCTTTCCAATTAGTCCATTTTTAGTAACAACTGCCATATCTTTCTTTATCCCATCTTTAGAACCCTTATCAATCATAATCTGATTAAACCAATAACTCTTATTTCTAGATAAAATAGTTGCATTGATTGGAGTGTATTCAGTCAAAGTACGATTCAAATCCAGTACATCTTTTAACTCTTGTATTTCCTCTTCTAAAGAAGTATTTACATTTTTTTGAATAAGATAACTTGCAGATTGATCTACACCTTTTTCGTCATTTAAAGCAGTAAAAGGATACATAACAATTTTATTAATAGACATAAAAACATCTTTAATAATACCTTCTCCCAAAAAATTAGAGCGACTCATATAAACTGACAATGAAATACCAAGGAAAGTAATAATGATAACAGCAATAATTACTATTTTTATGTTAACTTTGCTTCTTTTTTTAGTTTTGTACATAACATCATCCCATTCCAACTTATTATAATATAAATAAAATTGACCTGCAACTACAGATTTAAAATATTATGATGTTCAAAAAAACTATAATAAGAATCTTCGCCCACAATAATATGATCACGAATTGGAATTCCCTGAATATAACCCGTCTTAACTAAATGGTCAGTCAACAAAACATCTTCTTTACTAGGAACTACAGAATTAGAAGGATGATTGTGAATACACACAATACTAGAAGCACTAAGACGATACGCTTCTTTAAAAACCTCCCTCGGATGAACAATACTACGGTTTACTGTACCCATAAATAACAACTTCCTTTCTAATAATTCTTGTTTATGATTAAAATAATAACAATAAAAATATTCCTGTTTTGCATTATTCATAAAATATTTAGCATCCTGCCAAATTTCTTTTGGTGTTTTTAAGCATACTAATGTATCACTTTTTCTTAAAAAAACACGTCTCCCAAGTTCAATAGCTGCTAAAATCTCCAACGCTTTAACTTCACCAATCCCTTTAATAGAAACGAAATCATAAAAACTGCAATCTTGGATTTTAGACAAAGGAAATTGTTGTAAAATTTCCATTGCCAGCTCATAAACATTCTTATTATGACACCCGTTTCTAAGTAAAATAGCTAACAACTGTGAATCAGATAAAAATGAAGCACCATAGTGAAGCAATCGTTCTCTAGGTTTATCATCTTCTGGTAATTCTTTAAACTTACAATGAATATAAATCACCTCTACTATATTATTAGCAAAATAATTTACATTCCCGTACCAATAATTTGTTCATAGTTAGCCATCACTACCTCCTCAACTGTCAAAATATCATCTTTTGAATCGGATTCTTTTACTAATAAATCAAACTGACTTACATTACTGACAAACTCCTCGTTATCAAGAGCGACAGACTTTATATAAATCTTATATCCCATATCTTCATAAATTTCTTTTATCTTATTAGCATTATCTTTATCCATTGTAATGCCAACATATACATAATACTTATTATCCTCTAAAACAGCCAATTTATTCGTAAGATCGCCTACATTTTCTTGCATAATATCTTTAGATGAATATATTCCTTCTTGTAAGAAATAAAAAGTATTATTTTCTTGAAAAACAGAAATACTATCTGGAGCATTACGATATAAATAATTACCACATATTGCTCCTAAAAATACAAAAATTACAGCTAATAACATTGTCTTTTTCATTAAACCAATCACCACTTATAAGATAGCAAAATTCATTTGAAATTTTTGTCGAAAAAAAAGACATTTCCTCTTTTTACAAAAAAATATCACTTCTTTTTAGTAAATTGATATGTATAACATTCTTCTTTAACTGGATCCAAATCATCAAAAGAATAACGAGAAAAATTAAGATCAAAACGTACACCATACGGAACAGTTTCCATAACTATGAAACCAGGAACCCCTTCTGCTTCTTTCTTCCTATGTATATCATCACTAAGTGTAGGTAATTTAATAAAGTCATCAGCAAATCGACTCTTATGTGCATGACCCGTAATAGCAAATGGAAATTCTACTAATCGGTATTGCAAACGAATCTTAGAATGATGTTCAAAAGAAATAGGATATCCAAAAACAGTAAAATAGGATTGTAAATATCCCAAAGGAAAAACATTTCGTTTTTCTGTAGATAGAATTTTTAATATATCAAAACCATGTTTCAAGTACTTAGTATCATGATTACCGCCAAGTACATACTGACGAATATGTTTATCTTCCGGATATACATCTAAAATATGATTAATCTGCTTTATAGGTGATTGATATTCTTTGTGAGAGTCAACCATACCAGCACCAATATCCCCACCATGAAATAAATAAAAAATCCCCTGATTACGACAAAAGTCTAAAACCACGGGAAAATATTCAGTATTCTCATACTTACTGGCAAAATGAGTATCAGAGACAAAAGCTACTTTTTGTCCTGTTAAATCTACCATACTATAAAATTTTAAATAAATAGATTTCAATTGTTCTCTTTGATTTAAATCAAATTCTTTTTTATATGTAAGCACTTCTTGGCGTAAAGCAGCTAATAACTCATACTTATTTAATTGATGCTCTACTAATACTTTATCAAAATCTTCACCAGCAATTAGTTGATCCAACACTTCTCTCATATAACCACTTCCTACTATAAGAATACTAAACCACATCAAAAAAAGCAATAGAAATTCTATTGCTTAATCTACTGTAATTGTGCTTGTAAAGATACTAACTTTTCTTGCTCTTCTTTTAACTTTTCACGATCCATATCTACTATATTCTTTGGTGCCTTATTTACATAATTTTCATTAGCTAAAAGCTTTTCACGTCTTTCAATAGATGCTTGTAACTTTTTAATTTCTTCTTCAATTTGTTCTTTATTAACTTCATTTTCAAAATAATATGTAATTTGAATAATAGTAGATTGATAAGAAATAGTTTGATAAGAAGAAACATCATCTGTATCCTTTAATATATTTTCATCTGTAATCTTTAATTGAGTACAATAAATATATTTTAAATTTTCTGGACATTCTAAAGAAACTTTAGAATCTTTCTTAATACCATTAGTTACCTTCAAATTACGGATTTCTGTTAAATCAGAAATTACTTTTTTAATATCAGAATAAGAATCTTCAAACACCTCTTCTGAATTATAAACTGGATAAGAACTAATCATAATAGATTCACTATCCCTAACTGGTAACATAGAATAAATCTCTTCTGTAACATAAGGCATAAATGGATGTAATAATTTTAAAATAGTAGTAAGAACATCCAACAATACACTCTTAGTAGTATCGTTCATCAAAGCCTTACTAAGTTCAATATAATTATCACAAAAATCTTCCCAAATAAATTGATACAAAGTATTACCTACATTATGGAAATCATAACTATCCATATTTTTAGTAACTTCTAAAATTAACTTATTCTTTGCTGTTAATATCCATTTATCTGCTTCACTCAAGTTATCAAAAGTAATTTTTTCTTTTGTTAAATCATCAATATTCATTAAAACATAACGAGATGCATTCCACAATTTATTAATAAAGTTCCAAGTAGATTTTACTTTTTCTTCATCATAACGTAAATCCGTTCCAGGAGCAGTATTCGTGGTTAAAAAGAAACGTAGGCTATCAGCACCATACTTGTCGATAACATCCATTGGATCAACACCGTTACCCAAAGACTTACTCATCTTACGACCTTCTTTATCACGAATAAGTCCATGAATAAGAC
>OLVO01004649.1_pt1 | contig 10099 bp, 7 predicted proteins | sample 1672571 | NCBI WGS metagenome assembly OLVO01 (sample SAMEA3136700, study PRJEB25190) | human gut metagenome | biome: human gut; feature: human-associated habitat; material: faeces | place: Austria | collected 2013 | reverse complement strand
TTTCTCATCAAGCTGTGCAAGCCAGTCAGCACCTTCTTTGACATCATCTTTATATCTTGTAAAAAGATATTCTTTTAACTTTGTTCTGTTCTTTGCATCTAATAAATATTGGTGTTTCTTTGCATTTTCAATAAATGCAGCAAGTCTTTGTGCCTCTTTTTCCGCTTCAAAATACTCGCTGTCAAGGCTGTCACTATACTCCTTTATCTTTATATCAAGTCCTGCCGTATTTTCATCATTATATATTTTTGAGAGCGTATTAAGTTTGTCCTTTGTCTGCTCATACTCTGCCTGTATTTTCTTGACATCTTCGATTTCTTTTTTTATAAATTCAAGTCCGACATCAATTCTTGCAATGTCTGTCTGAGTATCGCCAAGCCGGAGTTTCAAATCATTATATGCCTTATCTTTTTGCTGTATCTCCTGTCTGGCATCTTTAATATTCTCTTCTGATGTTAAAAGCTCTGCCTCGACATTTTCTGCAATAATTATTCCACATTTTTCCATGAGAACCGCCATCTGCTTTTCGTCATTTTCAATGCGGCTCTTTAAAAATGAAACGAGACTTTGTGCAGCTGCCTCTTCTTTTGTCAGTGAATCAAACGTTTTCTGTGCTTCTTTATAATTATCCTCCGCAGTCTGCAGCTCTTTTTGCGATTGTTTAAGACTTTCTTTTAATTTTTCCCGCTCATCATTTGACAGTTCAAATATTTTTACAGCTATATCATGCAGCTCTGCCGTAATGTCGTCATGCTCACGCATTCTGTTGTCTATCGTCTGTTTTATTTTGTTAAAATCATTTTCATATTTAAGATAATCTGCATAATCATTGACTGATTCAGATTTTCTAAGCAGCTCTTTTCTTTCGGCAAAACGGCTGTCTGCCGCTTCAATCTTTGCACTGTAAACATCAACAAGCTCACGTATTGCATCAAGTGACTTCTGCTCGCTTGCAACCTGTGCCGACTGAATCAGATACTGTTCATTATTAATTTTTTCCTGTATTTTTTCCAAATCGGAACTATTCTGCTCTGATAATGCTTCCCTGTCAGCAATTATAATTTTGCAGGCACACAAAAGCCTGTATATCTTTTCCTCAAGTTCCTGCTTTTTTATAAAATTCACTTTGAATGATTCTGCATACTGAGCAAATTTTTCTATTTCTTCAACCTGACTGTTATAATTGCCTATCTGTGAATTCTTTTTTGACAATTCAAGCAGCTTATCTTTAATATCAAGAAGTGTCCTTGCCATCTGACCTTCGTCATCAGTCACACCTAACTTATTATTAAACGATTTTTCTATAATCTCTTCAATAAGCAGATCTTCCACAACTTTACGACTTGTTCTGTAATTGCTCTCAAAATAAGTTCTTACATGTCCTTCTGTTTTATTGATTCCACGTATAATTTCCCACTGGCTCTCATATATTCCGTAATGTGACAGGAAATTCTGATAATCTCCTTTTCTGTCAAATATTTTTACCGACACATTAAAATCATCTTTTTCAAGATTTCTAAGATATTCTTTCAATCCGTTGTATGTTATTCTCTCACCGTTACTTGTAAGCGGAAGATTTTTTATATCATTGTCGCCGAATTCCCTGTAGAAAATAGCATAATTAAAATATTCTATACCCGACGAATTGCTCTGTGCACCCGCTTTTCTCGCACAAAATCCTGTTGTCATATATGTATAATTATCTTTTCTGTAACATGGCTCCAGTTTCCATTCCACAAGAGAATGTATGACTGTATTTCCTCCCCCCTGCCTGAAAAGCTTTTCAACCGGCTGCTTCTCATCAAGTGTACAGTTCGGAATTACATTCTGCAAAAGCATGAGCATGAGAAGACTCTTACCACCGCCGTTCGCAAGGTCATAAATCATGCTGCTGCAATTTGGACGCATCATAAAATCATCATACATCTGTGTTCCGAAATTGTACTTTACATTGTTTACCCTGATTCTGTTAATCTGTGGCATCGTTCTTCTCTCCTTTCGATAAAATCTGCGTAAATCTTCCTTTATATTCATCAAAGTAATTCTCTATAAGTGCCCGGAATCTGTTTGTAGGATAATAAAGATTTCCACCAGAATTTTCATCTTCTTTTGTATTATCCACAGAATTTTCCGGCTTTTCCGAATTATCAACAAGCAGCCCCTGATTTACAAGAAAATTAAAAACTATTTTGACAAATCCGGCTTTTGAATTTCTCGCTGCCCTCATCCCAGCCTGAACACTGTCAGATGAGGCCGGAAGTTCCTCCCAGCTTAACGCAATCTGCTTAAAACTGTTTTCCTCTATCTCATCAAGGACTATGCCGTTTCGCTTATCAATTATACCGTTTATGGAATTATCAACATTTTCTATTACATCTTCAATACGCACGTAACTTGTATAATTTGCTGCTGACGTATCACTGTAAAATGATGTGATAGTATTGTAAATAACAAAATATGCAAGATACAATTCTCTGTTCAACTTAACTCCAAGTTCTTTTCTCAACTCTTCGTTAGTATATCCAAACACCGGATTATTCTGGCCTGCACTTACATACAGGCTGTTTTTATACTCATATATGTCAAGATTCATCTTTTTAAGAGTCATCATAACAATGTCATAAACCTGTGCATTTGTGCTGTACTCCTGATACAGTGCTGCATTATCTCCATTTTCACCAACATTTTCGCCATTGATAAGTTTTGACACGATATCTAATGCTCTGTCTAAATTTCTGCTCTCCATAATTTTTCCCTTCCGGTATAAATTTATATTAAATGTTAATTGCTGTAATCTTCTCTATGGAATGTAACGTCGCTCACTTCACATCCGTCCATAAGTTCAAGCATTTTGCCATTCCCCTCATCTATAGAAAAAACAACCGGGGCTTCATTCTCAAAATATTTTTTCAATATATCATCCATAAAACTTTCACTATCCATATCTGCACCGCCGGTTATATGCTTTTTCTTCTGGCACAGATTTACGAAAAATGAAAAATAATCTGCATTTTTAAGAACATTTTCGGAATACATATTTTTCATTGACAGATTAAATTCTTCCAGTGTGAACGCTTCTTTTTTGTGCAGTGCCGAAATAAGATTTTTCATTATAAATACATAATTATCCGCAATTCTTTTCTCTTCCAGTTCATCTTCAAATATGATTTCTTTCTGCTTTTTTACACTTACCTTTTCTATCTCCTGATATCTTGCAGGTCTCATTGTAAGTGCTTCATCTATGGAATTAAGATTAAATGTTTTCTTCGTATTTGGTTTTAAAATTCCGTTTATAAGAGGAATCAGCACTGATGCATCACCATTTTCCGTCATCTTTTTTAAAAGTGATGTGAAATCAACATGGCTTCTTATCTGAGAAAGTTTTGCATGCCTTACAGCATCATCTGTGAGTTTCTGCATATGGGTGCATGCCCCAAGAAGCTGTGCGTGTCTGTTCATTGCAACTTTCAGCTGGTTTTCAAGCTCATATATCTCACTGATTGTCTTATAATATGCTGCATCCGCCTGCCCTCCCGGCGATATTTTTTCAAGTGCCGATTTTATTAAATCACTGTTTTTCTTAAACAGCTTTTCCTCATCATCAAACCAACGCATTCCCGTTTCCACAAAATCACGGTATGCTTCTATTCCGGCAAAAACATCGGATGCAAGCGTATTCATTACATCCTGCTGTACAAGTGCGAGCCTGCTTACCTCTTCATTAATTCTTTCAACAACTTCCGTACCACCTTTGAAATTCTTTGCCTGTATCATTTTTTCAAGCAGAAGCTGCTGCACACTTATCCTGCTCTCATCTTTTATCTCTTTTGTATCAAGATAAAATTCCACAGCATCTGGACTTATCGTATACCACACTATATTGTCCCTTATTGTGCTTTCTATCATCCTTACCCGCGAAATTCTCTTTTTTCTTTCGACCGGGTCAAAATATTCAAAATCAAAAGGGCGGCCGTCATTTTTAATTTTATCAAAAATGTAGCCGCCAATTTCCCTGTTTTCTTCTTCACTTAATAAAAGTCCGAAATCCCTTGAAATGAGTTCATGAAAAAATTCAAGGTATTCAGGGTATGTAACATCTTTTTCATTGAAGTTATTTTCTTCTATAAAAAAGCGTAAAATACCCATAACGATATATCCCATATCAAGTATTTCGTACTTGCCGTCTTTAAACTGTGACAATGAAATCTCTGTGAGTTTAAAAAACGGATAATATTTTTTTAAATTGAGCATTCTCGCCCTGTGTCCGGAGACAATATCGTTTACCATATTTACAGCCATAAATCTGCTCCCATTTTACAATTGTGTACGTCCCTCAAGAGCACGCAGAAGTGTAACTTCATCTATATATTCAAGGTCTCCACCGACAGGAACTCCGCTTGCAATTCTTGTAACCGTAATTCCGGTCGGCTTAATAAGCCTTGAAAGATACATTGCAGTTGTCTCGCCCTCAAGACTTGAATTGGTTGCAATAATAACTTCATTCACATCACCCTCAAGCCTTTTTATAAGCTCTTTAATCTTAATATCGGCTGGTCCGATTCCAAGCATCGGGCTTATTGCACCATGAAGCACATGATATACGCCATTATATTTGCCTGTCTTTTCATATGCTGCCATATCACGCGTATGTTCAACCACCATAATTGTTGAATGGTCACGTGCCTTATTGGCACATATCGGACAAATTTCTTCATCTGTAAGTGTAAAACACTCTTTGCAATATCTCACATTAGCCTTCGCACTTGTGATGGCATTAGTCAGTCCATCTACTTCTTCCTGTGGCATGTTAATAATGTGAAATGCCAGGCGCTGGGCACTTTTAGCTCCAACCCCTGGTAATCTGGACAACTGTTCAATTAATTTGTTAATGTGTCCGCTGTAAATATCCATTAGAAAAGGCCTCCGCCCAATCCTGAAAGACCGCCTGTAATCTTAGACATCTGTGCCTGTGATTCTTCTTCACACTTTCTTAACGCTTCATTTGTTGCAGCCATAATTAAATCTTCAAGCATTTCAACATCATCCGGATCAACTGCTTCAGGGTCAATCTTGACTTTTGTCACTTCACGCTTGCCGCTCACTGTAACTTCTACAACTCCGCCGCCTGATGCCGCAGAAAATTCCTTTGCTTCAAGCTCAGCCTGCTGTGTCTCCATCTGACGCTGCATTCTCTGTGCCTGTTTCATTAAATTATTCATATTGCCCGGCATACCGCCCGGGAATCCGCCTCTTTTTGCCATTAGATGTATTCCTCCTTATCATCTACTTCTATATCCATATTAACAAGTTCTCTTATATCTGTAAATCTGTTTTGAAAATCCTCATCATCTGCCAGCTTTGTAATTATTATATTTACCTTTATGCCGGTTCTTTCCTCAATAACATCAATAAGACGATTTACTTCCTCTTCTCTTGATATTGCATTATATGCCGATGTGGATTTCACCATTATCTCAAGACTTATGCCGTCTTTTGCAAGAGTAACATGGCATTGTCTTAAAAACGCAACATACATCGGGTCATCAATTGTATTGATTATACCGTTCCATGATGCTGCAATCTGTCTTACATCATCCGGAAGAGCCTCTATGACACGCTTTTCTACCGGTTTCTGTGATTGTATACCATCAGTTCCACTGATTGATGCACCTGCTGACGGAACTGGTGAACTAACTGCAAACGCACCGCTTTCAAGCTCCTTACATGTCTTTTCAAGATTATTTTCAAGAAGTGTGACACGCCCGGCAAGTTCTTCCACGCTGTCATTTTTTTCCATTGAAGGCTTGCACATCTTTATTATTGTAACTTCAAGTTTAATACGCTTCTGCGTTGAAAACTTTAACTCATTTGACAAATCAGACAACACTCTTATATACCGCATAAGCGTGCCCTCATCAATTTTTGATGAGTCTGACTTCAACTGTGCAAGGCTGTCTTCTGACACATCTATTATATCAGCAAGTTTCGATTCATCATCCGTCGTTTTTACGAGTAAAAGATTTCTTAAATACCATATAAAATCATTAACAAACTGTCCCGGCTCTCTGCCCTGCATAATTATTTCATCCAAAATATTAAGGCTTGTTGTTACATCTGAATCTATTACGCTTCTTGTAAGTCTGCTGAATATTTCATTGTCTACAGCGCCAAGAACATCAAGCACATTGTCATATGTTAACTTCTGTCCCAAATAAAAAGCAATGCATTGATCTAAAAGACTTAAGGCATCACGCATTGAACCGTCTGCTGCTTTTGCAACGTATCTTATGGCCTTGTCCTCAACCTCAATTGATTCTTTTTCCATTAATTCGGACAATCTTGCCGCAATTGTGTCTATTGATATTCTCTTAAAATCATATCTCTGACAACGTGACAATATTGTTATGGGTATTTTATGTGGCTCTGTTGTAGCCAAAATAAAAATAACATATGCCGGTGGTTCTTCAAGTGTCTTTAATAATGCATTAAAAGCACCTATGGAAAGCATATGTACCTCGTCGATGATATACACTGTGTACTTACCACTTGAAGGCGAATATTGTATTTCATCTCGAATCTGTCTAATGTTATCCACACCGTTATTGGATGCTGCATCGATTTCAATAACATTCATGGCACTTCCATTGGTTATTCCACGACATGTTTCACATTCATTACAAGGGCTTCCATCAACGGGATGCTCACAGTTGACAGCCTTGGCAAAAATCTTTGCCACACTTGTTTTACCAGTTCCTCTTGTTCCACAAAAAAGATAGGCATGTCCGATACGGTTGGCATTAATCTGATTCTTTAATGTCTGAACTATGTGGTCCTGTCCCTTAACCTGATCAAATGTTGAAGGTCGAAACTTTCTATATAATGCTGTATAAGACATAATATCTCCTTTCCTAAAAGTAACTGCTATGGATTCCAAGGGCATTGTAAGCCCTTTTACACCTTTGGAGTTTATTATATAATAAACTGGAAAGGGTTACAAGCAATATATTTTGGTAATTTGGCATTTAAAAAGGTGAAACACAATTCTTTCTGTGTTTCACCTTTTTATTAATTATTAAATCCGCGCGATCTGCTTTGTGAGTATTCCATAAGCGTTACCTTTACAGTTAACTCGGTCTAGGCTTCCTCATGTCACATGAAATGATCTGTTTAGTGCTGCTTCATTCCTGACCTGACACGGTTCACAGGATTCCATTGCATAAGACCCAAACGTCAACATCACTTATAAAGGGCAGCCCTACAAAATAAACCCGAGGCCGACCATCACCCCTGCTGTAGCGGATTGCAGGTACAGGACGCCGCTATCTTCCCGGCTGCGCGGAAATGTTATATCAAATTTAGTACCGACAACTGTCGGTCAGAAATATAGTATACCTTATACTAATTTTCTTTGTCAATAAAGATTTTGAATTTTTTGCCTAACTTTTCAGACAACGTTCTCTGTTCTTTCTGTTCAATCTCTTTTGCATCTTTCTACAAATAACCAATATGTTTACTATGCATATTGGTTATTCATCCTTCTGCTTTTTTCTCAAATTTCTAAAAAAATCCTTCAGCAGATTACTGCACTCTTCTTCAAGTATACCTTTTTCGATTTCGACCTGATGGTTAAATTTATCAACCTGAAGAAGATTCATAATAGAGCCGGCACAACCTGCCTTTGGATTCATACAACCTATGTAGACTTTTTTAATTCTTGCCTGAACTATGGCACCTGCACACATTTGGCAAGGCTCAGTAGTTACATACAATTCGCAATCATCAAGGCGCCAGTCATCAAGTTTCTTGCTGGCTTTCTTTATTGCGTTAAGCTCTGCATGAGATAACGTGTTCTTGTCAACCATTCTTCGATTGTAACCACGACCTATTATCTTGTCCTGATAAACAATTACACAGCCAATTGGCACTTCACCTATTGAAGCAGCTTTCTTAGCCTGCTTAATTGCTTCTTTCATGTACTTATTAGCTTTCTTAGAATCATAACTTTCTTCTAAATCAGCATTGTTACTAATATCTTTATTTAAATCATTAACCTTGCCACTCATAAATAGTCATTGCGAAAACCACTTTTTAATAAACGATTTCCGATTATCCTTTTCATCCTTATTTAGATTAGTTTGTGAAAACATCCTATTTGAAATACGGATAAATTGTATCCCATATGCTGTCTGTTTCCTGACCTAATCTCCAGTAAGCTGCACCTGCAAGCTTGTATTTTTCCATAATATCAAGTCTTGATTTTACAGATGTAGCATCTTCAAGCCAAATGCTCACTGTGCTGTCTCCCTTTTCATATGAAACAAAATTCTGACCTGTTGTTTCATCGAATGTCGGCTTTACTTTTGCATTAGTGTAAAGTTCTTTAGCTTTATCCATTGTAATTGCCTGACTTGAAAGGTAGTAATTGCCATTAGTTGCATCTTCCACATAAACGCCTTCGCCCTTTTTGCCATCAGTTGCAGGAGTTGTAATCCAAGCTCTTGTGTAGAAAGGCATACCGTTAATTACTCTTGACGCATCACCTGTTAAAGCAATGGCATCGTTTACGGCTTTTTCCGTGAAAGTCATTGATGAAACAGAACCTGCTTCCTTACTTCCTGCGTAATGCTCATCGTAACTCATTATAATAATGTAATCTGCAACCAAAGACTGATGTGCAATGTCGTAATATTCTGAGCCTGATGATGGCACATAATTATCTATTGAAAGAACCTTTCCTGCTTTTCTGCATTCAATTGAAAGTTCTCTCAAAAACTGCAAATAACTGTTAATAATATCCTTATTAATAAACTCAAAATCAATGTTAATGCCATCAAGATTATAATCTTTTATGTTTGTCATAATGTTATCAACAAGATTTTCTCTCTTAGTAGTATCTGTTAACACTTTCTTCGTGTATTCCTTGCTTGCCTTGTCCTGAGTTCCAAAATCATTAACCAACGCCCATACTTTAAGCCCTTTGCTGTGAGCCTTTTCAACATAAGTTGCTGAAGCATATGATCTTAAGTTGCCTTTATTGTCAGACAAAGAATACCATGTTGGAGAAATAACATTTAAACCTTTTGTATGTTCAATTATTGTTTCCAAATTGCCATTAGCAGTCAGATTCGTTATTGCATTCCAACCTAAACTAATCTTTTTATTCATCAAAACATGTGTATATGTATCTGCGTCAGATTTAAACTCAGTCTTCTTTGTTTCTTTATCTTTTAATTTCTTTGCAGGCACATAACCCATGAAACCGTCGTCAGTTCCAACCTTTGTCCAGTCGCCGCTTTCTTCCAATACTGTAACCTTGGTATTTTTCTTCAAAGTAGTTACAATAAGGTTCTGGTAATCTGCCTTTGTACGCATTTCAATGTTGCTCTTAACAGTCATCTGATTTTTCTCGCCTGATGTGTATTTAAGAACAATTCTTGCAGGAGATTTTCCCTCCGCCTTCACAACTTTATAATCAAAATCCACGTATTTCTTAACAAACTTTACATTAACATAGCAATTTTTTCCGTCCATAAAAGAAATAACATAGTCTGTATTTTCAGTTTCATTTATTGTCTTACCACCTATTTTAGTTTTGTAAGTTTTTGTGGCGTCAGTAAACATTACAAGGTTGTTGGTTGCATCCACATAAAATCTTTTGTCAATATTTTTTATAATGGTGTTGATATTAAGGTAAGCTTCCTCGCCCTTTATAATCCCGAACTCATCACCATATCCATCTTCCAAAGCCACTGCTGCAATAGTTCCATCTGTCCCTATTGTGTAATCCGTGTCGTTGCCATTGTCATCCTCGTAGGTAAGTCCCATGTACCATTTCTGGTCAACCTGCCCATTGTTAGTCTTTATAAACAAGTCACATCCTGTAGTTAGCAGAAGTGCTGATATTACGGTTATAATCAAAAATAGTTTATTTATAGTTTTTCTCAAATCAAAAATCCTCCTTAAGCTAATGTCTATCTACTATGATACCACATTCAACATAAAAAAAGAATAAATATCCACGATAGGTTTTTTCATTAATATAAATTTTTTCATAATTTTTATTAATGAAAAAAGAGCCACAAAATATGACTCTTTCTCG
>OLVO01004636.1_pt1 | contig 10122 bp, 8 predicted proteins | sample 1672571 | NCBI WGS metagenome assembly OLVO01 (sample SAMEA3136700, study PRJEB25190) | human gut metagenome | biome: human gut; feature: human-associated habitat; material: faeces | place: Austria | collected 2013 | reverse complement strand
GTGTTTTCTGAAAATGGGGTCGCAGGGGCGTAGCCCCCGACAGGGTCTAGGGGCGGTAGCCCCAGCAAAATAGCCCCTTTCCGGGGAAAGGGGTTTGGGGATAGGGGTTGAGGATAAGCTCTTTTTTGAAATAACAGACTTTTTCTACAAACTGGATATGATATTTGCATTTTCTGTGCGGATAAGGTAAAATATAATAGCAAGCTATGCCGTCACGGTTATGAATTGTGACGGCACTTAATTTCTCAAAGGGAGGCGGATAAACTGAAAAAACACAGGCTCAGGCTGAAAGAATTTATCCGCCTGTTCACGCAAAGCAAACGTTTTCGGATAGTGCTGTACACCGCAGGCTCGCTGACACTGAATGTCGCCTATGCCGCATACAACGGCGTTCTCGGTCTGTTCTACGGCTCGATATGGTTTATGATACTGTGCGTGTATTACGGTCTGCTTGCCGTGATGCGTTATATGGCTGTATCGTATGAGAAAAAGCTGGACAAGGGCATACAGGTAGTATCGGAAGTATATGTAATGCGGTTTACGGGTATGATGTTTATTGTTATGAGCGTGGTACTTATGCTTATCGAGCTGTACAGTATGATACACAATACGGCACGGCAATATGCAAGGCTTGTCATCGCAAGTATAGCTGTGTACACGGTCATAAAGCTTGCCCGTGCGATAATCAACCTTATAAAAGTGCAGAAGCACCGCTCGCCGCTTCTCAGCGCTATACGAAACATTTCTCTTGCGGACGCAGGCGTATCCGCAGTTACTCTTATCCGCTCGCTTACGGTATATGCGATGTGGCTCAGCGAAAGCGATAAGCTGATAATAATAACCTGTTCGGGCGTTATCGTCTACCTTACCACACTTGTACTGGGAGTTGCTATGCTTCTTCGGCATACGGACAAAAACCAAAGCGTTGATAAAAATGCACCGATAACGGCAGATAACAGCTGTGACGCTTCAAAAATCGACACGGTGAAAGAAAGGCTTACCGAAAACTTTGTTAAGATAAGCGACAATGTGGTTGACAGGTACGATGCGATCTCGGACAAGGCGAACGAGAAAAACGAGATGCTGAAGGAGCATTTTGAAGAACGTGTGCGACATATCGAGGAAAAGCGGAAAAACAATGATAATAAATACTGATTTCTTTGTAAACCGTGAACTTATTTGAATTTACCTATTGATTTTTTATTTCAGATGTGTTAAAATATCTGTAGATTTCTTGCAAAAGAAGGGAGAATTTTAATATGTTTATCTCAGAAGACGTAAAATATGTCGGTGTAAACGACACCACGATCGACCTGTTTGAAGGTCAGTACAAAGTGCCTGACGGCATTTCCTACAATTCTTATGTCATTCTTGACGAAAAGACGGCGGTTATGGATACTGTCGATATAAACTTTTCGGCAATATGGCTTGAAAAGGTAAAAACGGAGCTTGGCGACAGGAAGCCGGATTATCTGGTGGTTCAGCATATGGAGCCTGACCATTCGGCAAGTATTGCGGAGTTTCTGAAATTCTATCCCGATACAACGGTAGTAGGCAACGCAAAGACATTCACGATGATAAAGGGATTTTTCCCCGACCTTACCATAACAAACACGCTTACCGTAAAAGAGGGCGATACTCTGACGCTTGGCAGTCACGTTCTGACTTTCGTATTCGCTCCTATGGTACACTGGCCGGAGGTTATGGTAACGTATGACTCAAAGGACAAGATCCTGTTCTCTGCGGACGGTTTCGGCAGGTTCGGTACACCCGACAGCGAGCAGACGTGGGATGATGAGGCACGCAGATATTATATCGGCATTGTGGGAAAATACGGTGCGCAGGTTCAGGCGCTTCTCAAGAAGGCCGCTACACTTGATATAGAGAAAATCTGTGCGTTACACGGTCCTGTGCTGAGCGAAAACCTCGCACATTATCTTGATCTTTACAACAAGTGGTCGTCATACGTTCCCGAAAAGGACGGCGTTATGATAGCTTACGCTTCAATCTACGGCAACACAAAGAAAGCCGCAGAGCTTTTATATGACAAGCTGAAGGCAAAGAATGTTGATGTTATTATCACAGACCTTGCAAGATGCGATATGTCCAAAGCAATCTCGGACGCATTTGCTTACAGCAAGCTGGTGCTTGCAACCCCTACCTATAATGCGGATGTATTCCCGTTTATGAGAACGTTCATAGAGGGTCTTACCGAGAGAAACTATCAGAAGAGGACGGTTGCGTTTATCGAAAACGGTGCATGGGCACCTATGGCGGCTAAGGTCATGGCAGGTATGTTTGAAAAGTCGAAGGAACTTAATATCCTTGACAAGACGGTCAAGATCACCTGTGCGCTGAATGATGCAAGCGTGGCACAGATCGATGAGCTGGCGGAAGAGTTGGCATAAATAAATCGAATACTGAAAACCGCTCCCGGCTGATGTGGTCGGGAGCGGTTTTGTTTGTAGAAAAGTCATTTATTTGATGTGCTCCTGTTATATCATTCAGCTTTGACTATGATAACAGGCTACCGATAGTTCTTTTTGTCGGACAGCACTTCTCGGGTTCGCTATTCCAATCAATGCACCTGTCAATATGAAAGAGGGAGACAACCAAAGGGATCAGGTACAAGTCTGAGCCTCGCTTACGCAAGGCTCGTGCACTCCGCTAAAGCTCCGCTGGACTTGACAGCCCAGTGAAGCGAAGCGAAACGTCCGAGTGCTTGCGTAAGCAAGACTCAGCCCTATACTCTTAGGTTCTCTCCCTCGTGGCTCCCTCTTTCCTTACTCACACCCCCACCCCGTCGGGGTGTTGGCTAAACTCGAATAACCACCTGAACATTGTATATCCTGTCAATGCAGGGACGCTTAACGCTACACGTCCGCATATTAGTACATATATCTCAGGTTAGTGGCGTTTTTTTGAAGTGTAAATGTCAGTGCAGTTGTACTGATAAGGTCACGAAATTATTAATGCCCTGTCGGTACGGAAAATGTTTTAAGTGGTGTTGGCAATATATTTCACTGTGTGACTTTATCAAGAATTGGTTTTACATCCAGTTTAATTCTCTTACTCTCTGTTTTTCAGCACCTCGGCGGGTGTGATTTTGTTCAGCTTTCTTACAAGAAGCGTGCTTGTGAGAAGATATATCAGCATAACGGCGATAAACAAAGCGGGATATAAATACCACGCAAAATTGAGGTTTATTCCGCAGGCAACGTTAGGGATAAACGAAGGATATATTCTGTCCATCACAAGCTTTGACAGCGGTAAGCAGATTATTGCCGATATTGCTATAGTGATTGCATTACCGTCAAGGTACAGCTTCTTAACGTCTTTTTTGCTGTAGCCGAAGGTTTTCAGCAGTGAGATGCCGAACGAACTTCTGTCTATCATAACGCCCATCATAAGATACATTACCACTACAAAAATTACAGCCGATGTGCCGACAAGCGTTATAACCATTCCGCTCATAAGCTCGCTGAATATCTTTGACGAGCGTTCAATATCAGACTTTGTTGTTACCGAGTAAATTCTGCCCTCATCTATGTCAAGTGCTTTGTCGGACAGCACCATATTGTAGTAATCGTCTTCCTGCCTGAAAAGCTCTCTCATACTGTCAATATCCATAAATACAGCAAGTCCTGCGGAATAATCGCTTATACTGCCGACTGTGAAAGCATAGTCGGTGCCTGCCGCCTCATCGGTAAGAATGAACTTATCGCCTTCGGCTACTCCGTATCTCTGGGCTACCGATAACGACGCTGTGACAATGCTTTTTCCCTTTTTCACATCAACGTTATAATACGGATTATCGCTGTCTATGCCTATTACCGTAATGTCAAGCGTGTAGCCGTCCTTTTCCTTTTCGAGTGATTTGACATAACACGCTTCACCGCCCTCAGGAGCTTCGGAGGTCGGATATTTAAGCGTATACATATACTCGTATGTTGTGCCTGCAAGCATATCTGTTGTTACGTTATTACACATTGAATAGCAGTCAAGTCCGAGCATAAGAATGAGCATTGAAACGAACATACAAGCCGCAACCGTGATATTCGCTCTCATCTCACGCAGAAGCTGACGTATTCTGAACTTTCTTACAAAGCCGCCGCTCTTTATCTCAATACGGCTGATATTCCTTACATTCTGCTCGTTTCTCATAAGCGACAGCGCCGGTGCGGAAAGTCGTCTGTTTATAACAAGCGCATTTACTGTTGCCGCTATCACGGGAGGAATGACAACGGCATATATCACAAGGTAAAGCGGTATTACCGTCTGAAAATCGGGCAGTGAAAAATACGAGTAGCTGTCCGCAAGCTGTGACTGTATCGACATAGGGGAAAAGCCTATCGCCGAGCCGAGAACGCCGCCGATGAACGCTATTATCGTGGGGAGCGTTATGTAGTGCCTTATAAGTGCGCCTTTACTTACTCCGAGAGCGTACAATGCACCTATTACACTGCTCTCCCTGTTTATCTGATGAACAACGAATACGGATATTACATAGGCAAACAGTGCCATAAGAATTACGCAAGCCGCAAGTCCGCCGTACTTGTTCATTACGACATCGCCTGCTGCACCTGCGATACGGACGTTATCCGCTCTTTTCACAAACGATGTGAGGTTGTTCAAATCAAGTTCGAAAGCTGCATCGAGCAGTTTTCCGATATTGCTCTTAAGCTCGTTTATACCGTCTGCAAGCTTGCCTGCGCCGTCTTTTGCGTCTTTTGCTCCGTCTGCAAGCTCTTTAGCACCGTCCTTTGCGTCCTTTGCACCGTCTGCAAGCTCCTTTGCTCCGTTTACCGCATCGTTTGCGCCTGTCGATAACTGCTCTGCTCCTCTATTTGCACTGCTTATGCCCGATACAAGCTCGGAAGAGCCGCTTTTAGCACTTTTAAGTCCTGAGGCAAGGCTGTCCGCACCGCTTACAAGAGCACTCATTGTGGGAGGGATAAGTCCTGCGGAATCTGCTCCTGCTATTGCGCTGTTCAGCGAAGAAGCACCGCCCGACAATTCGCCAAGACCCTTGTCAAGAGCCGATGCGCCGTCATATATGCTTGTCATACCGGTGTGAAGCTGTACTGTGCCGTCATATAAGGTCTTAAGTCCGTCATACAGCTTATCCGAGCCGTCCGACAAATCATTCATACCGCCGTAAAGCGTGTCGGCTCCGTCCGACAGATCTTTAAGACCGTTATGAAGTTTGTCCGCACCTTCCGCTAAATCATTGATGCCGTTTTCGATTTCGGTACGCTTTTCAAGCGCCTCGTTTACCGTTTCAAGATAATACTTGTCGGTAACCTTCGTATAGTCAAAATCAAAATCCTCGATAAGCTCCTTCAGCTTATCATTGGTCATATCGTTTCCGAGAAGATATCCGTATGTGAATGTCTGTGCCGACTTTGAACTGTCCGACACTCTTTCGTACTCGCTGTCGGTAACAAAGATAATACCGAAATTTTTGCTTGATACAGCCATATCGGACATATTCTGATACGGTGCGTCATAGTCGGGAGATGCGCCTATGCCGCATACGGTATACTCTGTACCGCCGACTGTCAGCTTACTGCCGACATTAATGCTGTGTTCTTCCGCATATCTGCGTTCGACTGCCGCTTCGTTGTCTTTAGACGGATATTCGCCGCTTATAAGCTCGACAAGGTCGATATTTCTGCGGTTCTTCATCACTCTGAGAGTTGAACCGTCCTCAGCCTTTATATCAAGGCTGTACATACGTTCAAGAGTAACGCCCTTGTCGGTAATATCCTTTTCCTGCTCGTTTGTCAGAGGCAAGAACGTTGTGAACTGGCCGTCCTCAACGTGATTTGCGGCGTTATGCTCAGCTGTTCTGATAATGATTGTTTCCGAGCTTGCCACCATTGCTGTCACCAGATACATACAAAGCACTATCAGAAGCAGCAGTGCGATGTACTTAGGGAGATTAGACCTGAACTCCCTCGGTATTCTTTTTGAAAGCACCTTGTTCATATTACAGATCCTCCAGCTCGGCGGCAGGTATAAGCGTTTCGTTGTAATAATCCTTTTTGATAAGTCCGTCCTTGAGGATTATCACCTTGTGCACCATATTCTTTATAGCATTGTTATGCGTTACTAACAGCATAGTAGTGCCATATTTCCTGTTTACCTGTTCAAGAAGCACAAGTATATCCCTCGAAGTCTTTGAATCAAGCGCACCCGTTGGCTCGTCGCAAAGCAGAAGCTTCGGATTCTTTATCAGCGCTCTTGCTATAGCGCATCTCTGCTGCTGACCGCCGGAAAGCTGTGAGGGGAACTTTTTTCTATGCTCTGTAAGTCCGAGCGTATCGAGAAGCTCGTTCATATCAAGCGGCTTATCGGTAAGGTACTCGCATACCTGAATATTCTCCTCGACAGTAAGATTAGGCACGAGGTTATAGAACTGGAATATAAAGCCGAGGTTTGCCTTTCTGTACTTTTCCAGAGCATCAGCCTTTAGCCCGAATATTTCCGTGCCGTCAACCTTTACAGAGCCGCTGTCCATAATGTCAAGTCCGCCTATGCAGTTAAGGAGCGTCGATTTGCCCGAACCGCTCGTTCCCTGTATTACGCACATTTCTCCCTTTTCAACGCTTGTGGTCACACCCTTCAATACCTGTGTGTAGCCTGCATCTGAGCCGTAGCTCTTTTTTACGTCTTTTACTTCAAGATACATCTCTTTGTCCTCCCGTATCATTATTAGTTTTATCTAACTGTATTAGTTATTGCTAACATAACAGTGTTATCCTATGGCGCTTTTAATGACCGCCGTGTAAGGCGGTCAGCATTATTCATCTTTTACAAACAACAGATCAAACCACATCTTTACCATTGCGCCGATCATTTTCTCGGCATACGCAAGTCCCTTCTCCTTTTCGGGAACGTGGGTAAGCAGATGGATAAACATCTCTATATCCATATGGGCGAGCCAGTGAAGCATATATTCGTCAATGCGGCAACCCGGCATATTTTTAAGCAATGCCTCTGCGCCTGAGCGAAAGCCCTCTTCCATAAGTGCAACGAACTCGTCAACACAGTTTTCGAAGACCGAGCCTTGCGACTTTGTGAGCAGAAGCAGGAATGCGTCATAATTATCATAAAGATAACCGACCATAGTGACTGCCTCTTTATGAGTTGAAAGCTGATTTTCAACGCTCCTCGTCTGCTCGTCCGGCGAACCCATATACTCCTCGTCCTCACGGTTATGCTCAATCAGCATTTCTTTCAGCTTTAAAAGCGGAGGTGCGACAATTGCACTGAACAAATCGTCCTTGTTTTTGAAAAAGAAGTACAAAGCGCCTGTCGTGACACCTGCGTTTGTGCAGATCTTTCTGAGCGAGGCTTTTGCGAAGCTGTTTTCAAAGAACTCTTTCTTTGCGCTGTCTATCAGCTTTTGTCTTGTTTCGTTATCGCTCATAAAGGCACTTCCTTTCCGCAGAGATTTTACATAACACTGTTATCTTAACCTATATCCGTCTTAATGTCAATACCCCTGACACCATTTCATAGCATTGCACCAAAACAGCAGCATAACAGTGTTATGTAATTGTGCGTAATTACAACAAACATTCTTTCAGACGGCATTTCAGGTATGTTTTTACCTGTCTTGGAGTATTCGTCCGTCAATTCGATAAAATTTTAACGATTTTGGCGAAATCGGTTGACAGGGCTTACATTTTTTAATATAATATTATATGTATAGACAGACGGAGGAACTATATCTTCCGCACAGAAAGGCAGAACAAATGAACGGTACAATTTCTAGGCAGGCACTTAGGAGATTGCCATTCTATCTTGATTATCTGAAGAAAAAGCAGGCGGACGGGGTACGCAATATTTCCGCTACTACCGTTGCAAACGAGCTTAAGCTGAACGAGGTGCAGGTCCGTAAGGATCTGGCATCGGTGAGCGTTACGGGAGGCAAGCCGAAAACGGGTTATGCTGCGGCGGAGCTTATCCGTGATCTTGAGAGCTTTCTCGGATATGACAATACGAAAGAGGCGGTAATCGCAGGTGCGGGAAAGCTTGGACAGGCGCTTCTCTCATATAAGGAATTTGACCGCTACGGACTTAACATAGTAGCGGCATTTGACACGGATGAGAGCATTATTGACAGCAAGCGCATACTTCCGGCTGATAAAATGGCGGATATATGCTCAAGGCTTAAAGTACATATCGGTATAATCTGCGTTCCTCCGGAATGCGCACAATCGGTATGCGACAAAATGGTGGCAAGCGGTATACTTGCAATATGGAATTTTGCACCTGTACATTTGTCTGTTCCGACCGGCGTAATAGTCCAGTATGAAAATCTTGCGGCTTCTCTTGCGGTGCTTTCACAAAATCTGGAGTTTGAAATCAGGGACGGTCACATTTTCTGATAGCTCCGCTTTATTCGAAAGGAAACAGTATTATGAAGAACATCAGCATCTGCGTCGGCAGCTCATGCCATCTGAAAGGCTCGTACAAAATAATCGAGCTTGCAAAAGACTACATAGCAAACCATAACATCGGAGATAAGGTAAATCTCGGTGCTGCTTTCTGTCTTGGAAGATGCACAGACGGCGTTACGATAAAAATAGACGATGAAATAATCTGCGGAGTAAACGAAAACAACTTCCAGCAGATATTTGACGAAAAGGTACTTGTCTGTCTTGACTGACGGAGATACAAAAAAATAAACAGGAACGGTGAATTTTAAATGCTCACAACAGGAACAAAAGGAAAAGCGGAAGTTAAGGTCGATGACACCAATACGGCTGTCACAATGGGCAGCGGCTCACTCAAAGTTTTCGCTACTCCTGCGATGATCGCACTTATAGAAAAGGCTGCCTGCAAGGCGCTTGAAGGACAGCTTGAGGACGGACAGACCACTGTCGGCACAAAGCTGGATGTTGCACACGTTGCCGCTACTCCCGTCGGTATGAATGTTACCGCAGAAGCGGTCCTTACCGAAATCGACAACCGCAGACTTGTATTTGAGGTCGTTGCAAGGGATGAAAAGGATATTATCGGCAAGGGCTCTCACGAGCGCTTTATTGTGAATGCGGAAAAATTCACTGCTAAAACTTATGGCAAGGTGTAATATATGAGTTATTTACGGCTGAAGAAATCCAACTGCAAAAACTGTTATAAATGTATAAGACACTGTCCGGTAAAGTCTATCCGTTTTTCTGACGGGCAGGCGAACATTGTCGAGGACGAATGTATTCTGTGCGGTATGTGCTTTGTAGCCTGTCCGCAGAACGCAAAGCAGATAAGAAACGATGTGGGCAAAGCAAAAGAGCTTATTGCCTCGGGTACTCCCGTTTATGTCAGCATTGCTCCGTCCTTTGTGGCAAACTATGACGGTATCGGCATAACCGCTTTAAATGATGCTCTTAAAAAGCTGGGCTTTGCGGGAGCGGAGGAAACCGCCGAAGGCGCACAGCTTGTTACCGAGCAGTATGAAAAGCTGGTTGCGGACGGCGAGCATAAAATAATCATAAGCTCGTGCTGTCACACGGTAAATACGCTTATACAGAAATACTACCCTCAGGCTCTCCCCTATCTTGCACAGGTGAAATCGCCCATGCTTGCGCACGGAGAGATACTTAATAAGAAATATCCCGGCTGTCACACCGTGTTCATCGGCCCGTGCCTTTCGAAAAAGGCGGAGGCTGACGCTTACGCAGGTGCTATAGACTGCGTGCTTACATTTGAGGAGCTTACAGGCTGGCTCAAGGAAGAAAACATAGAGGTCTGTCCGGTTTCGGACAATGCCGGAAGAAGCGACAGAGCAAAGACAAGGCTGTATCCCACGACATCGGGCATTCTGCGTTCTATGAACAAGGACAACCCCGAATATCTCTATATGGCGATAGACGGTGTGGAGAACTGCCGTAACGCTCTGCGTGATATTATAGACGGCAACGTGGGAAAGTGCTTTATAGAAATGTCCGCCTGCGTCAACAGCTGTATAGGCGGTCCTGCGATGGATAAAAAGCACGAGGGCGTTATACACGAAAGAAGGGCTGTGGACGAGTTTGCCGGAAGCGGCAGATTTGATACTGTGGAACTTGCGGATATGACAAAATCGCTCCCGTTTATCAGTATGCAGAAAAC
>OLVO01004635.1_pt1 | contig 10123 bp, 8 predicted proteins | sample 1672571 | NCBI WGS metagenome assembly OLVO01 (sample SAMEA3136700, study PRJEB25190) | human gut metagenome | biome: human gut; feature: human-associated habitat; material: faeces | place: Austria | collected 2013 | reverse complement strand
ATCTGAAGCCGCAAGAAAACGTAAATATAATTAATTGTGCGCAAAAATCCCTGGCTGCATTCAGTCAGGGATTTTTAAATCCCGCAATATCTTCAAATTTGGCTCATTGTCTTCAGGGAAGAACTGATTTTTATATATGGTGATATCGCTGGCTGACCACATGTCCGTTTTGTTGCTGACCGGTGCATGAAGGAGAAAATATAAACTTATGATGATTTTGAAAAAAATAGCCAAGCTTCTGTTTAACCGGGTATTTTATGTAATATTTGCCATGGCGGTGCAGCTTGGCTGGCTGTTGACTATATTTCTGCGTCTTGCAGGATATTCCAGATATATGTCTTTTATTCTGGATGTTATCAGTATTCTGGTTGTTCTGAAAATTGTGAATCGAAAGATAAATCCCTCGTATAAACTGGCATGGACGATGTTGATCCTATGCCTGCCAATTTTTGGCCTTGTTTTGTATCTTGTATTTGGACGTTCCAGAATTGCTGCTTATATGCAGGATCGGTTTAATGAGATGCTGATGAAGTCCGGTAATCTTTTACAGACAGATCCTGAAATACATGATCTTCTGGAGGCAGAAGATATATCTGCATGCAACCAGTCGGATTATATATATCATAATGCAGGTTATCCTATTCACGGAAATACTACCGCAGAATATTTCCAGGTTGGAGATGACATGTTCCCGGTTCTTGTAAGGAAACTGGAGCAGGCACAGCATTATATTTTTATTGAGTATTTTATAATCCATGATGGAGTAATGTGGAGAACCATACTGGATATACTGGAGAGGAAGGTTCAGGAAGGTGTGGATGTCCGTCTGATTTATGATGACATGGGATGTCTTACCACGCTCCCTCATAAATATTATGAAACCATGAGATCCAAAGGAATCAAGTGTCAGGTGTTCAATCCTTTCCGTCCGATCCTGAATATTATCCAGAATAACCGTGACCATCGGAAATTCTGTATTATTGATGGATATGTGGGATTTACCGGTGGTGTAAATCTGGCAGATGAGTATATCAACCAGAAGGAGCGCTTTGGACACTGGAAGGACACTGCGGTTATGCTGAAGGGGGAAGCTGTCTGGAACATGACTGCTATGTTCCTCCATATGTGGAATGTGATTACCAATAACCGTGAGGATCATTCACTTGAGAAATATCTGCCTCATGTATGGCATCCGGAGGCATTTGAAGGGGATGGATATATTCAGCCGTTTTGTGATTCTCCGCTGGATAACGAGACTGTTGGAGAGAATGTTTATCTGAATATTATCAATCGTGCAAAAAGGTATGTGTATATCTGTACACCCTATCTTGTTATTGACAATGAGATGATGACTGCTCTTTGTCTCGCAGCAAAAAGTGGTGTGGATGTCCGTCTGATGACACCTGGGATTCCAGACAAAAAACTGGTATTTCTTCTTACCCAGTCTTACTACGAGCAGCTTCTGGAAGCAGGAGTGAAAATCTATGAATATCAGCCGGGATTTTTACATGCCAAGTCCTTTGTATGTGATGACGAGATCGCTGTTGTGGGAACCATCAATCTGGACTACCGGAGCTTGTATCTTCACTTTGAGGATGGTGTATGGATCTATCGGAATCAGGTGATTTATGATATTAAAAAGGATTTCACAGATACCCTGGAATATTGTAATCCGGTATCTTTGGAATTCTGTCGTGGAAGAAATATTGCAGTGCGGGCGATGCAGAGTATTCTAAGGTTATTTGCACCGATGCTGTAGAGCGTGTTCAAAAAGGGGTTTCTGCAAATTGAGGCGTATAGATTGCGGAAATGATTTTTCAAACACGCTCTACGGTGAAATAACTGGTAACTACGACTAAGACGCTTGGGAGAGACCTCTCGTCTAAGTCGACCTGACCAGTGGATTTCACCTTCGTTAAAAACGCACCTGAAATGACCTGCTAAAGAATATTACTTGCAAAAACGCTGTGTATTAGCAACTGGAAAGTAAAAAAATAAGTAGTTTGAGGTATAAGGAGAAGTTTATGGAATATGATTTAACCCTCTTTGAGAAAGGACTTGAAGAGCTTGGAATTGCTCTGTCCCAGGAGCAGAAGAAGCAGTTTATCACTTATTATGAGTACCTTGTAGAGAAAAATAAGGTAATGAATTTAACTGCAATTACCGAGTACAACGAGGTGATTTTAAAGCATTTTCTTGACAGTTTATCTATCGTAAAAGTAGGCAGTTTTGACCAGAAAAAGCTGGCGGGAAAGTCCGTGATCGATATCGGAACCGGCGCTGGTTTCCCTGGAATTCCGCTGAAAATAGCTTTTCCAGAGCTTAAAATTACCCTTCTGGATTCTTTGAATAAAAGGGTGAATTTCCTTAATGAAGTAATCGAAATGCTTGGATTAAAAGACGTAACAGCCATCCACGGAAGAGCTGAAGACTATGCGAAACAGAAGGAACACAGAGAAAAATACGACTTCTGTGTCTCCCGCGCAGTAGCCAATCTAAGCACCCTTTCCGAGTATTGTATCCCCTTCGTAAAAGAAGGAGGCAGCTTTATTTCTTATAAATCCGGCAAGATTGATGAAGAGCTTGCGCAGGCAGAAAATGCTGTGAAAATCCTTGGTGGAAAAGTTCAGGATGTAGTGAAATTTCCACTTATGGACACGGATATGGATCGTTCTTTTGTGGTGATCAAGAAGATGAAACCGACCGCCAAGAAGTACCCCAGGAAGGCTGGCTTGCCGGCGAAGGAGCCGCTGGCGTAGAATATGTGTTAATATTAAGATAACTTTAGTCCTGAAAGAGGAAGAAATCCGTACTATATTTCTCTCCGATAATATCGGCGATTTTTTCTGAGATAACATAGGTTCTGTCTCAATCACTTTCAAAGGAATTGTCTTCATTGGGAATAGTTTGGTTAGTAGCTTGGTTAGTGTGATTAACCAAGCTACTAACCAAGCTCTTAAACATAACCATAATATCCTCACACTTAATCGTATATTCTGGCATAGGATTTCCAGCTTCCTCGCAACTGTCTTTGATTTTTTCTATTCCACATCCCCGTGCCTTAGAGCGTGTCTGAAAAATCATTCCCGCAATCTGCACGCCCCACTTTGCGGAATGTATTTTATTTTGGGACACATTTCCAACACAAAATAATCACATATTTCTCACATAATTATCTAAATTTCCTCACAGGTTGCACATAAAATAATCATAGATAGATGCATGGGATAAGCCATGCATCTGCAACTTGAAGGAGGTAAGAAACTTGATTGAAGTAAAAAATCTGGTAAAACGCTACGGCGATCACACCGCTGTAGACCACCTTTCTTTTGAAATAGAGAAAGGCAAGATTTATGGTTTCCTGGGCCCCAACGGCGCCGGAAAATCCACAACCATGAATATGATAACCGGCTATATTGCATCTACCGAGGGAACAGTAGTCATAGACGGTCATGATATTCTGGAAGAACCTGAGGAGGCAAAAAAATGCATCGGATATCTACCCGAAATGCCGCCCCTTTATTTTGATATGACCGTTCTGGAATATCTGAAATTCGTAGCAGATCTGAAGAAAATTCCTAAAGATAAAAAAGCCACTATGATCGAAGAAATCATGGACATGGTAAAGATTACTGACATGAAAAATCGTCTGATCAAGAACCTTTCTAAAGGTTACAGACAGAGGGTTGGTATTGCGCAGGCTGTGCTTGGTTACCCGGAGGTTATTATTCTGGATGAGCCGACTGTCGGGCTTGACCCAAAACAGATCAACGAAATCCGCGATCTGATCAAAGGCCTGAAACAGAAACACACCGTTATCCTTAGCTCCCATATTTTGTCCGAAGTCAGCGCCGTTTGCGACTACGTGCTGATCATTTCCCATGGAAAACTGGTAGCCAGCGATACCCCTGAGAATCTGGGAAAACTGGCAGCAGGCTCAAACAACCTGAATCTGCTTGTAAAAGGTCAGAAAGACACTATCAGAGCCGCTCTGGAGGCCGTAGAAGGGGTAAAAGAGGTTACGGTAAAGAAAAGCCCGGAGGAAGGCGTATACGCCATTACAGTGGGCACCGAAGAGAATATGGATGTGCGTGAAAAAGTATTCTACAGTATGGTAAATGTCGGCTGCCCGATTCTTGAAATGCAGTCTAAGAAAGTTTCTCTGGAAGAGATCTTCCTTGAACTTACAGAGAGCGAGAAAAAAGATAAAGATGCGTCAGGAAAAAAATCCGGAAAATCTTTCTTTAAGACGGCAGCAGATGCTGAGAAGTATTTGAATGAGAAAAACGAAGATACTGTCCTTGATAATGGACTTGAAGAAAAAGACTTTGATGAATCGGGCAAAGTATCCAATGATGTGTCAGATAATGGACTGTCTGGTGATAAACAGGATAGTTTTGCCGCATCTGAGGAAGAAAAGGGGGAAGAGTAAACCATGCTTGCTATTTATAAAAGAGAGCTGAAAAGCTATCTGACCTCCATGGTCGGCTACCTGTTTATGTTTTTTGTGTTGCTGATCGCAGGTATTTACTTTTCAGCGTACCAGCTTTCAGCTGCTTATCCGAAATTTGAATATACTTTAAATGCCATGACCTTTGTGTTTCTGATTGCAGTGCCGATCCTGACCATGCGTGTACTTGCTGAGGAAAGAAAGCAGAAAACAGACCAGCTTCTGCTTACTTCTCCAGTATCTGTATCCGGCATCGTAATGGGAAAATATCTTGCACTTGTGACTATTTATGCAATCCCTATTGCAGTTCTGGCAACCTATCCGCTGATCATGTCAAAGTTCGGAACCGTTGCATTTGGCTCTGCGTACACAGCACTCCTTGGATTTTTCCTTCTGGGAAGTGCAAACATTGCGATCGGCGTATTTTTCTCAGCAATCACTGAGAGCCAGGTAATTGCAGCAGTTCTTACCTTTGTATTTTTATTTGCTTTTTATATGATGAATGGAATTTCTTCCTTTTTCTCAGAGACGGCAATGTCTACATGTGTGACATTTGGCATTCTGATCATAGCGCTTAGCCTTATGATCTACAGTATGATTAAAAATGCAGTGATCTCAGGTGCTGTCTGCGTGATTGGAGAAGTGGCACTGGTAATCGTTTACGTTGTAAAATCCAGCGTGTTTGAAGGAGGAATCCAGAAGGTTCTTGAAGTGTTTAACTTAAGTTCACACTTTGAAAACTTTACAAACAGTATTTTTGATGTGACTGGAGTTCTTTATTTCCTGTCTGTCATTGCCATTTGTATATTCCTTACCATGCAGACAATTTTGAAGAGACGTTGGAATTAAGGAGGTGGGGAAAATGTTTTTTAAGAAGAAAAATGATAACAATATTGACAATAATGATAAAAATGCAATTGATATTGAAAGTGCTGAAAGTAATAACAATAATAACAAAAAAGAAAAACGAAAATTTAAAGACAGTATTAATAAAAAGTACTTGAAAAATGGAAGCTACAGTTCTGTTATGATTGTTGTTTTCGTTGCTATCATTATTGTTATAAATATGATTGTAGGAAATCTTCCTTCAAAGTATACGCAGCTGGATATCAGCTCCGAGAAACTTTACACCATCGGTGATGAGACAAAAGCGATGCTGAAAGATCTGGACAAGGATGTAACCATATATCAGATCGCCCAGAGCGGAAGTGAGGATGAGACTATCAGTAATCTGCTTCAAAGATATGCAGATGAATCTGATCATATTAAGGTGGAACAGAAAGATCCAGTGGTCAATCCTAAATTTGTCAGTGAATACACCAGTGACAACCTTTCCTCTAATAGCTTAATTGTTGTATGCGGAGACAGAAATAAGGTTGTAAATTATAACAATATTTACGAATCTACAATGGATTACAACACATACAGTTATCAGACAACAGGCTTCGACGGCGAAGGTCAGATCACAAGTGCCATTGCATATGTAACCAGTGAAAACCTGCCGGTATTGTATACATTAGAGGGACATGGAGAGCAGGAGCTTGATTCTACGATCAAGGAAGATATTGAGAAAGCAAACATGGAAATCAAATCCCTGAATCTGCTTACAGAGGGAAGCGTTCCAGAGGATGCCAGCTGTCTGCTGATTGATTCTCCTACAACAGATATCTCAGAGGATGAGAAGACTGCATTGATCGATTATCTGGAAAATGGTGGAAAAGCAATGATTTTCTCCGATTACACAGGAGAAAAAATGGAAAACTTTGATGCAGTGCTGGAAAACTACGGCGTAAGCAGAGTAGATGGCCTGGTATTTGAAGGAAATGCACAGCATTATGCCGCTCAGATGCCGTACTACCTGGTTCCAACTGTAAACAGCACAGATATTACATCTGATGTTGCTTCTTCTGGATATTACATCTTGATGCCTTATGCGCAGGGAATCCGGAAATCTGATGACGTGAGAGACACTGTAAATATTGAAAGCCTTCTTACAACTTCCGACAGCGCATATTCAAAGACAGATTTGAACAGCGGTTCTCTTGAAAAGGAAGACGGTGATGTGGATGGCCCATTTGACCTGGGTGTCAGCATTACAGAGACTGTAGATGATGATAAAGAGACTCATATTATTTATTATTCCACATCAAACCTGCTGCAGAGCCAGATCAATCAGATGGTTTCTGGTGGAAATGAGAAACTTGTGATGGCTTCTTTAAGTTATCTGGTAGACACAGAAGACAGTACAACAGTTTCTATCCCATCAAAGAGTCTGGAAGTATCTTATCTGACTTTGACAGCATATGATGCAAGCTTCTGGAAAATCTGTACCATTGGTCTGATTCCTGGAGCATTCCTGTTGATTGGATTTATGATTTGGTTAAAGAGGAGAAAAGCCTGATGAAGAAAAAATCAGTAAATCTTATTACAGCAGTGGGCGTTTTGGTTGTCCTCAGCGGCGCATACGTAGGCGTAAAAGCCTACGTAGCCAAGCAGGAGGCCGCGGATACGGAAAGTGCGGAGGAAGAAAATCCGGAAATTATTTCCATAGCGTCTGCTGATGTGAAATCAATAAAATTTGTAATTGATAAAAAAGAAGTTACCTTTGAAAAAGATGGAGATTCCTGGGTGAAAAGTGATGAAACTGGTTTCCCGGTAGATCAGGATAAAATCGATACACTGGTCAGCTCCCTGAATTCTATAAAAGCGGAAAGAACACTGGAAAATGTGGAGGATGCATCAGAATATGAACTGGATCAGCCGGATAACACGATCACGGTTACCACAGAAGATGGGGAAACGACAGTAATCCAGCTTGGAATGGAGAATGATTCCACAAGTCAGGAATACATTGACTTGAACAAGGATTCTTCTACAGTTTATGTAGTAAGCAATTCCACGTTTTCTTCTTTTGAGGGAACTTTGTACGACTTTGCAAAAAGCGGCGTTTTCCCAACTGTGGATTCCTCTACGGTCAGCAAAATTTCTGTAGATGGAAAAGATTCTTCCTATGTTGTAGAGAAAGATGAAAATAATTTCTGGAATATTACTGGTGATGGAGAGACTGAGAAAGCAGATTCTGCGAAGGCAACTTCCTTAGCCAGTACATTATCCAGTGTGGCTTATGCAAGTTATGTAAATTATAACTGCGCAGAAGATGAGCTCTCTCAGTACGGATTAGATAAGCCGTATGCAGAGATTACAGTGGATTATCAGGAAGAAGTTGAAAAAGAGTCCACTGATGATGAAAACGAGGCTGAAAATGGCGATGAGGAGGTCTCAGAGGCATCTGGGGATGAGAACCAGGCGGATGAAAATGCGGATTCTGAAACAGATGGAAGCGAAAGCTTGGATGAAGATGCGGATTCTGAGACAGATGGAAGCGAAAGCCCAGATGAAGATGAGGATTCTGAGACAGATGGATACGAAAGCTCAGATGAAGATGTGAATGTGGCAGACACAGAAGATTCAGAAGCTGTAGAAAATGAGAATACAGATGAAACAGCAGATGACAACGTCGAAGCAGAAGATACAGATGTAACTGAATCAGATGACGAGGCTGGGGGGGAAACAGCAGATACTGAATCCGCAGAAAGTTCTGAAGATGCAGAAGAAGATTCAGAACCGGAAACTGAAATGGTTGACAGAGAACTTGTAATTCAGGTTGGAGATCAATCTTCAGATGGTGGAAGATATGTTCGTGTAAATGACAGCAACGAAATTTATACAATCTCCGAAGATTCTCTTGATACTTTCCTTGGAAAAACAGATGCTGATTTCTGGGATTTGACAGTAAGCTATTTGTCTGTAAATAATCTGGATACTCTGGATGTGAACTACGGAGAAAAAGATTATATCGTAAATGTTTCACGTGAAACATCTGAGGATGAAAACGTAGAAACATCGGATAATGAGACGGAAGATGAAGATACAACAGATAATATCAGCAGTGATGTTGCCGACGGCAACGATGTAGAGGGAAATGCTGCTGATGATAACACTTCATCAGGTGATTTGACCGACGAAGATACTGAAAATACAGATGACAGTTCTTCTACTGCAAGTACCACAAGCTCAACCAGTGTAACCTTATCTTATACACTAAATGGAAAAGACCTGGACAGCACAACATTTACAACGTTCTACAATAAGCTGATCAACATGACAGCGCAGAAACGTCTGACTGATGAATTTAAGTCCAATGTAAATCCGGAAATGACTGTGAAATTTACAGATATAGATGGAAATGAAATGGAAGTGGAGTATTATTCCTATGATACAAATTACTATGCCGCTGTTATAAACAAAAAAGTATATCTGGTAAATAAAATGACAGTAAAAGAACTGTTTCAGGCATTTGAATCTGTAACTGGTGAGAAAGAGGAAAACGAAAAAGCTGAGACAACAGATCCTGAAACAAATGCTTCTACAGATAATGCTGAAACAGAAACGACAGAGGCTTCAGAGGATGCTGAAGAGTAGTAGTAGCTGAAAAAATGATAAAAAAAGATCTTTGCCTGTGAAAAAAACAGGACAAGGATCTTTTTTTGTTGCTTGGAAAAACTGTTGAATTGTCTTCTGCATAAAAATTCTATCGAATATGAATATGCGTATATATTGTTTTATGAGTAACTACACTAATCAAGCAGGCTACGTGGAATTGAGGGATGGATGAAAAAACGCGTGGCGGGCTACGCTAGAACGTGTTTGAAAAAGCAGTCCCGCAATTTGCACGCCCCACTTTGCGGTATATTTCAACCGAATTCGGTTGCCGTAGCCTACTACGGCGCTCTCATCCGGGCGAAATCTCCCACAAATTGTGACACACATCTTGCAGAAAGCTTTTTTAAACAGGCTCTAAGGTTTATTTGTGCGAGCGGATCCACAGGAGGTGGGGTATAGTTAGTTCAAAAAATAATGTGTGAGAGAGTACTTGAAAAAGCATTCCTGAAATCTACGTGCCCAATTTTACGGTATATTTTGCAGAATGCCTTTTCAAACACGCTCTGGTCCGCTGACATTTCAAACGGTATGAAATATGTAATTAACGTTGGCTATTTTATCTGTTTAAATTTCTATATGCATTTTTTTGAAAATAAATTTTTAAAATCTTTGACTTTTACTCATATGGTTTTAAATTAGTTGACTGTATGAAAAGTCCGAAAACAGAAACTTTGCTTTTGCTTTCTGAAATATTACGGTAAATATAAAATGTAATAATAACTTTTATAAAATAAAAACCTACTAAAACATACAATAAAGTCCAATAAATAACACTTAACGACACGATGATACAACAAAGACCTATTTAATGTACTTTGAACAACAAAACAGGCAAATGAATCGTAAAAATCCTCTGAAAAATATATTGTTATGTAAAAATATACTTTTAAACAATTCTAATTAAAACAAAAAGATTGTATAAAGATAAAATGGAACAGCGCATAATTGAAAAAATAACAAAATAACAACAAAACAATACGAAAAGAGCTCTGAGATGTATTTGAAAATCATTTCTCAATCCACACCCCCCCACTTTGCAGTATATTTTACCCGTAGTTGGGTGTGTCGTAGCACGTTGCAGCACCTTCATTCTGGCCAAATCTCCCGCAAATTGTGGCGCGCACCTTGCAGAAAGCCTTTTTCAAACACTCTCTGGGATGTATCAAAAAA
>OLVO01004634.1_pt1 | contig 10124 bp, 7 predicted proteins | sample 1672571 | NCBI WGS metagenome assembly OLVO01 (sample SAMEA3136700, study PRJEB25190) | human gut metagenome | biome: human gut; feature: human-associated habitat; material: faeces | place: Austria | collected 2013 | reverse complement strand
ACCCAGAGCCAGTGGAGACATTGCAGTATCGATGATATCGCAGCCTGCCTCAACTGCTTTTAAGTAAGTCATGGAAGCAACACCGGAGGTATAGTGGGTATGCAGGTCGATTGGAAGCTCGGTAGACTCTTTCAGAGCAGTTACCAGTTCCTGTGCTGCATATGGAGTTAACAGACCAGCCATATCCTTGATACAGATAGAATCAGCACCCATCTCTTCGATGTTCTTAGCCATCTGCATCCAGTAATCCAATGTATATGCATCACCTAATGTATAAGATAATGCTACCTGAGCATGACCTCTGCCCTCTCTCTGCTTGATAGCGTTAGCTGCGTTTACTGAACTCTGTAAGTTACGCAGATCGTTGAAGCAGTCGAAGATTCTGATAATATCAATACCGTTTGCAATAGACTTCTCAACGAACTCTGTTACAACATCATCAGCATAATGACGATATCCGAGGATATTCTGACCTCTGAAAAGCATCTGTAAAGGTGTATTCTTAACCTTATCCTTAATCTTTCTTAATCTTTCCCATGGATCTTCCTTTAAGAAACGTAAGGAAGCATCGAATGTAGCGCCGCCCCAGCACTCAAGTGAGTGATAACCAACCTGATCCATTGTCTCAAGGATTGGAAGCATTAATTCGGTCGGCATTCTTGTTGCTATTAAAGACTGATGTGCATCACGAAGAACTGTTTCTGTGATACCAACAGGTTTCTTAACTATTTCTGACATTACCTTTATTCCTCCTAGATATATTTACTAAATAACTAAACTATGCATAGCTTAAAAAATTCCGAAGATGGCCATGAATGTACCAGCTGCTACTGCAGTACCGATAACACCTGCTACGTTAGGTCCCATAGCATGCATAAGCAGGAAGTTAGTAGGATCAGATTCTGCACCAACCTTCTGGGATACACGAGCTGCCATAGGAACGGCAGATACACCTGCTGAACCAATCAGAGGATTAACCTTACCATGTGTCAGTACACACATCAGCTTACCAAACAGAACACCTGCTGCTGTACCAAATGCAAATGCTGCAAGACCAAGAATAACGATCTTGATTGTCTGCATATTTAAGAATGCTTCTGCACTTGTTGTAGCACCTACGGATGTACCAAGTAAGATAACTACGATGTACATTAATGCATTGGATGCAGTATCTGTCAACTGTCTAACTACGCCTGACTCTCTGAATAAGTTACCTAACATAAGCATACCGATTAAAGCAGCACAAGAAGGGATTAGAATAATTACAACTACCATTACTACGATAGGGAATAAAATCTTTTCACGTTTAGAAACTTTTCTTGTTTCAACCATCTTGATTTGACGTTCTTCTTTTGTTGTAAGTGCTTTAATAATTGGAGGTTGAATAACTGGAACAAGGGCCATGTATGAATATGCAACAACCGCAATTGATGCACATAACATTGCACCACCATCAGCACCATTCAATAATTTATTAGATAAGAAGATAGCTGTAGGTCCATCAGCACCACCAATGATAGATACAGCAGCTGCTGCCTTATCATTAAAGCCAAGTGCGATTGCTCCGAAGTATGCAGCAAAGATACCGAACTGAGCAGCAGCACCAAGCAGGAAACTCTTAGGATTGGCAATCAGAGGGCCAAAGTCTGTCATGGCACCTACGCCCATGAAGATCAGAGATGGTAAAATTGCCCATTCATCCAGTAAATAGAAATAATACAGTAATCCGCCGGCTGTTCCGTCCGCACCGATTGGAGCGATAATATCCGGATAAATATTAACCAGCAGCATACCAAATGCTATCGGGGTTAACAGCAATGGTTCAAAGCCTTTTGCGATAGCAAGATAAAGAAATAAACAAGCCACGGCAATCATGATGATATTACCACCAGTCAGGTTGAAGAACGCTGTCTGGTGAATCAGATTGTCCAATGTAGTTGCTATATAAGACATTTTGTTGACCTCCTATTGTATTCATTGTAATGATATCATTTCTGCAATGATACCATTACACAAGATGCTCAGAAATTATATTTCCGGGCAAATAGCTGCACTTAGTTTAAAGTAGCCAGTACAGCGCCTGCTTCAATAGCGTCACCAACTGCAACATCGATGCTTGCAACAGTACCATCCTGAGGTGCTACAACAGGGATTTCCATCTTCATAGCTTCGATGATAACTACTGCGTCACCCTTCTTAACAGCCTGTCCAACATTAGCTTCGATTTTGAATACCTTACCAGCTGCGCCTGCTTCTACCTTTACGCTGCCAGCGCCTGCTGCTGCCTTTGGAGCTGCCTTAGGTGCTGCCTTTGGAGCTGCGGCTGCTACAGGTGCTGCACCTGTGGATGCGCCTTCTTCTACTACTACATCATATACGTTGCCGTTAACGGTAATTGTATAATTCTTCATTTTAATATCCTCCTAAAATCAATACATTTCTTTTGATTATGTGATTATGCATTCTTCCATTTTCTGGTAGATGCTCTCTTGATACTTCTTACCTGGAAACCATCTGTTGATGTTCCTTCATATGCTGCGATTGCAGCTGCAATAACTGCTACAAGTTCTGTGTCATCAGCTAATTCTTCCTCTTCTACAACCGGTGCTGCAGGTACAGGTGCTGCTGCAGGAGCAGGAGCTGCCTTCTTGGAGAATTTCTCCTGAAGCTTTGGAATAAATGAAAAGCAGGAAATAATCAGGCTGATCAGGATCAATACAACAAATACAGTACCCATACCGATCAGAGTATTTAATGCTGCTTTACCCATCAGTTCTCCCATTGACTTGTTCAGGTTCAGTGTACAGGAAGTCAATGTCAGATAAATATCATTTGTGAAGATCAGTTCTACGGAACCTTCTCCCTTCTCACCTGTTACAGGAACTGTAACAATAATAGTATCATCATCAACTGTTGCTTCAATTGCATCAGATACTGTGATATTTCCGATTTCTTCCATACCGGACTCAAAAGAAGTCAATGCACTCTTGATTCCCTTGCCTTCACAACTGAAAGAAGAATCTCCGGCATACTGGGAATAAGTACTGGTATATAAATCACCTAATTCGATATTGTTGTAATTGGTTGTCAGCTCATCAATATCGTTATTCTGTACAAGTCCTGCTGTTAATGCAATGATCTGAGGAGCTTTTGCTTCTGCTGCATCAATTTTGCTCTGCTGGAACTCGCTGATCGTATTGTCAGAACCGCATGCCGTTAAGCTGAATACACAGGTAAGCATTAATAAAGCCTTTACGATTTTCTTCATATTAACGTTCACCCTTTCTTAGACCGTACCATGTTTTTTGGAAGGACGGTCCTCTCTTTTTGTAAATAACATCTCGAATGCGCCGATTACATACTTTCTTGTATCTGCAGCTTCGATGATCTGATCTACATATCCTCTCTTGGCAGCTCCGGTTGCACTTGTCTGAAGTGCTGCATATTCTGCTGCCTTTTCTTTTACTACATCTGCGCTCTGTCCGTCATACATGATCTTGGCAGCCAGGGCAGCATCCATGGAACCGATCTCTGCATCAGGCCAGCAGATTGTGATATCTGCGCCGATTGCCTTGGAGTTCATGGCAACGTATGCGCTGCCGTATGCCTTACCAATGATAACATTTACCTTAGGTACTGTAGCATTAGCAAATGCATAAGTAAGTTTTGCAACAGCCTTGGCGATCTTCTTCTCGCTGCAAAGAGTTGCTTCATATCCCTTAACGTTTGTCAGAGATAATACAGGGATATTGAATGCATCACAGAAATCAACGAATTCTGCTGCCTTCTCACATCCTGCTGCTGTTAATACAGCATCAAACTTATCTGTTACTTCGCCATCTGCGCCGTATACTTCTGTACGGTTGGCTACACAGCCTACAGTTGTACCGTTTAACTTGATAAACCCTGTTACCATATTCTTAGCGTAGTTCTCTTTTACTTCAAAGAATACATTGTTATCTGCAATTGTAGAAAGAGCGATTGCTGTATCACCTACGCAGTTAGCAAGATCACCACAGACTCTGTTCAGATCATCTGTGCAGTCTTCATAGGATGCATCATCTTCGTTGTTGCCAGGAAGCATGCTTACTAACTCACGGATCTTAGCATAAATAGTAGCCTCATCTGCTACAACATCTACGATGCCGGCTTCTTCACTCTGGAATTTGGCAGAAGCAGAATCGCACTTGGATACATGATTACCATCTAATGTATTAGGTGCATTTACAAAAAGCTTAGCCTTGGACTCTTCCATAAATGTGAAGTCTGTTAATGTAGGCATCAGAGCAAGTCCACCGCCGCAGCTTCCAAAGATTGCTGTAATCTGAGGAATTACACCTGAAGCAAGTGTCTGCTTTAAATAGATCTCACCAAATGCATTTAATGCATCTGTAGCTTCCTGAAGTCTAAGTCCTGCTGAATCGATAAGACCGATTACAGGTGCTCCTGTCTTCATTGCCAGATCATAAAGATTAGCAATCTTCTTAGCATGCATTTCACCAACTGAACCGTTTAATACGGATGCATCCTGGCTATACACATACACAAGATTACCATCGATAACTCCGTATCCGGTAACAACACCATCAGAAGGAGTCTCAGTCTGTTTCAGATTAAAATCTGTAGCTCTTGCAGTAACAAGTGCACCGATTTCAACGAAACTGCTTTCATCAAGTAAAGATTCAATTCTTTTACTTGCCAAACTTGAAGTAGTACTCATTTTGTGACCTCCATTTTATAATAAATTACTTCTAAATAAGAACATGCTTTCGCAATTTTGTGGGTTATCCAAATTGCGTCAGTATGAGTATAACACAGTTTGGTGCAATCGCCTAGTGAATTTTTATTTTTTTTCTTTATTTTCGACAATTCACTTTTTATGTCTAAAAACACGGAAAAGCGGTTATATCAGCCACTTTCTAAGCACTTGTTTAAAGCTCCAGCCCAGGTCAACCGCCATAATATCCTGCGCAGCGGTCAGCTCAATATGCCGCCATTCTTCATCTCCTACGAAATATCCCACTTCTCCGATCACCTCCCCTTTGGATACCGGTGCCATAAGCTCTTGTTGTTTTATGACTCTTACATCTACCCACTCATCCTTGCGCATAAGGATTCCTTCTGTTGAATGTTCATCCTCCTTCGCCTCTATCTGCATGCAAGCGGTTTCTCCTATCTGCGAAGTCTGCCCATTGCAGACTCTGACTGCCGCTAATGCCTCTTTTGGCACACTCTCCTGCATCAGATCATGATACTGATAGGAAGACAGTCCATACTCCATAAGCGCTCTGGTATCACTCCATTTGTACGTCTTATGATTAGGCCAGCCACATGCAAGTAATGCCACGACATAGGTTCTGCCATCTCTCTTCAAGGCTCCTGTATAGCAATACCCGGCTTTGCCGGTAAAGCCGGTTTTTCCCGTAAGCGCTCCATCCATCATGGTCAAAAAGGCATTATGATTGTTACAGCTGAAGTTTCTCTTATGATCGATATCCCCAAAAGCATAGGCGGGCGTTCTGGTAATCTCCAAAAACTGTTCTCTCTTAGGCGATCCGGTAATGCAATAAGAAAGTATTCTTGCAAGATCTGTAGCTGTTGTAGCATGTTCTTTTGTCACCTTGCTGCCATCCTCCATTGTATATTCTGCCGTAGCATCCAATCCATTGGGTGTAACAAAGCATGTATTTTCACAACCGATCTGTATTGCCTTTTCATTCATCATATCAGCAAAAGCCTCTACACAGCCTCCTACATGTTCTGCAATTGCAACGGCAGAATCATTATGGGATTCCAGCATAAGAGAATACAACAGATCCTTCAGCCTGTATTTCTCTCCCTGTCTGATATGCAGCTTCACCTCAGGCATGGACGCCGCATAGGAAGATACTTCTACCACATCCTCCAGATCCGCACACTCCAATGTAAGAATTAATGTCATAATCTTGGTCGTACTTGCCATAGGCAAAGCTTCCTCCCCATTTTTATCATACAGAACTCTGCCCGAATCCGCATCCATCAATACTGCTGCTTTGGCATGCAGTGGAATCACAGGTTGTTCTTTACTAGCTGGCTGGTGATTCTCCACATGTGTCTCTGAAAGTGTTAAAGCCTCCCTTCCCAATACATGTGCAGGACATATTAATATTCCCAGAATCAGAATAATACTCCATATTTTCCGCAATCCCATTCTTATATTCCCAGACTCCATTTTCACTCTTATATGGAATATATGCGTATATGTAATTTCTTTATGCCTTTTAAAACGCTGCTTGCTTTTTTTCAAAAAGGTATTATAATAGGTAGAGTTTGAGTGCAGAAGGGAGTTACTTATGAATAAATCTGATATGAATATTATGACCGAAGGTCCAATCTGGAAAAAAATCGTGCTGTTTGCCCTCCCTATTATGTGGGGCAATCTGTTTCAACAACTGTATAATATAGTAGATTCTCTGATAGTTGGTAATTTTCTTGGCAAAGATGCCCTTGCTGCTGTCAGTTCTTCAGGAAGTATTATCTTCCTGCTGGTGGGACTGTTCAGCGGTATCTTCATTGGTGCGGGTGTCGTTATATCCCGCTTCTATGGGGCAAAAGACTATAAAAACATGAGCATAGCCATTCATACCTCGATTGCCTTTGCGCTGATATCCGGCATTTTACTGACGATTATCGGTGTGCTTCTGGTTCCGCTCCTTCTTCGTCTGATAAAGACACCAGAATCAGTCCTGCCTAACTCTATCCTGTATTTCAGGATTTATTTTGGCGGTGTAATGGCTGTTATCCTTTATAATACAGCAAGCGGTATTTTTCAGGCTGTAGGCGACAGTAAGCATCCTTTGTACTACCTGATTATTTCTTCTATTACAAATGTCGTTCTGGATCTGTTGTTCGTGGCTGTCTTCCATATGGGAATCGCCGGCGCAGGATATGCCACCGTTATTTCCCAGTGTGTCAGCGCATTGTTGGGATTCATCCGTCTCTCAAGACTGGATACGCCATACCGGGTAGACTGGCATAAAATTTCGCTTAATCCTGGTATGCTGCGTCAGATTCTGTCTATGGGTATTCCCTCCGGATTGCAGAACTCCATTATTTCTATTGCCAATATTGTTGTTCAATCCAATATCAATGCCTTTGGCGCCATGGCTGTAGCCGGCTGCGGTGCTTATTCACGCATTGAAGGCTTTGGCTTCCTTCCTATTACCAGTTTCGCCCTGTCCATGACTACTTTCATCGGACAGAACCTGGGGGCGAAGAAGTATGACCGTGCTAGGAAAGGCAGCATCTTTGGAATCTTTGCCACTACGATTCTTGCCGAATTAGTCGGTCTGTTGATCTACTGGCTGGCTCCACTGCTGATCTCCGGATTCAGTCGTGTACCAGAGGTCATTGAATACGGAACCCTCCAGGCAAGAACCGTGGCTTTATTCTATTTTCTGCTTGCTTTCTCTCATTGTATTGCGGGTATTCTGCGTGGTGCAGGCAAGTCCCTGATTCCCATGCTGGTCATGCTCTTATGCTGGTGTATCATTCGTATCACATACGTATCTATTATCACCAATTATGTACCCGGTATCAAAGTCGTTTTCTGGGCTTACCCTATCACCTGGTCACTGAGTTCTCTTTGCTTTCTGCTGTATTATCTGAAAGCGGACTGGCTTCATTATTACGACAAAATCAACGCATAATAAATGGGAAGGATTCTCACATCCTTCCCCTTTTTATTACTCATTATGGTGTAATCTCTTCTCTAACGCATCTACTACTGTCTCTAATACCTTGATTCTGGCATAGAGTTTATCATTGCCTTCTACAATGACCCAGGGTGCATTTACCGTAGATGTTCGTACCATCATTTCATCTACAGCCTGTTCATATAATTCCCATTTCTCACGGTTTCTCCAGTCTTCATCCGTAATCTTCCACTGCTTATCCGGATTCTCCTGCCGCTCTTTGAAGCGTCTTTCCTGTTCCTCTTTATCAATATGCATCCAGAACTTGATTACAATTGCTCCGTGATTGACCAGCTGCTGTTCCATCTGGTTCATTTCCTTGAAAGCACGCTGCCATTCCTGTGTCGTACAGAAGCCTTCAATACGTTCTACCATAACTCTTCCATACCAGGTTCTGTCAAAGATCGCAATGTGTCCGTCCTTTGGCATCTTGGTCCAGAACCGCCATAAATAATGGTGTGCTCTTTCAATATCATTTGGTGAGCTGGTCGGATTTACTGTATAACCTCTTGGGTCTAATGCTCTGGTCAGTCTCTTGATTGCTCCGCCCTTACCGCCTGCATCCCAGCCTTCAAAGGCAAGCACTACAGGGATTCTCTTTGCGTATATTTCACTGTGGAGCAGTGTCAGCTTCTTTTGCAGCTCATCCAGCTTCTTCTCATAGGTCTCTCTGTCCAGCTTCTTACTCAGATCTACCTTCTTAAGAACGCTTTCCTTCAAGTCGTTCTGTCCGAATTTACCATCAATCTGTCTGGGCTGTGTTATCTGCTCTTTCTCATAGCGCTCTTCAAAAGCCTCTACTACAGTAGTAAGAATCTTCACTGCCGCATATCTCTCATCATGGGCTTCGATAATCGTCCACGGTGCATACTCTGTATCTGTCCTTGTAAGCATCTCATCTGCCATACGTGCATATTCTTCATAATGCTTATTTCTGTCTTTGTCTGCTTTGCTGACTCTCCAGCTGGTCTCTTCCTTTGATAATAATTTATCAAAGCGTTTTTCCTGCTCTTTTTCTGAAATGGTAAGGAAGAACTTAATCAGCAGTGTACCATCATCAGTCAGCTGCTTCTCGAAGTTTTCAATATCCTCTAATACTCCCGGAATGTCCTTTTTATGCGTCTTTTTCTCATAACGTTCTACCAAAAGCTTACCATACCAGCTTCTGTCAAAGATGGCAATACGCCCCTTCTCCGGCGTCTTATTCCAGAATCTCCACAGGAATGGATGATACTGCTCCTCCTGCGTCTCTGCCTGAGTAGAATACACAGTGAAGCCCCTGGGATCCATGGGCTCAATCAGATGATTGATCTGCGTTCCCTTTCCTGCACCGCCAAATCCCTCGAATACGATCATGACCGGAATATTACAGCTTTTTAATTTTCTCTGTAGTCTTGCAAGCTTTGGTCCCAGCACTTCCATGCGCTTTTTGTATTCTTTCTTGTCCATAGTCTTTGATAAGTCTATTTTCTCCAGCATAACAGCACCTCCTTATATGTTTTATCTTTTCTGCTATATACATGCCACCACGTATAACAACACGAGTAAAACTACATTATATATAGTAAATACCCGAAAATACCTACCCTTCTGTTCCTGATATGTCCTGGCATAAAAACGATACGATATCAGACTTGCCATAGATGCAATCAGCGTTCCCAGTCCACCAATATTCACACCGTACAGTAATTGCTTATAATCTGTTGTAAAGCCTGACAACAGCATTGCCGCCGGTACATTACTGATGATTTGGCTGGAGACAATGCCGACAAGCAGTTCATTTCCTTTTATTATTCCCTGCAGCCATTGATTTATCACCGGAATCTGCTTCATATTACCAATAAATATGAAAAATCCTACAAAAGTCATAAGCAGAGAATAATCCACCTGCGTAAATAATCTGCGGTTCACAATGAATATTGTCACTGCCACAATCAATCCCACTGTCCAGTAAGATGATATCAAATGCGTGACATTACCAAGACAAATCAGAAATAAAATGCAATATACAATAAATCTGACATTTAACCATTTCTTTGTATCCTGTGATTGATTTCCATGCAATATAATATGCTGGTCCGGAATAAAAAATATGCATACGACAATAGCAACATATGACACACACGTCAGCGGCAGCATATGGAGAATAAAATCTCCCATGCCCATTCCACTCACTGAATACAACAACAGATTCTGTGGATTTCCTACAGGTGTCAGCATACTGCCAAGATTAGCTGCAATTGTCTCCAATACAACCACTGGTATCAGTACTTTCTCGCAACCCGCCATAGCATATACAGATAATGTAAATGGGATAAAAGTAATCAAAGAAACATCATTTGTAATCAGCATACTGGCAAAGAAGCACAGATTGACAAGTACAAAGGTCAA
>OLVO01004633.1_pt1 | contig 10125 bp, 8 predicted proteins | sample 1672571 | NCBI WGS metagenome assembly OLVO01 (sample SAMEA3136700, study PRJEB25190) | human gut metagenome | biome: human gut; feature: human-associated habitat; material: faeces | place: Austria | collected 2013 | reverse complement strand
GTATCATTGAGTGCACCGCTAGATGTACTGTTATTTGAAAAATCATGACTTATTTCACGATTGACTCTATTTATCAAATCCACATGATTTGAATAAATTCCAGAATCTATAACTCCGACTTTCACAGAAGACGAGCCTTTAGTAACATTCCAAGCGTTATAACAATTTATTCCATTTTCACCGCTCAACCCCCATAAATTTCCTTCTGCAAAAAATGGATCATTTGGCTCAAATGTTGATTCTAAAAGATAATCAGGCTCAGCGCAGAATACATTATCAAATGTCTTCCAACACTTTTATGTAATCTAAAACTTTTTGCTTACTTTTTTCTTTTAATTCTAAGCACAAAGTCTTTGTGTAAATATTCCCATATACGCCATTATTATCAACATTATTATTTGTTGAAAAAGATAAATCTTCTACATTTCGTAACGGAATAACATTAAAATCTTCCTTCGCATAATTTTTATTTGGATTATCAGACTTTACAACTACTATAATACGATCGTCAGCAAAAGAATCTTCAAGTGTAGCATTACAATAAATTTTAAAGTCATTGCTGTCAGCAAAAGCTTGGTTCGTTGTTAATCCTAAAAGTGTAAAACAAACCAACAACATCCCTAATGCCAATAAAATCCAAATGGACAAAAAAATTGTTTTTTTACAATATGGATTTTTCATAATATTTTTCTCCTTGTCAATTTATCTTGCACATTATAATTTCTATGCCTGTAGTCGGATAATAAAAAACCACATCTCCAATCTCAACTTTTGTTACAACTGCTGCAACGCCGGTTGTAATATCATACATTATCAATGCATAGTAACCATTATAGTTACCAAAATATTCTAAATTTAGATTTTCAAGTTTAATATTATTTAAATAACTATATTCTTGCTTGATTCGCTGCATTATCTGTATAGATAAAGACGATACAGAAAGTGATTCATTTTGACCAACCAGATAAGCCATAGTAATTAAATCTTCTTGAGAAACTCCTCCGGCATCATACACTTCTTGCAGTGCAAAAAAACTTATAGAAGTGATTTCTTCCATTGCTTCAACAAAATCCATATCTCTTTTCGCCTCAAACACAATTAAATCTATTGCCGTTTTTTTCTCTGCGTTTTGTATTTCAGCAATACTGTTTTCAACTATGGAAACCAAATTATTATGCCCCGCGTCATCGTAAAAATTATTTGCCAATTTAGTTTCCAAATATATATTGAGCTCTTGAATTGCAATATTTTTATATTCTTCTAGTTCTTTCTTTTCTAATGGAATAGTTGAACAACCTGAAAGCAGAAAAACAATCAACAATACAAACAAAAACGCTAGTCTTTTTCTCATTAAAATCACCCCCGTAAAAATATTATTTTTTCTAACTCCTTTAATATTCAAAATCAGTTCTTTCCCAAACAATTATATGCGGACCGCTATACTTTACAACAATCCCGGCAACGACACACTCTGACTCCACGGCAGGAAAATCGGCATATGCATCGATTATTTGAACAACATAACAATTGCCATATTGACCATAATAATGTAAAATTGAAATATCTTCAATTTTTTTGGAATGAACCCATTTTCCTTCTTCTGGAATTGGAGCTGGCTCATGTTTTGCGCCCTTGGCAACAGGACACATGTTTTCGACTTCCTTCGTGTAAATCATTATAAGACTCCTTTCGATATGAAATATATATCATGTTAAACTTTGTTATACATTTAACACACCGCCCTCATTTTCTCACATTTTTTTACATTAGTCCAGTCTTTTTTACAGGAAATGCACCTTAATTTTCTCAATTTGTTAATCTAATGCCTCCATCCGCTCAAATGCAAAGGATGCTCCGATTGCTCCAACCAGTGTCAGCAAGAATATAACGACTATCATCATAATGAATCCTGCAGACACGGAAATGAACGCTCCCGCGGCTACTGCCACAATGATTCCGACACATAATACCAGTCCCTGGAACAGCATCCGAAGAATTGTTCTGCCCAGTTCTCCAAACATTTTCCCTATCACGACATCTGCCAGCATATTCATATAAAGCTTATTTGCATTCAGGCACATATATAAAATGACGGTCAAAATCATGTAAGACACCGGAAGTCCCATTACGATACTGCCCGGCAGCGTAATCAGAAGTCCGTCAATCAGCGCACGGATATGCTCCATTTTGGTGGCATACCACATTTTCTTAAAATTGCTGTCCGGAATCAGATAGGTGTATGGATTTGCCAGTTCCTTCGACCACTTCGTCTTATAACCGCTGAAAATAAAGATAACATAGGCAATGACGCCCGGAATTACAAACATTTTAAAAGGCTGGCTGGAAATTTTATTATAATAAGAAACAACCGCAATTGCCACACCTATGACCAGAAACAGCACCGAATTCCAGCCAAAGATAAAGAAACGGTTTTTACGGTATTCTAATACCTGCCGGTAGAAAATTGCTTTAGCGTAAGTTCCCTTATAAGCCATCTTTACATTCCGCAAATACTTTTTCTTGCCATTTCCCACTACGACCTCGCCCTTTTTCGAGCGTTTCATCCGGTCATCATAATCTTCTGCAAATTTTGCAGCATCTTCATAGAATTCTCCGGTACACTTCATCTTTTTCGCATAAAGTACCAGCAAAACAGTACTGATTAAAAGAAGTACGGTTGCCACCACATTGATTCCTGCAGGACCTATGATAATAAGCTGAATCAATGCAATTTCCCAGCCTATAATCGGAATCAGCTGTACCACCGGAAGCTGGATTAAGTCCACAAACACAGATAACTGCATGCCTTTCACCGAAACAAAGTAGATTACCACCAGTGCAAAAGCTGCCATTACTCCATACATAATATAAGTAAGTACGGTAAAGAACTGTTTGGGAAGTGTTTCATTTCCATAGCAGATAATCATTAACGCTCCCTCTAAAATATTTTCCAGTACACCAGCATAAAGGAAATATAAAATCATCTTATATGGTGTAACACCAAATACACCAATTCCAAGTACCAGTACAAATAGTTCAACAATAAAATTGGTTAAGAACTGCTTCATTCCGGCATGAAGAATAACCTTCTTCGGTTCTTCCGGTGCAGCAAATACAAAATGTACTTCTGACGGGCGGAACAACAGTCCTTTTCTCTTGATATAGGAAATCAGATTTGCCGGAACAATCATAACCATCAGTATGGATAAAACAGTTGCGATTCCTTCCGGGCTGTTTAATCCGAAATCGACAGACATGGAACCAAGTCCATACAATATCAATGCTGCATATAAAACAACAAATACCAGTGCAAGAAAAGTCCGTGGCCGTTTCAGGCTCCGCTTCACTTTATTCTTAATGGTCTGGAAAAAAACAAAGGAAAGACTACTCATGTTCTTCACCACCAGTCTTTGGTTCTGTCACTTCAAAGAACAGTTCTTCTATGTCTTTATCCGCAATTTCTTTTTTGTTAAATGTTGCTATAATTTTCCCTTGTTCCATTACAAACATCACATCCCACAAATCTTTTACCATTTCAAGCATATGGGTACTGATAAGAATGGTACAGCCTTTCTCTTTTAACTCCAGCACAACTTCTTTCAGTTCTTTTATGGCTGCCGGGTCAAGGCCAACCATTGGCTCATCCAACATAACAACCTTTGGATGAATAGCAAGTGCACAACAAATACTGACCTTCTGCATCATTCCTTTGGACAATTCATTTCCCAGCTTCTCCTGTTTATCCAGAAGTTCAAAACGTGTCAGCAGTGCATCTATTTCTTCCTCTGTAATGTCACTGTTATATGCCCGCTTCACATATTCGATATGCTCCCGCACCGTCAGTGCTTCAAACATTGCCGGAATCTCCGGTACATAGCCAAATATTTTCTTCGCTTCCAGGCTTCTTGCCTTCATTCCATTAATACCAACACCGCCTTCATAACGAAGGAGTCCTGCAATACTCTTTATAATGGTTGATTTTCCGGCACCATTTGGTCCAAGCAGGATACCGACCTGACCATTCTGCACCATAAAGCTGACATGGTCCACTGCTACATTCTTTCCATATTTCTTAGTAAGCTCTTGTACTTCTAACATTTTCACCCTCCAAAATTCACGAGAAACACTCTTTGTAAGCTTCCCGTATATACTGCGAGAAACACTCTTTTCAAAGTTCTCGTCCAACTAAAAAGCAGCTATATGTATTACTTAATTAATACAGTAATGCATATAGCTGTTTTTGTCAACCACTCATTTCTTAATTTTCTATTGTCATTTTCTGCAAGCAGCTACCACAGGTAACTTCTGCGGGTAAATTTCCATCCGTCTAGTCTTCTGCTTTACTTACAATTTCATTCTTATTCTTATAAATAGAATGCGCCGGAACTACTCCACGTACCGGGGAAAGCGGATAAATATTGGTATGTGGTCCGATGACCGTTCCCGGATTCAATACGGAATTACAGCCGACCTCTACAAAATCTCCTAACATGGCACCGAATTTCTTGCGTCCAGTTTCCATCTTCTCATCAGCAGATTTTACTACCACCAGTGTCTTATCGGATTTTACATTGGATGTGATGGAACCTGCTCCCATGTGTGACTTGTATCCTAAAATAGAATCTCCTACATAATTATAGTGTGGTACCTGCACGGAATTAAAAAGAATAACATTCTTTAACTCGGTAGAATTGCCTACCACCGTTCCTTTTCCGACAATTGCATTGCCACGAATGAATGCACAGTGTCGTATTTCAGCATTTCCATCAATAATTAAAGGACCATTTAAACATGCTGTCGGTGCCACGGTAGCGGATTTTGCCACCCAGATATCCTCACCCTTCTGTTCATAAACATCCGGATTCAATGTTTTTCCCAGTTCTTTGATATAATCTCCGATTCCGGCAAGTGCCTCCCACGGATAAGTAAATTGTACAAGATAATCCTTTGCGATTGTCTCCTCTAATGTATACATATTACTGATTTTGCACTGTTCCATCTTTCTCTTCCTCTCTTTCTTCTTCCGGTTTCCGGTCAAAATCAAAACGGATTTCATCCTCTTCAAACTTCAAACAGGTATCAAATACATTTCCTGCTTTCGAAGTAAATCCGGTTATTTTTTTAGCGGTATATCCTTTTGTAAAAAGCTCTTCTAATACTTCTTCAGCCAGTTCCACCTTTGCTACATAGCGGTTCACCCGGAATCCGCAGTCACATTCATAGTACCACTGGCTTTTCTTTAACAATGCCCCACACTTTGGACATTTTACTTTTGTCTCTTCCGGTTTCGGACGCTCCGGAAAGTCAAATTCAATGCGTCCATCCTCGGTAAGCTTCAATGGTGCATCAAATTTCTTGCCATTCTTAGACTTAAATCCTGTTATAATTTCTGTCTTTCCAGTTAGTAAAAGTGCTTTTACCTGAGTTTCCTTTAATTTTACTCCGGCTATTTTACCGATTGAGAAACGGCAGCTGTCCTCTTTGTTTCTGTCATAATTGGCACAGCCATAGCCAAATGGCGTCTGCACAATATCACCCTGACACAGTGGACATTTTACATCTTTTACCTTCTTTGCTTCCACATGCTCAAAATCAAATTTCAGGACTTTCTTTCCATTCTCATCTTCTCCAAGCATCAGGCAGGCATCAAATTTCTTCTTATTCTTTGAAGTAAATCCACGAATCGTTCCGGTTCTTCCATTGGTCAGAAGCTCCTTCACCTGGGCTGTGTTTAAATCTTTCCCGGCTATTTTGCCAATGGCAAACCGGCAGCCAGACTCATCTTCCACTTTATAATTGGCACAGCCATAACCAAATGGCTTTATTTCTATTGCTCCGCCACACAACGGACAGCTTACGCCCTCTATGGTCTCCGGCTCATTCTGTGAAAAATCAAAGGTTATATTCGGTTTTCCTTCTTCATCCTTTGTCATCACAAGGCAGGCAGAAAACTTCTTCTTATTCTTCGAAGTAAATCCCTTTAAGACTCCGGTTCTGCCTTCGCTTAATAACTGCTTTACTTCTTCATCGTTAAGCTCTCTTCCGGCGATAGAACCAATAGCGAAACGGCAGCCACTGCCATCTTTATTATAATTCGAGCAGCCATAACCAAAAGGTGTAGTCTCAATCTCGCCGCCACAGACCGGACAGGTTGCTCCGATTTTAACCTTTGCCTTCATATCTTTGGCATTGCTGCCAGCCAATGGCCGGATCTGCCCGGCAATCTGGCTGGTGAGATTTTCATTTATCATGGAAACTGTTTCTTTCCGGATAAATCCTTCTAACTTCTCCCGGTAATCTTCCATCGGAACGGTTCCCTGGGTAATGCCATCCAAGCCCTTTTCCCAGGAAGCGGTCATCTTGGGATTCAAAAGTGCCGGAACAGTCATATTCACCACTTCATAAACCATCTCGCCTAAAGCTTCCGGCGTCAGCACCTGTGTTTTCTTATTCAAAGCAAGATAGCCGATACGCACCAGCTTCTTGATGATTTCTGCCCTTGTAGCAGAGGTTCCAATTCCGGAGCCTTTAATCTGTTCTCTTAATTCCTCTTCCTCGATTAACTGTCCCGCATTTTCCATGGCAAGCACCATGGAACCTGAAGTATAACGCTTTGGTGGCGAAGTCTTTCCCTCTTTTACCAGAAATTCTTTTACTTCTGCGGTATCTCCTTCTTTGAGACTATCTGCAAGTTTTAGTAATGCTGCGCTGTTCTTCGGATTGTTTTCTTCTCCGTCACCATCTTCCTTTTCCCGTTTTTCTTTGGTATCCGGTCTTCCGGCAATTTCAAGATATCCGGGAACCTTTAATACTTTTGCTCCGGCAAAGAAAGATTCCTTTTCAATTCCGATGGTCAGTTTTACCGTCTGATACTGTGCCGGCGGATAGAAAATACTTAAGAAACGCCGCACGATCAGTTCATAGACCCGCTTCTGCAATTCCGTCAGCGACTTATATTCATTGACCTGTCCGGTTGGAACAATAGCATAATGGTCTGTAATCTTACTGTCATCGGTATAACTGCTCTTTCCGATATTTTTATATAAACCATGCTCCATAATATTTTGTGCAAAAGGAGCAACCGGCTCAAAGGAACAGAGTCCTCTGATATTCTTACTGATTTCTTTTGCAACGGCAGAAGATAACACTCTGGCATCCGTTCTCGGATAAGTAGTCAGCTTTCTTTCATATAAGTCCTGTGCTACCTGCAGCGTCTCGTCCGGGCTGATTTTAAACCTTTTCGAGCACTCTGCCTGAAGCTCCGCCAGGTTAAACAAAAGCGGTGCACGTTTCTTTGAAATCCCTTTATCTACTGTTTTTACAATTGCTGTTTTATTAGTTAAATCTTCAATTAATTTTTCTGCATGTACTTTTTCTTTGAATCCATTCTCTTTATAAAGCAACGGAGATGCATAATAAGAAGAACCTTCTACCGCTTTCCACTCCGCCTCGATGTTCGCATCCGTGAAACTTCCGACTACACGGTAAAATGGAGTTTCCACAAAATTGCGGATCTCACGCTCTCTTATCACGACCATACCGAGCACGCAGGTCATGACACGTCCGACTGCAATTGCAGTATAGCTTCTCGTCCCTGCCGCATCATTTAAAAGATTTCCATATTTCACAGACATTGCACGGGAAAAATTGATTCCCATCGCGTAATCCTCAATGGTCCTCATAATGCCGGATTTTCCGAGGTTTGCATAATCCGACATCGGCTTTGCTTCGCGGATACCCCGCTTGATCTCCTCCTCTGTCTGGGAATCGATCCAGACGCGCAGCTCTTTCATCCCCTCGCGGACACCGCCGTACATACGGATGTTTTCCTCAATGGTCTGTCCTTCTTTTCCGGCATCCCCTGCCCAGTAGACAGTATCAATATCTTCGCGGTGCAGCATTTTATGTACCACGTCATACTGTTTGCTGACCGCCGGGATCACATCATATTTGTACTCTTTTGGAAGGAAAGGAAGATCCTCTAACTTCCATTTTTTATACTTTTCATCATATACCTCGGGATAAACCATCTCCACAAGATGACCGACACACCAGGTAATGACGTAATCACTATTTTCTATGTATCCGTCATTTCTGCCTGATACACCAAGAATCCGTGCGAACTCCTGCGCAACACTTGGTTTCTCCGTTATAATTAATAACTTTGCCAAAAAAATTCCTCCAACTTCTGTAATGCTTACTTCTTTCCTAAATAAGAAGTTTTATAATTCATTCATATCGACCAGAATATATCTGGTATCCTCTTCTGCAAGCTGTCTGATCTCTTCTGAAAAACCTTTTGCCGAAAACAGAAAGAAATACTTTGCATCAATTTTTGCCTGCTTCATACTCTTTAACAATTCTTCTTTCATCTCCATGGTAAATTCCGGCTGATTCCAGTTACAGTATCCGACAATATTCTCCCGCACAGAGTTCTGTGCAATAATGTCGATATTTCCTTCTTTTCCAATCCATGTTCCCATCTTACTGATCTTCATTGGCAGTTTTCCAATCAGATTCAAAAGTCCTACATATTCCATGCATACTTCCTTGAAATAGCGTTCCAGATATTCGTCGATTCCCGATGTGATATACGCATCGTAGAACTGTTCCGGACTCATCATATAAAGTTCGGAAAGATGTGGATACACAAAACGGAACCAGAAATTCACATAATTATCCTTAATACGATAGACACCTTTTTTCGTGTTTTCCCATCCACCTGTCTCAAAAGATGTCTCTTTCTCCACAAGATGAAAGGTTCCCAGATTCTTCATGTATACACTGACCTTTGCACGCGAATAGCCGGTTTTTAAATGAAGTTCATTTAACTTATCATAACCGCTTGCAATATAATAAAGAATCGTCTCATACACAGACAGTTCCCGCAGTTCTGCCGCGATCAGCTGCTCTGCCGCCCGGTGCATATAACCATTCCGATTTAAAATATTTCTGCATATATTGGTTTTCAGATCCACGCGCTGATCCCAGTGGTTGATATAGCCTGCAACGCCGCCGATAACACCGTAAGTTCTGATGCAGTCACTGACCTGATACTGTGGAAATGCACGTACCACCTCTAAGAAATTCAAAGGATTAATCTTAATCTTTCCATCGATTCTTTCGCTCTGCTCACCGAGTGCTGCAGGCATCTCCTGTTCCACCCATGCAACCGAAGAACTGCACAAAAGGATCAACACTGGTCCCGGATAAAGACGTTTCATTCTTAATTTTTCAATGCTCTCCATAAAAGAGGCATCTTTTTTTGCAATCAATTGAAATTCATCAATCACAACCACAAGTTTTGACGCATCTCCACTTTTGATCCGGTTAAAAAATTCGTCATAGCTGTGCTTTGTAATATTCGTCGAAAACTTCTGCCGGATTTCTACCTCCATCTGATTTCTCTGTTCCTGTTCCGATGCCTGTCTGCTGCGATAATAAAAGTACTTCTTATTTGAAAGAAACGCCTTCAATAACTGTTCTTTCTCAGAATCTGTCCGTCCATACAACACATAGAGCTGATTTCCACTTTTCTCATAGATCGTCTCAAGCTCTTTTAAAATGGATGTCTTCGCTACCATAAGAAACCTCCCATTTCTATCTGTTTGTTCGTTACCCTCAATATAGTAAAAATTATATCATTTTTTAACTTTTACGACAACCCGGTTCTTGCCATATAAAAAGATACATAAGAAATGACCGGAACAGCATTTTACTGTTCCGGTCATTTCTTTACAGTCCACACATCTGTGATACGGACTTTTTAAATCGCTATGATGTTTTTTCTTATTTCTTTGTGATGTAACCCTGTGCTTTTAACAGCTCTGCGCAGAGCACTGCACCACCTGCTGCACCTCTGACGGTATTGTGGGATAAACCGACAAACTTCCAGTCATAAACGGTGTCCTCTCTCAGACGTCCGACAGAGATTCCCATACCGTTCTCGAAGTTGACATCCAAGGAAATCTGTGGTCTGTTGTCCTCCTCTAAATACTGGATGAACTGCTTTGGAGCACTTGGAAGATTTAATTCCTGTGGAACTCCACTGTAGTTTCTCAATGCTTCGATCAACTGTTCTTTGGTTGGTTTCTTTTTGAATTTTACAAATACGGCTGCGGTATG
>OLVO01004626.1_pt1 | contig 10136 bp, 9 predicted proteins | sample 1672571 | NCBI WGS metagenome assembly OLVO01 (sample SAMEA3136700, study PRJEB25190) | human gut metagenome | biome: human gut; feature: human-associated habitat; material: faeces | place: Austria | collected 2013 | reverse complement strand
TCAAAATCTATGCAACTCTTTTCGCTTTTATAAAGGTTAAGGTTGCATACTTCACTTACCTGCATTAAAAGAGGTGCCCTGTATCAAGAATTTGCGGCTGGTATTTTCAGTGCCCATACCGCTACGCACTCAACGAGCGGGAGCGCCCACTTGATACATATTTTTTTAATAAACTACTCGAAAACAAAAAGCCCGCCCGATTCCTACTTCATCAACACCTTCTCATACATCAGCCCAACCAAAAACCAGAGTGGGGCGTAGTCAAAGCGGACGATTCCTTTATAATTTGCTTTGGATTTACTATAATCCCACGGGCAGCAGCCGCGTTTTTTCAAGAAGGAGCCGGTGCTGTATTCGGTGAGGAAAATACAGGCGGTGTAGACGGAGCCGCGCACGAGGACATGCCTGCCCTGCATTTTTTTGCAGAGGGGAGAAAGAACGGACGCCATGCCATAAATGGGGAACATCCAGATGGACGTCTGGCAGGGCATTTTTTTGTTTTTTTCTCCGCACAAAGAGCCACATCCGGTCCATAAACATTCCATGCCCCAGCCGATGAGACCACATTTCAGAAAATCAGTTGTTTGTTTTTTTAATTTCTTATTCAAAATCATCCCTCCTAGAAGCAGTATGCCCCGAAATGCTTGCGAATACTCATGGAATTCGGTATAATAGATACGATACGTTAGAAAAGCAGAAAATCAGATAGGAGGTACAACAGATATGGCAGTCATTCGACCATTTCAATGTGTAAGACCTGAAAAATCAAAAGCAGCGAGAGTTGCCGCTTTACCATATGATGTATATAATCGACAGGAGGCAAAAGAAGAAGTTCTTCGTGAGCCAATGTCATTTTTAAAAATTGACCGTGCAGAAACCAGTTTTGACGATTCGGTGGACACCTATGCACCGGAAGTTTATAAAAAAGCAAAAGAATTGCTCGAAAAAGATATTGCGGACGGTGTTTATATAAAAGACACAGATTCGGCGTATTATGTATATGAACTCGTGATGGATGGACGTTCACAGACGGGAATTGTTGCCTGCGCATCCGTGGATGATTATGTAAATGGCGTAATCAAAAAACATGAAAATACAAGAGAAGACAAAGAAATTGACCGTATTACACATGTGGACACGTGTAATGCCCAGACCGGACCAATCTTTCTTGCATACCGCAGTGAAAAAGTGATTGATGAAATTGTGGCGAAAAAACAGAAAGAAGAGCCGATTTATGATTTTACGGCGGTGGATGGAATTACACACCGCGTCTGGAAAATTGCGGAGGCAGAGGACGTAGAAAAATTAGGAAAAGCGTTTGCGGATATTGAAAATATTTACATTGCAGATGGCCACCACCGTGCAGCTTCGGCAGTGAAAGTCGGATTGAAACGCAGAAAAGAAAATCCGGGTTATACCGGGGATGAAGAATTTAATTATTTCCTGTCGGTGCTTTTCCCGCATGACCAGTTGATGATTATGGATTATAACCGCACCGTAAAAGATTTAAATGGATTAAGTAAAGACGAATTTTTGGAAAAAGTAGCGGAATGCTTTGAGGTAAATGAAGAAGATGGCGCTGTCCGCCCGCAAAAGAAGGGCGAAGTTGGAATGTATCTCGACAAGCAGTGGTACCGCCTGATAGCAAAACCGGAGTTGTTTGAAGGAAAAGATGCGGTTGGTTCACTGGATGTATCGGTGCTGCAGGATTATCTTTTGGGACCGGTTCTTGGTATTGGCGACCCGCGTACCGATTCGCGGATTGATTTTATCGGAGGAATCCGCGGACTCAAAGAATTGGAGCGTCGGGCAGATAACGACATGAAAGTTTCATTTTCCATGTATCCGACATCCATTACGGAACTTTTTGACGTGGCAGACCAAAAACTTTTGATGCCGCCAAAATCAACGTGGTTTGAACCGAAATTACGCAGTGGATTATTTATTCACGAAATCTAAGGAGGAAAATTTAAATGGATAAGTTTTTTAATTCGGACAATATGGTAATGCGCACGCTCAGCAAAATTTTTGATATTGGCTGGCTGACACTTATTTATCTCGTGTTTTGTATTCCGATTGTTACCGTGGGAGCAGCAACGACATCGCTGTATTATGTAAGTGCCAAAGTGCTGCGCCACAACCGCAGTTATGTTTGGCGTGAGTTTTGGCACAGTTTTAAGACAAACTTTTTGCAGTCCACAATTGCATGGGTTGTAACGGCAATTATCGTGGTGCTTCTCTGGCTGAACATGAATATTGTAGCGGAGACCGGCGGTGAAAAAGGCGGGTATCTGATTGGTGCGTATTACGCCCTTTTGTTTATCATTTTGTGTATCAGCTGTTACATTTACCCAATTATTTCACGCTTTGGAACAAAATTCTCGCAGATTCTGCGTTTGAGTTTATATTGCGCGTTCCGTCATTTTCTGCATACACTTTTGATGCTTGTGATTCTGGCGGCAACGGTAGCACTTATCTGGTTTGGCATGGTGACAAACGTGGTGCTTATTTTCATTTTTGCGCCGGGTGCTGCTTCCCTTTTGTACACGTTCCCAATGGAGCATGTCATGAAAAAATATATGCCAAAAGAAGAGAAAAAATACACAGAAGATGGGGAAGAAATTGTAGCTTGGTATAACGAGTAAAGAAAAGGGAGAAAATTATGGCAAAACAATTAGAAGACTATATGCAGTGGCCGGAAATTGAGGCGCTTATGTATGCTGAGTGTGGCAGACCTGAGACGGTTCTTGGACCGAAGCAGGTGGACAAAAGCCATGTGCTTATCACGGCATTTGAACCGGAGGCAGATTCGATTGTCGTTTCCGGTGAGGATTTAAAAAAAGAATACAAAATGACAAAAATGGACGAGACCGGGTATTTTGCGGTATTGATTCCGGCAAAAAAGATTCCTTCGTATCATTTTGTCTTGAAACAGGGGAAAAAGAAAATTGAAAAAACGGATGCTTACGCAGTAGACTCTTTGTTTGACGGCGTGGACATGACGCAGTTTAGCAATGGAATTCATGATACCGTTTATGAAAAACTGGGTGCTCACCCGATGACAATCGAGGGCGTGAAAGGAACGTATTTTGCTGTGTGGGCGCCGGAGGCAAAGGCGGTTAGCGTCGTAGGTGATTTTAACGACTGGCAGGCAGCGAGAAATCCGATGCGCTATCTGGAGGCAGCAGGAATTTACGAGTTGTTTGTTCCGGGTGTAAGTGCCGGAGATTTGTATAAATATGAAATCTGGGGCGCGGACGGAAAGCGCGTGATGAAAGCAGATCCGTACGGCAATTATGCAGAGCGTCGTCCGGCGACGGCAAGTATTGTATGGAATTTGAATAAGTATCACTGGAAAGATGAAAAGTGGCTTACCGAGCGTAAAAAATGGAATGCGAAAAAGGAGCCGATGCTTGTTTACGAAGTGGCGCTTGGCGCATTTAAAAAGCCGGCGGATGCCGAAAAAGAATTTTATAATTACCGTGAACTTGCTCCGATGGTTTGCGATTATTGTGAGGAAATGGGTTACACGCATGTGGAACTGATGCCGATTATGGAGCATCCGTATGACGCTTCCTGGGGATATCAGGTAACCGGTTATTATGCACCGACTTCCCGTTATGGAACGCCGGATGATTTTATGTATTTGGTAGATTTTCTGCACCAGCATGGAATCGGCGTTATTTTAGACTGGGTACCGGCGCATTTTCCAAAAGACGAACATGGACTTGCCCGTTTTGACGGCACTTGTTTGTATGAGCATTTGGACAAGCGTCAGGGCGAACATCCGCACTGGGGCACGCTGATTTACAATTATGGCAGACCGGAAGTAATCAATTTCCTCACTGCCAATGCGCTGTTCTGGCTGGAGCGTTTCCACATTGACGGACTTCGGATGGACGCAGTTGCTTCGATGTTGTATCTCGATTACGGCAAGGAAGATGGCGAATGGGTTGCCAATGTTTATGGCGGAAATGAGAATTTAGAAGCCATTGCATTTTTACAGAATTTGAACAAAAAAATTCATGAAAGAAAAGATGGAAGCTTTTCGGTTGCTGAGGAATCTACGGCGTGGCCGCAGGTGACCGGTCCTGTCAAAGAGGGCGGCCTTGACTTTGATTTGAAATGGAACATGGGCTGGATGAATGATTATCTGGAGTACATCCGCACCGACCCGCTGTTTCGTAAAGGGCGTCATGGTATGCTCACCTTCAGCATGATTTACCAGTATTCGGAAGATTTTATGCTTGTCTTGAGCCACGATGAAGTCGTTCACATGAAAGGCTCCATGTTTACGAAAATGCCGGGAAGTATTTCGGATAAATTTGCTACACTTCGTCTGACGTACGGTTACATGGCAGCACATCCGGGCAAAAAGTTGATTTTTATGGGTCAGGAATTTGGACAGGCAAGAGAATTTTCGGAGAAACGGGAACTCGACTGGAATCTTTTGGATGCCGTAGACGGAGAAATGTCGGATAACGAGAGACTGCGCCAGTATGTCAGTGTTCTCAATTCGTTCTATCTGGCACATCCGGCAATGTATGAACTGGATGCACGTCCTGCCGGTTTTGAGTGGATTAGTACATTGGATGCGGACCACAGTGTAATTGCCTTTTTACGAAAATGCAAAGACGAAACGCTTTTGGTTGTCTGCAATTTTACTCCGGTTTCTTACGAGGCATTCCGTATTGGTGTGCCGTTTGCCGGAAAATATAAAGAAATCTTTAACAGTGATGCGTCCGAATACGGCGGAACCGGATTTGTGAATCCGCGCGTAAAACAGTCTAAACGCAAGCACTGGGATGGCAGAGTAAATTCGATTGAGTGTCGTCTTGCGCCACTTGCCATTCAGGTATTTACCTGCACAAAAGTGCCGTCAAAAGCAGGACGCAAAAAGAAAGAGAGTTAAATCATGGTAAATATAATGCAGCAGCTTATTCAATATGTAGAGCAGCTGGTTCCGCGGGGAATGGATTTTATCCTTTCCCTCGCCATTGGAATCATTGTCTTTTTTGTTGGATCAAAGCTTATAAAAAAACTATTGAAAATTGTGCGGCGTTCGATGGAAAAAAGAGAAATGGACCCGGGTGTTATTTCCTTTTTTCTCTCGGCATCTAAAATCACGCTGTATGTATTTTTGGTAATCACTGTAGCACAGATTTTCGGATTTGCTGCAAGTTCCATTATTGCAATTGTCGGCTCTGCCGGTCTAGCAATCGGTCTCGCCCTTCAAGGCAGCCTTGCCAACTTCGCCGGTGGTGTCCTGATTTTGATTATGAAGCCGTTTTGTGTCGGTGATTACATCATTGTCGGTGATGTGGAAGGCGTTGTTCAGAAGATTGATGTTGTTTACACCACGCTGACAACGGTTGATAACCGTGCCGTCATTTTACCAAATGGAAAACTGGCAGATTCTAACATTGTCAATGCAACAAAAGAAGACCGCCGCCGTGTGGATATTTCAGTTGGAATTGCTTATGACGCACCGCTTAACCTGGCAAAAGAAGTGTTGATGAAAATTGGTGAGAGCCAGAAAGACAGACTTCCTGACGAACCAATTCGCGTTGTCGTTTCGGAGCTTGGTGACAGTGCCGTGATTTTGCTGATTCAGCTCTGGGTGAAACCGGAAGATTACTGGACGACCCGCTGGGCAATGACCGAGCAGATTAAGAAGTCGTTTGACGAAGCCGGTATTTCCATCCCATTTCCACAGATGGATGTGCATATGGTATCAACAAAAGGAAACTGACTAAAAATCATTTGAATGACCTCGTACTTTGGAAAGTGCGGGGTTGTTTTTTATGTGAAAATATTTTTTGATGTTGAACTTGTTTGAGTAATATGTTATAAATAAGTTAGGTGGTGATTACAATGAATTATAATTTTTCAGAAGACTTGAAATCAATTCGCGAGATACTAGGTTTGTCACAAAGTGAATTTGCGTCTCAACTTGGTGTAGAGCGAGTGACTGTATCGAGAAATGAATTAGGAAAAACGAAACCCTCTTCAAATTTTTTAGAGAGTGTATATTCGTATGCATTTGATAAAAAAATCAAGATAAACAAATTAAAGGAAATGCTTTGGCGAGATGATTTAGGAACCAATGCAAAATTACTATTTCACGGTGCAAAAAGCGAAATTAACGGAGAAATAGATGTCCATTATGGAAGGCAAAATAATGATTTTGGACAGGGATTTTATACCGGGGAAACTTACGAGCAAGCAATATCCTTTGTTTCAGGATTCGATCATTCATCGGTTTATTATTTGAATTTTGATGATAAAAACCTGAAATGTAAAAGATATGAAGTAAATCAAGAATGGATGATGACGATTGCATATTACAGAGGAACACTAGAAGAGTATAAGACGCACCCGAAAATAAAGGCACTTGTGAAACAGTCAAGAGAATGTGATTACGTAATTGCTCCCATTGCAGATAATCGTATGTTTCAGATTATCAACTCATTTATTGCAGGAGAACTTACGGACGAGCAATGCAAACATTGTTTGGCAGCAACAAATTTGGGCATGCAGTATATATTTATTAGTGAAAAAGCTGCGTCTCAGGCAAAACTTATAGAGCGTTGTTATATTTCAAATAATGAAAGAGAATACTATAAAAATATAAGGTTTGAAGAATCAAAACTTGGAGATGATAAAGTTAAATTAGCAAAGAGGCAGTATAGAGGGCAGGGCTTGTATATTGATGAAATTTTGAAGTAAAGAGGTGACAAATGCATGAGAAAGATTTCAAAGGATGGCGTAATTTTGTGTACATTACAGGCAGAGACGTTCGAAAAATCTGTTGAGAAAATGGATACAAGTTCCGAAATTTTCATTAGACGTTTTATGAAGAGTGAGATAGCAAAAAGATTTGACAACGAATCCATTCTTGAAAGCAATATTCAGGCAAACGATATTTTAGAGTTGATAAACGAAGAGTACGGCATTTCAAATTATGGTTCGGTGAAATATACAAAAAATGAAATGTATTGAATAGGATATTTGTATAGATATTTTTCATATACGTATGAATTATCATCAACTCGAGTCTATAAAATTGTAAAGCCAAAGGAATTGAGAGGATTATTTTTACCATATCATACACTTAGCCCTGAACAAGCTATAGAACGTATATTAGAGGCAAGAGGTATGATCTTAAACTTGGAAGATGAAATAAATAGACAATTTGAAATCTATAAGAGAATAAGAGGTAATCGTTGACATTAAATCTTAATATAGTTTGACGGAAATTTACAATAAGTCGTTTTAAGTAGTTTTGTCAATGCAACAAGTAAGCGACAAAAATGATATAAAGTCCTTATTTTATAATGCTTCGCAGTTCTCAAAACGTTAATGATTATCGTCAAGAGAAAAACAGATCACTTATTTATTTGGGTGATCTGTTTTATTGTGAGTCGTTTTCAAAACTGAAATAAAGTTGTAGTTTAAAGTATGAATACTTTTGCTGAAGTGAAAAAGTAAACGCAACTCTAATAAGGCAAAAAATGATCGTTGCACTTACTCATACAGAATCTGTGATTTTGCGGCCGATAGGGCATTTTTTCAGCCGCAGGATCACTTTTTGCTTGTAGTATTTTCTTTTTCTGATACAATTCTTGGTGTAGACATCTCCTTTTTGTCCACGACAAAAAGAAGTGAAATTTGATGAAAATTTTTTCATTCAGACTAAATTCCACTTCGCTTTTGGATCATGTTCAGAAGAGGATGCCTCGTTGTTTATAATGTTATTTCTTTAAAAGATAAGGTTTGAGCACGACCTTATCTTTTTCAATTTCGACGATACCAAATTGAATAAATCTTTCTGCCATCTCCGGATTGAGAAACTTTAACATCTCAAACGGGGTCTTGCCATTCAGTCTTTCTTTTGGAAATGAGTTGATGTGCGATGTGATCAGGTTTGCGTCCTCCTGGCTGTTCAAGCCCAGCCTGTGCAGATCTGTCTCCTTCGGGCAGATATAACGGATCTCTTCGTGGTTGTTTTCCAGCGACCCTTTCTGTGCGCTCTGCATCGGATCGCAATAGAATATCCTGGTCCTCATGGTGCCGTCATCTCTGCGTTCTATCTCATCAGCCAGGGTGAATTCTGCTCCGCGATCGGTCAATAAGACCTCGGCCTCAGTGTCGAACATCTGCGCGCCAAGGATCTTTTCCAGCAGAAGGATGCCTTCGAGCATGGACCTGGCATCCTTGGTGTCATGGTAGATGATGATCGTGAAGGAATAGCGCATGAACTTGAAGGTCTGCATAAACGGACCTTCAGAGATGTTGTTATAGACCGTGTCCATCTGAACGACCCTGGCATCAGGATGTTCATCGATATAGGCCTGATAATCCTTGTAGAGCCGGCCATTGAGATATTTGCGGTCCTTGCGCTGTTTATAGTGATTTTTGTCCTTCTTTTTGATCTTTCTGGAGACCTGTCTTCTGAGATCCAGCGGACCGAGATCCACGCCGGCGCGCTTGAACGTGCCGTCTTCGATATAGGTGTAGATGGTCTTTTCGGAGATGTCGATCTCAGGATGAGACTGAAGGATGGCGTAAGGGGAAAGGCCCTGCTTGATCAACGGTCTGATGAGAGAACCGATCTCAATGAGATGAGATTCAGAGATATCGATGCCTTCGCGCGCGGCGGAAAGGGTCTGTCTGTACTGTGCGTCGGCAATGGAAGCATCATAGCGGAAATGATCGAAACGACAGGAACTGACCTTGGTGCAGCCATTACAGGCACCGGGAGAATGATCCCTTCTGCGACAGGAGAAGGGGATGAAAGCAGAGCAGGAAGGCCTGCAATGGCGGCCGAGCCGGCAATGGCTGTAGTTGGTGCATTCCAGAGGGAGAGGGAACTTGTGAGAGATGTAGCGATGGAGATCGATCTCTCTGCCGACGGTAGATTTGTCCTTACCGATGGTCCTGGCGATAGCGGTCCTGGTAGAGCCGTTAAAGATGCCGGTCTCGATGATCTTGCGTTCATCGAGAGTGATGTGAAGATGCTTATTAGAAGAAGCCATAAAAGATACCTCCGATCAAAGCGAGGCATCCAGGTCTGGACAAAGATAATGATACGCGCAGGAAGAGTAAATGCAACTTGCAGTTCGTGGAGACTAAATGCAATTTCGGCTCACTTAGAGTTGCGTTTACTTTTTCATTTCAGTATTGGAATTGAGTCCAATAGAATTCCACCAATGGCTTCTCAGGAGGGGAATAATAGTCTATTCGCAAAGTTTCGTGTACCTCCAGCACCTTATATTATATTTCCGCCTTCCGTTATCGAGGCACAATACGTGGACACATCCAGTGGAGAACCAATTCGATATTCAATGAGAGTCGACGAACTAGGAAAAATGATTTGCGAAAATGCTGAAGTATTAAAAGACTATAAATGGACTTCGCGACAAGAGTAAAATAATCCGCCAAGACTTTTGCACCTTGGCGGATTATTTTACTCTATTCATGAAAGTCCAATTCAACCCAATAATCTTGGACGGAATATGCCCTATAATATTTTTGTATCGTTAATTTTCCGCGGTGGATTTCTTGACAATCCACGTAAATTCATAAGTTTCGCCGCTATCCAAGAAGGCCCTTGATGGGGTCTACTTAAGTAGTGTAAAGTTGATGATCTTGGTCAGTTTCCCCTTCTCATCTTTAGTTTTCAGCGACAACATTCGTGAACATGGTACCGATTTTTGATCTTATTTTCCCAAAAAGAACAGTGTGGACATATTTTTTTAATTTTTTTCAAAAAACCACCTGATTGTGTGGGGTGCTTTCTTTTTAGAAGTGTTACTATAAAGTAGCTTAAACAGGCTTTTATCTTATACGCACAAAAAGGAGGAGTTTTTGATGAAACTAAAAAAATGGGGAGCGCTCTTGCTTGCATTATGCATGATAGTCATGGTGTTCCCGACAACTGTAATGGCGAATGGAGATTCTCTTGCAGGGCCAGATGCGGAAAAGAAGGTCATAGAAAATGATCTTATTGTTCAGCTCCCGTCTTCGTTGGATGATATGATTGGTACGTCAGCTGGTAATGGTGATTGGCTGGCTGTCGCGGCAGAACCAACGTGGGAGGACGGTTTTATTCTTGATTATGTCGTACCCACTCA
>OLVO01004624.1_pt1 | contig 10145 bp, 11 predicted proteins | sample 1672571 | NCBI WGS metagenome assembly OLVO01 (sample SAMEA3136700, study PRJEB25190) | human gut metagenome | biome: human gut; feature: human-associated habitat; material: faeces | place: Austria | collected 2013 | reverse complement strand
AAATTTTCTGTAAAGTCAAACCGGCCCGCTCCCGCGCCGATACCGAAGTTCCCAAAAGGCCACGGCGCTGGCCGCCGCCACATTGAGAGAGTCCACCCCGTGAGACATGGGGATCTGGACGGCGCAGTCGCAGGCGGCAATGGTCGCCGGGCGCAGGCCGGTGCCTTCAGTTCCCAGGACGATGGCCAGGCGGTCATGGCTGGGGAGCGCCGGATCGTCCATGGGGCGGGCGTCAGGCGTCAAGGCCATGGCGGCGCAGTAAAAGCCTGCCGCCTGCAGCTGCGAAAGCCATCCTTCCCGGGGCAAGAATGCCCAGGGAAGCTGGAACACCGTCCCCATACTCACGCGGACGGCGCGGCGGCACAGAGGGTCGCAGCAGTCAGCTGTCAGTAAGACAGCATCGATCCCCAGCGCGGCGGCGGAGCGAAAAATCGCGCCAAGATTCGTCGAATCCACGATGCTCTCCAGGACCGCCAGGCGCTTGGTGCCCGGGAGCAGCTGGGAAAGCGGCGGCTGGACCGGTCGGCGCATAGCGCACAGGACGCCCCGGGTCAGCGTATAGCCTGTCAAGGCCGCCAGGCAGGCCCGATCGGCCGTATAGACCGGGACGTCGCCGCAGCGGTCCAGCAGGGCGGCTTCCGCGCCCTTAGCAAACTGAGCGCCGCATTCGTTTGCCCAACTGCGGGCCATCTCCTGCAAGGCGGCGCGGCCGGGTTTATTGAGCTGCACGCAGTAGCCCAGCTTCTCACAGGCCGTGATCAGCTTTTGCTCCCGCTTGCCGGGGCGCAGCTTGCCGAACTTTTCCTCGATGACGCTGGTCATGACGAAGATGGCGTTTTCGGTGTCGGCCAGCGTATCGCAGAGGTCCTGCAGGTCCTTGTCCGAGTAGGTGGACGGGCGGATGAGGGGCATCAGCACCAGCCGCCGTCCACCGAAGAAGGAGATGGTGCCCGCTGCCAGCACGATCTCCTCCACCCGGGGCGCGGGGCCGTCCAGCACGGTGGTCTCGGGGTCATCCTCGTTCAGCACCTTCAGCGCCTTTTGGGCGGCGGTGTGGACGAGGGCCTCGTCGGCAGCGTAAAAGTAGTACAGCCCGCAGCCGGAGCGGAGCCGTTTATTCAGTTCGTTTTCACTGTAAAGCAACGCGTTCTGCCTCCTTGATCTGGAGCGAGCGGCCGGGCCGCAGTTGGATAAAGGGAATGTCCTGCCCATAGTATACCTGCTGGACGCCCGGCTGGTCAAGCCAGCGGGGCGAAGATGCGGTGGTCAGGATGGCGGCAGGCTGTACCGAATCCGACAGCGCCCCCGCCGCGCAGAGGACGTCCACCGCCACCGGCGCAGACAGGGCGGTGCTGCCTGCCATGACGGCGATGTGACTGCGGCCATCCCCTACCACGGCCAGATTGCCGCCGGAGGTGTGGTAGATGTCCAGCGTCAGGCCGTTTAAAATAGGCTGGGTGGTGTAGGCGCCCGTGGTTTGGGCAGTGCATATTTCCTCGGTGTCAAAGGTGATTTCTGTGCCGCTGCGGCGCAGATCCACCGTAAGCACCTGCTCGGCGGCGCCGTGGTCAGCCAGGTAGCTGCGCACGGCGCGCAGGTTGGCTTCCCCGCCACGGAACAGCACCACCGCCTGGCCATCCTGCACACAGACGACCGCCGGGTTGCCTGCAGTGCCTACAAGTGCCATGGTAACAACGCCTTTCTGCATCTGCACACCCAGTACAATGGCCACTGCCGCGCAAACCATCCCCGCCGGCAGGAACCAGCGGAACCTGCCTGCCGCATAATATACCAGCGCCAGTATGCCCAGCAGGACCAGCACCAGCAGCGTGTACTCCCGCGGGAGGTACAGCCGGGCCAACGGCAAGGCAGCGCACCAGGAGGCCAGCGCGTAAAAAATCCGCAGCCAGACCGCCAGCAGAAAACTGGCCATGTGAGCCAGCGGAGCCGCAATGGCAAGCGGGATGGCGACAATTTGCAAAGCCAGCACGACAAGGCCCAGTACCAGCGCGGGCTGGAGCATCCAGACCGTGAGCAGGTTGGCAAGGACGCCCACGCCGCTGGTTGTCAGGCCCTGGGCGACCAGCACCGGCAGGGTCGCCAGCGATGCCAGCGCCGCCGTCTGCACAGTGGAAAGCACGGCCAGCCCGGCGCGGCGCAGTTGGGCCTGCCAGCTCTCGGCATCCTGGCCGGGGATATGCGCTTCTTCCCAACGGGTAAGCGCCACGGATGCCTGCACGCCCAGCACGGCGCAGAAGGAAAGCTGAAAGCCGATGTCGCAGGGCGCGTAAGGGTTTTGCAGGCCCAGCAAAACGGCCGCCGCACCCGTGAGGGTGAGCAGGTCAATGGGCTGGTAGAACCAATCTCCCAGCAGCACCAGCAGAAAGACGATGCCAGCCCGCAAAACCGAGATCGGCAGGCCGGTGAGCAGCATGTAAAACACGGCTACCGCCGCCCGCACAAGGATCAGCGGCCGATAAAACCGACGGCGACGGCCAAAAGAGAACAGCCCACACAGCAGCGCCAGATGCAGGCCCGATACGGCCAGCAGGTGCGAGATGCCCGCCGCGCGGAAGGTATCCTGCACGGTGTCCGGCAGGGCGGCCTTATCCCCTAACAGCATGGCAGCTTCGAGGCCGCCTAAATCCCGCGGCAGCCAGCGGCGCAGCAGCGCTGAGGCATTTTTCCGCAGTCGGTAGAGTGCAAAGCGCGGGGCGCAGCTGTCGGCACCCGTTTTATAGCCGCCGGTGTACTCGCCTTGCAGCAGGATGCCGCGGCTTAATCGGGATGCCCGGTAGGCATCTTTGGGTAGGTCGGTCATGGTAAAATCGGCGGTGAAGGTCTCCCCTGGCTCCTGGGCGGGGAATCCGTTGCTGCGCATTTTAAAATGGCAGCTTTTGCCGTTGATGCCGGTGACCGTTAATGTGCCCCGCAGCTGGCCGTTCTGGTAGGCGGCTGTGGCATCCGTTTCAACAGTAATCATACAGGTCACCGTCTGGCCTGCCAGCGCCCGCACAGGGCGGAACACCGCAAAACTGAACGCGCAAAACCAGCAAAGCCCCGCTACGGCACCAAGTACCAGCGGAAGAGCTCTGCTGCGGCGGACTATACTTAAAAATAAAAGCAATAGCAAAAGTGCCGCCGCAGGCACCAGGACCAGCGGCGGCATGTTTGCCGCAAACAGCTCGGCCCCTGCAAAGCAAAGGCCAAAAATGGCAAGTTTGCGTTTCATCTTACTTAGTGGGCAAAGAGCGGCAGCGGCTCCAAGAAGAAGATGTCGGTGCGCTTGGCGGCATCCCCCTCGGCCAGGGCGGCGCAGCAGCCAACAACGGTGCCGGTGCTCTTGGCGGCCAGGGTCTCCAGGGCGTGCAGAGAGCCGCCGGTGGAGATGACGTCATCCACGATCAGGATGCGCTTGCCGTTCATATAATCGATGTCCTTCTTGTCGATGACCAGGGTCTGCTTGCCGGCGGTGGTGATGGACTGGTCCTCGATGATGACAGGCTCTTTCATGTAAAGCTTGGCACCCTTGCGGGCGGGGATCCAGTACTTGCCGCTCTGGCGGGCCATCTCGTAAGCCAGGGGGATGCCCTTGGCCTCGGCGGTCAGGATCACGTCAAACTCGGGGGCTTTCTTCAGCAGCGCGGCAGCGCAGGCCTCGGTCAGCTCCACATCACTGAACATGATGAAGGCGGCAATGTCCAGATGGTCATTGACCTTGCAGATGGGAAGTTCACGGGTCAGACCCGCGATATGCAAAGTATAGGTATCAGCCATGATAGCTACCTCATTTCGTTTTATAAAGTGATGCTGCAGCTGGCATCAGCCCGGAGGCCATGCCAGGCTGCGGCCTGCCAGCACATGGAAGTGAAGATGCTTGACGCTCTGGCCGCCGTCGGCGCCCACGTTGGTGACAACGCGGTAACCGTTCTCGGCCACGCCCAGCTGGCGGCATAGATCCGCAATAACGGCATAGATGTGGCCCAGCAGGGCGGCATCGCTCTCGGTCAGGGCGGCAGCAGAGTCAATGTGCTGCTTGGGGATGACCAGGAAGTGGGTGGGCGCCTGGGGATCGATGTCATAGAAGGCGAAGCACTGCTCGTCCTCATACACCTTGTTGGACGGGATCTCTCCCGCGACGATCTTACAGAACAGACAATCGGACATTGGGGGACCTCCTTTGTTTGTCATATAAGACCATTGTACCGCATTTCCCCGGGATTTCAAGAAATTTTTCATTGCTCAGCACCCTTTTGTTGTCCCCAGAGTCTGGATCCTCCCAGTTTTCCCCATAGAAAACTGCCTCCCAGCAGGATCTCATCTCTTTTGACGCTTGTCCGGTCCAGCGTCTCCACGGGATCTGTTTCTTCTCTTCCAGGCGTACCACTCCTTCCAAACTTTCCTGCCTTCTCCCCGATGCAAAATCCAGGGGGAAATTTTGTTGGAGCCAGCAGGACAAAAAAAAGACGCTGTGTTTGCACACAGCGTCTTTTTTTATTACTGGGCTTCGACCTGGCCGAACTCGCGGCCATTATAGGTCAGGCAGGACTTGCACATCCGGTGGGGCAGCCGATAGGCACCGCACTTGGGGCAGGTCACGATACCGGGAGTCTCCAGCTTCCAGTGGGAGCTGCGCCGCTTATCGCGTCTGGCCTTCGAAACTTTTCCTTTGGGAACCGCCATTGGTGACACCTCCTTCGGTTTACGTGCCCTGCGTTTCTCCCGCAGGCACTTCTCGGACTACTCAGTTTTCATCATCCAACAGCTGCGCAAGCGCCGCCAATCGTGGATCCACTTCAGGTCTGCACCCGCACGGACCCAGGTTCAGGTCTGCTCCGCACTTGGCGCACAGCCCTTTGCAGTCTTCTGAGCAAAGGTTCTTTGTATCCATCGCGAGGACGAAAGCCGTGGTCACCAGCTCGTCCAGATCCACCTCGCTGCCCTCCAGGAGCACGATCTCGTCGTTCTCCTCGTCCTCCAGCTCATCGGCCAGGAGGCAGTCCAAAGGCACCGCCTTTTCCCGGGAAAATTCCTTCCCGCAGCGGTCGCAGGCCAGGTCCAGAAGGGAGCGGGCCGTGCCCCTCAGCTCCAAGGCCCCGGCGTGGTTGGTCACGGTGCCCGCGGCCTCTACCGGCCGGCTGATGGGATGGGAGCCATAAAACTCCAGCTGGGACAGGTCCAGCTGAAATTGGAAGTCCTTGGACGCGCCCGGAACGTGGATGATGTCCTTCAGATCCAGCCGCATATGGAACCTCCCTCCGGGGTATGGACCCCATACTCGCAGAATGGTACAGCGAGTATTATAAACAAATCGGGGAATAATGTCAAATACTTTTTTGCATTTGAGGAAAAAATTTTTTTTGCGGCGCCCCGCCGGCCCGCCGGGCGAAATCGGGATTGACAAAAAAACAAGAATATGGTGGAATGGTGGCAGGATATCACACGCTCAATACTGTGGAAGGGACCGACTTGCCCCATGAAGGAATTTATCGTTGGAACGAACGACGCTGGACAGCGCCTGGACCGCTGGCTGGCCAAGACCCTCCCCCTCCTCCCCGCCCCGCTGGCCCAGAAGTACATCCGTCTCAAGCGGGTCAAGCTCAACGGCAGGGGGGCAAAGCGGGACGTGCGTCTGGTCCAGGGGGACTTGCTCCAGCTTTATATCAACGACGAGTTTTTCCAGACCCCCACACCGGAAAACGCCTTTCTCTCCCTCTACCAGCCCAAACTCACGATCCTTTATGAGGATGAGCACATCCTTCTAGTGGACAAGCGCCCCGGCCTGGTGGTCCACCCCGACGAGACGGAGCGGGTCAACACACTCATCACCCACATCCAGGCCTACCTCTACCAGAAAAAGGAGTGGTCCCCCTACCAGGAGGGGGCCTTTGCCCCCGCCCTGTGCAACCGTATCGACCGGAACACCGGGGGCATCGTCATCGCCGCCAAAACGGCGGAGGGACTTCGGGTGATGAACCAGAAGATCCGGGACCGTGAGCTGAAAAAATACTATCTCTGCATAGTCCACGGAACTCTCCCGCGCCCCGCCGGCCGGCTGGAGGGCTACATTCTGAAAGATGAGGCAAAAAAACAGGTCACCGTGAGCAGCCGTCCCAGGCCGGGGGCCAAGACGGCCGTCACACTGTACGAGACCCTGGCCGTCCGGAACGGGCTCTCCCTGGTGCGCTGCCAGCTCATCACCGGGCGCACCCACCAGATCCGGGCCCAGTTCGCCGCCGCCGGGCACCCCCTGCTGGGAGACGGCAAATATGGCAGCGAGCGGCAGAACAAGCGCTACGGCCGCAGCTATCAGGCCCTGTACTCCTACCGGCTGGAGTTCTGCTTCACTACCGACGCCGGGGCGCTGGCTCCTCTGGACGGACAGCAGTTCCAGGTGGAACAGGTGGACTTCGTGACGGAATATTTTCCCGGCTTTTCCCTGTGATCCCCGCCGGTCCGCCGGGATCTCCCCTCACTCCGGCGCACCCCCAGTTTTCCTTGCTCCGGCCGGGCTTTCCCGGTTTTCCGGCGGGGGGATTTCACCGAGATTTTCGACAAAATCCATTGACATTTTATCGGTAAGCGGATATAGTGTATCTCGCTATCTGTGAATCCCCGCCGGGACCTCCAGCTGTCCCTCTGCTGCGGACAGCGGCGGGAATGAGACCGAGGGAGCTGACAAGCTGTAAGTTGAAAGGAAATGGGGGAGGATACATGTCCAAGGAGTTGATCCGCCTGGTGGACTGCACCATGGCGTTTGACGACGAGGTCGTGCTCGATAACATTACGCTGAATATCCATGACAAGGAGTTCCTCACACTGCTCGGTCCCAGTGGATGCGGCAAGACCACCACTCTGCGCATTATCGGTGGTTTCCAGACGCCCACCGCTGGCGACGTATTTTTTGACGGTGTGAGGATCAATGCTGTCCCGGCGCACAAACGGGCCATCAATACAGTATTTCAGAGATACGCTCTGTTTCCCCACCTGAACGTCTTTGAAAACATCGCCTTCGGTCTGCGCATCCCCAAGGCGAAGGAGGAGCGGGACGAGAAGGGAAAGGTCATCCGTCGTCAAAAAGTCAAGCTCACTGAGAAGGAGATCCAGGAGCGGGTCATGGAGATGCTGGATGTCGTCAACCTGAAGGGGTTTGAGAAGCGCTCTGTGTCTTCCCTGTCCGGTGGACAGCAGCAGCGGGTGGCCATTGCCCGCGCCCTGGTGAACCGTCCCAAGGTGCTGCTGCTGGATGAGCCTCTGGGGGCGCTGGATATGCGGCTGCGCAAAGACATGCAGAACGAACTTAAGCGCATCCAGCAAGCCATGGGCATCACCTTCATCTATGTCACCCACGACCAGGAGGAGGCCCTGTCCATGTCGGACACGGTGGTAGTGATGGACAAGGGGCAGATCCAGCAGATCGGCACCCCGGAGGACATCTACAACGAGCCTCAGAATGCCTTTGTGGCCGACTTCATCGGCGAGTCCAACATCATCGACGGCATTATGCGCACCGATGGCGTGGTGGAGATCTTCAACCGCCGCTTCGCCTGTCTGGACAAGGGCTTTGAAAAGGACGAGCCGGTGGACGTGGTGTTTTCCAATGCCGTGCTGCACTGGATCGATGCCGACAAGCAGCAGGCCATGCTGGACCACATTGCCAGCCAGATCAAATCTGGCGGCCTGCTGGTCTGCGAGTTTGGCGGCAAGGGCTGCGCCGAGACGGTGCATGCTGCACTGGAAAAGCGGTTTGCCGCCCACGGGCTGCATTACCTCCGCACCTTCTACTTTCCTACCGTAGGCGAGTACGCGCCGCTGCTGGAGAAGGCCGGTTTCCGTGTGGAGTTTGCCACGCTGTTTGACCGCCCCACCAAGCAAAACGGCCCCGACGGACTGGCCGATTGGATCCGTATGTTTGATACGGCTCCCTTTTCCGGGGTCGATCCCGCGCTGGCGGCACAGATCATCGACGAGACCGTAGAGGATCTGCGCCCCGTGCTGCTGCACGACGGCGTGTGGTACGTAGACTACGTGCGCATCCGCTTTAAGGTGCGCAAGCTGTAATTTCCTGTAATATGCAAAAATCCGCTGGGCTTCAACGCTCAGCGGATTTTTTATTGTGTATTGGAGTTATTTAACGAGGTACTCATCCAGCACGCCGTCCACATAAGCTTTCTGCTCATCGGTCAGGGTGCTGAAGGGACGGCGGGCCTCGCCGACGGGGTAACCCTGACGGGCCAGCTCGTACTTGATGGCGGGGATCAAGCCCACACGGCACATAGCCTCCATGCAGTTGTTGGCTTTGTGCTGCAGGGCGAGGGCTTCCTCCCGTTTGCCTGCGTCGAACAGGTCGAAGATCTTCTTGTAGTGGGGCAGCATCATGTTGAAGGTGCTGCCGATGGAACCGCTGCTGCCCAGGGCCTGGCCAGCAACCATCGTTTCATCGTAACCGTCAAAGGCGATGAGGTCTGGGTTCAGGTTGAGGATGCGCTCCATTTGGAACAGGTTGTAGTTGGTCTGCTTGACGCCCAGGATAGCACCGCTCTTGAACAGCTGGATGTAATCCGGGTTGGCAACGTCAAATTCGCGGTGGGTATTGCCGGGGAAGTTGTAGATCAGCACCGGGCTTCCGGAAGCTTCAGCAATGTCGTAGTAGTAGCGGCAGACCTCTTTGGGAGAGAAGCCATAGTAGAACGGGGCGGTGGCGGCAACCACGTCGTAGCCCATGCCCATAGCGGCCTTGGTGTAGCGGACGGCCTCGGCGGTGCCGATGGCGCCCACGTGGGCGATCAGATTAGTTTTACCGGCGTAGGCTGCGGCAGCTTCAAACACCTGCACGCGCTCGGCTTCGGTCAGCATAAAGCACTCGCCGCTGCTGCCGCCCACAAAGAAGCCTGCAGCGCCCTCGTTGATGTTGCGCTGCATCAGTTTTTGCAGCGCGGCAGCGTCCACATTGCCCGCCTGGTCATACGCAGTAATGCTGGCTACGTAGATACCGGCCAGTTCCTGTTTGGTTTTCATATTGACTCCTCCTGCACTCGGTTGCAATTAAACAAACCATTCTTAATTGTATGATAGCACAGGACTGCGGCACATACAATTGACTTTTACGCCAAAAAAGAAGGGGGACTTTTCAGCGATTCGACAGGATTCACACAGGCAGCTCGGTCCAGCAGGTCAGATGGTGCATGGCTCGCACAATGTTGCACTGTTCCAGCAGGGTGCCTGCACCATCGCACATGGTGGGGTACCACATGGGATGGCTGAGCTTGCCGTCTGTACCAACAAGGGCGGTCCAGCCGGCTGCATACTGGAAATGCAGGTGGCTCAGCAAGCCGCCATGGGCACGGGCGGTGCGCTCCGGCAGCGGCGGCATGGCCAGCAGGCAGCGGAACTGCGGGTGCTGCAGGGCACCCGCGGTCTCAAACTTGGCACAGACTTTTCCCTCCAGCCCTTTTTCCAGCGCGCCGGTAAAGTGGTAAACGGCGCTGTCCAGCGGCTGACCGGCAGCATCCAGCCAGGTGATGCGCAGGTCCTGGGCGTTGGCAGCTTCGATCTGCCAGCCACCCAGTACGGGGCCTGCCAGTGCCGTGCCGCACGCCCGCTGCCAGAACGTTTTTACGCCCGCCTGAAACATCGGCAGGGCTTTGGCGGCTTCTTCGGCCTGCGTCCAACATGCCTGCATGGCGGGGGCGGTGCTGACCAGATAGCTCTCAAAATTCTGCCAGCTGCCCAGCCAATCTTTTTGTTCGTAGTTCATCGTCCTCTTTCCTCCTTGTCGTTCCACTGGATCACGCGGTCGCACCAATCGGCGGCCAGTTCTTCATCGTGGGTGATGACCAGCACGATTTTGCCTGCCTGTTTTAACTGCTGCAACAGCTGGCCGACCTGCTGCATGTGGGCATGGTCCAGGCCGCTGGTGGGCTCGTCCAGCACGATCAGATCCTTGCCGGAGAGCATGGCCGCGGCCACCACAACGCGCTGCTTCTGCCCGCCGCTCAGGCTCATGGGGTGGCGGTCGGCCAGCGTGGTCAGGCCCAGGGCGGCCAATATCTCGTCACAGCGTTCCGGTTGGGCAGCGCCCAGCAGCACTTCCTCCCGCACGCTGTCGCTGAACAGCTGATAGTTCACATCCTGCATGACAAGGA
>OLVO01004615.1_pt1 | contig 10167 bp, 4 predicted proteins | sample 1672571 | NCBI WGS metagenome assembly OLVO01 (sample SAMEA3136700, study PRJEB25190) | human gut metagenome | biome: human gut; feature: human-associated habitat; material: faeces | place: Austria | collected 2013 | reverse complement strand
AGCATTTAAATAGTAACTTACATTCCATCTAATTACCAAATCATCAATATTCTCATAGTTTCTGATAGCATCTTCCATCAAATCAAGTTTATCATCGCTGAAAATATGTTTTTTGACACAATACTGTTTAACTTTAGTTAAATTTGAATAAATTTTCTGAATACTGCTTTTATACCTTTCCTTTTCTTCATTTTTTATAAAATAAAAAGGATTAACATTATTCAAAGATGCTCCCCACAAAATAATTTCATAATTATCTTTAAAGAAAAACTCAACATTTAATCTGGTAATTATATCATCATAATTATCATAATCCTCAATAAATTCACATATAATATCTAAATCAAGATTTGATGGAAATACATTATTATGAAAATCAACTATTTCATTTAATTTATTATAACAGTCTTCAGATGCTTTTAAAGTGTCTTTTTCTTCTTCAAATATATAAGAAGTGATAGTTTTAGATTTTATACCTATGAAATTGTTAATATCATTTAAATTATTAGAAAACCATGTCTGATAATTAATTCTTTGAACTATATTCTCGAAATTTTCATATATTTCAATGAATTCCAATGTTAAATTTTTCCTATTTTGTTTAATATTGGGATTCAATAAAAATGTTATACTAAGAAATATCAGACAATACATATTACAATAATATAATATCAAATAATCAGACAATATTAAGAAAATAAATATTTACAAGGAAATAAAAAAAGTGTATATTAAGTACAAGTTTTTCAAGCAAAATAAAAGGAGGTTTTGTATGAGCAATGTATGTGAAGTGAAACCATCAATATACAGCCCGGATTTTGAACACGATAACTGTGGTATAGGTGCGATTGTCAATATCAAGGGCGTTAAGACACATCAGGTTGTTGAGAATGCCCTGAGAATTGTTGAGAATCTTGAACACCGTGCAGGTAAGGATGCGGAAGGCAAGACCGGTGATGGTGTAGGTATTCTGCTCCAGATATCCCATAAATTCTTTTCCAAGGCTGCCAAGTCACTCGGAATCAATATAGGTGGGGAGAGAGAATATGGTGTCGGTATGTTCTTTTTCCCACAGGATGAGTTCAAGCGCAATCAGGCTAAGAAGATGTTCGAGATTATTACCCAGAAGGAAGGTCTTGAACTATTAGGCTGGAGAGAGGTTCCGACTAATCCTGATGTACTAGGCTCTAAGGCAATTGCGTGCATGCCTAGTATCTGGCAGTGTTTTATAAAGAAACCGACAAGAATGGCAAAGGGACTGGATTTTGACAGAAGGCTTTATGTAGTGAGAAGAGTGTTTGAGCAGAGTAATGATAATACATATGTCGCTTCTTTATCGAGCAGAACAATTGTCTACAAGGGTATGTTCCTTGTTGGACAGCTTAGAACCTTCTTTGATGATTTGAACAGTCCTGATTATGAGACTGCGATAGCTACGGTACATTCGCGTTTCAGTACAAATACAAATCCCAGCTGGCAGAGAGCCCATCCGAACAGGATAATCGTACATAACGGTGAGATAAATACCATCCGTGGCAATGCCGATAAGATGCATGCGCGTGAGGAGTCCATGGAGACTAAGTATTTTGAGGGGGAGATGAGCAAGGTAACTCCTATTGTAAATCAGGAGGGCTCAGATTCGGCGATGCTTGACAATACGCTTGAGTTCCTTATGATGAGTGGTCTTGAACTTCCTCTTGCGGTAATGATACTTATTCCTGAGCCTTGGATTAACAATCAGAGCATGAGCCAGAAGAAGAGGGATTTCTATGAATATCATGCTACAATGATGGAGCCGTGGGACGGACCTGCTTCCATTCTTTTCTCAGACGGAGATATCATGGGAGCTGTGCTTGACAGGAATGGTCTTCGCCCATCACGTTACTATATAACTAATGATGACCAGCTTATTCTCTCATCTGAGGTTGGTGTGCTTGATATTCCTACATCAAATATTAAGGTGAAAGAGAGATTAAGACCGGGCAAGATGCTCCTGGTGGATACGGTAAAGGGAGAGGTTATAGATGACGATGAACTCAAGGAAAAATATGCTTCAAAAAGACCGTATGGCGAGTGGCTTGACAGCAATCTTGTAATGCTCAAGGATTTAAAGATTCCGAACCAGAGAGTTGAGGAGTATTCCAAGGAGGAGCGGGCTAAGTTACAGAAGGCATTCGGCTACACCTACGAGGATTTCAGGACATCGATTTTGCCTATGGCACTTGGCGGAACTGAGCCTATAGCAGCGATGGGAGCCGATACTCCGCTTGCGGCACTTTCAACTAAGACGGTTCCTCTGTTTAATTATTTTAAACAGCTCTTTGCACAGGTTACGAATCCTCCTATCGATGCACTTAGAGAGAAGATAGTTACATCGACTACAATGTATCTGGGAGCTGATGGAAATATCCTTGAGGAGACGGCGAGAAATTGTCAGGTATTAAGAGTCAACAATCCGATACTTACCAATACGGATTTGTTAAAGATTAAGAATATGAATCAGGAGGGCTTCAAGGTTGCGGTTCTTCCTATTATATATTACAAGAATACATCGATGGAGAAGGCAATCGACCGTCTCTTCGTTGAAGCTGACAGACATTACCGTGAGGGAGTGAATATATTCGTTCTTTCGGACAGAGGAGTTGACGAGAATCATGTAGCAATACCATCACTGCTTGCTGTATCGGCAATGCAGGACTATCTTGTTAGAACCAAGAAGAGAACCAAGGTTTCGGTTATCCTTGAGTCCGGTGAGCCTAGAGAGGTACATCATTTCGCAACACTATTAGGCTTCGGTGCGAGTGCAGTCAACCCGTATCTTGCGCTTGACAGCATAAGGGAGCTTATAGACCTTGGAATGCTTAACAAGGATTACTATGCGGCAGTCGATGATTATAATAGGGCGGTTCTCAGCGGTATAGTAAAGATTGCATCTAAGATGGGTATATCTACAATACAGTCATATCAGGGCTCCAAAATCTTTGAGGCAATCGGTATTGACAAGAGCGTTATGGACAAATATTTTACCAATACGGTGAGCCGTGTGGGTGGAATCACACTTAAGGATATCGAGAATGATATCAATGCAAATCATGACAGAGCTTATGACCCGCTTGGACTTCAGACGGATACCACCTTTGACAGTGCAGGCAGCCATAACTTCAGAAGCGGCAAGGAGGAGCACCTCTACAACCCTCAGACAATCCATCTTCTCCAGCTTGCCACAAGAAACGGAGATTATGCTGCCTTCAAGGAATACTCCAAGCTTATCAATGAGGAGCTTGAGCCAATCAATCTGAGAGGTCTTATGGATTTCAAGTATCCTGAGAAGGGAATCTCTATAGATGAGGTAGAGAGCGTAGATTCTATCGTGAGACGTTTCAAGACAGGAGCTATGTCTTACGGCTCTATATCCCAGGAGGCACATGAGGCAATGGCAATCGCCATGAACACACTTCACGGAAAGTCCAACTCAGGTGAGGGCGGCGAGGATATTGAAAGACTTACAATCGGACCGGATGGCCTCAACCGCTGTTCGGCAATCAAGCAGGTAGCCTCGGGACGTTTCGGTGTCACATCGAGATACCTTGTGAGTGCCGATGAGATTCAGATTAAGATGGCACAGGGTGCTAAGCCTGGTGAGGGCGGACATCTGCCGGGCGGAAAGGTATATCCTTGGATAGCCAAGACAAGACATTCAACGTCGGGTGTTGGTCTTATATCACCGCCACCACATCACGATATCTATTCGATTGAGGATCTGGCACAGCTTATCTATGACCTTAAGAACGCCAACAAGAAGGCACGTATATCCGTAAAGCTTGTATCGGAGGCAGGAGTCGGAACCGTAGCGGCAGGTGTTGCTAAGGCGGGAGCACAGGTTATCTTGGTATCGGGCTATGACGGAGGCACAGGTGCGGCACCTAGAAGCTCCATCCACAATGCGGGACTTCCTTGGGAGCTTGGACTTGCCGAGGCACACCAGACACTCATAATGAACGGTCTTAGAAACAAGGTTGTTGTCGAGACGGACGGCAAGCTTATGACAGGACGCGATGTTGCGGTAGCATGTCTTTTAGGTGCTGAGGAATTTGGATTTGCAACGGCGCCGCTTGTAACTCTTGGCTGTGTGATGATGAGAGTATGTAATCTGGACACATGCCCTGTAGGTATTGCTACACAGAATCCGGAGCTTCGAAAGAGATTCACAGGTAAGCCTGAGTATGTGATGAACTTTATGAGATTCGTTGCACAGGAGCTTCGGGAATACATGGCTAAGCTTGGCTTTAAGACTATCGACGAGATGGTAGGAAGAACCGATATGTTATATCAGGCTAAGGACGGCAGCGGTGTCAAGAAAGGAAAGATTGACCTTTCGGTAATTCTTGATAATCCTTATGCAGGCAAGGAGAAGATTGACTATCTTCACAAGAATGTATATAACTTCGAGCTTGAAAAAACTCTTGATGAGAAGGTTCTGTTAAAGAAGCTGGGGCAGGCTCTTGAGAAGAAGCAGAAGAGAAGCATAGAAATAGATGTAAAGAACACCGACCGTTCATTTGGTACTATGTTCGGCTCTGAGATTACAAGACTCTACGATGACACACTTCCTGAGGATACCTTCACTATAATGTGCCATGGCGCGGGCGGACAGAGCTTCGGAGCATTTATCCCTAAGGGACTTACGATGTGCCTTGAGGGAGACAGCAATGACTACTTCGGCAAGGGACTTTCAGGAGGAAAGCTTGTGGTATATCCACCTACCGGCTCCGGATTTAAGCAGGATGAGAATATCATCATCGGTAATGTGGCTCTCTATGGTGCAACGAGCGGTGAGGCGTATATAAACGGTGTCGCCGGTGAGCGCTTCTGCGTCCGTAATTCCGGTGCAAAGGCGGTTGTCGAGGGCGTGGGCGACCATGGCTGTGAGTACATGACCGGTGGACGGGTGGTTATTCTTGGAAAAACCGGGAAGAACTTCGCCGCAGGTATGAGCGGTGGTATTGCTTATGTGCTTGACGAGGACAGCAGCCTTTACAAGAAGCTTAACAAGGAGCTTGTATCGACTGAGGAAGTGACGGACAAGTATGATGTATTAGAGTTAAAGGAAATGATACAGCAGCATGTAGCATACACCAACTCTATAAAGGGTAAGCAGATTCTTGACAATTTCGGAGATTATCTTCCTAAGTTCAAGAAGATTGTACCTCATGACTATAAGAGAATGATGCAGAGAATCGTTCAGATGGAAGAGAAGGGTCTTTCAAGTGAGCAGGCACAGATTGAAGCATTCTATGCTAATAAAGCAGCGAAGTAAGGAGGGAAATTCATGGGAAAGCCGACAGGATTTTTAGATTATGAGAGAGTTGACAGCGAGGCTGTCAAGCCAAAGAACAGAATAAAGAATTTCAATGAGTTTCATACTCCGCTCACCATTGAGGAGCAGAGGCAGCAGGCGGCACGATGCATGGATTGCGGGGTTCCGTTCTGCCAGTCGGGTAAGCTGTTAAAGGGGATGGTGTCAGGCTGTCCTCTCAACAATCTGATACCTGAGTGGAATGATCTTCTCTACAGTGGCAATCTTCACAGGGCATATAACAGGCTTGCTAAAACAAGCAATTTCCCTGAGTTTACTTCGAGGGTATGTCCGGCATTGTGTGAGGCGGCATGTACCTGCGGACTTAACGGTTCGCCGGTGAGTACAAAGGAGAATGAAAAGACAATCATTGAGAACGCATTTGAACAGGGCTATGTGGCACCTAATCCGCCTAAGGTAAGAACCGGCAAGAGGGTTGCCGTTATCGGCTCAGGTCCATCCGGACTTGCCACAGCAGACCTCTTAAACAAGAGAGGACATAAGGTAACTGTATTTGAGCGTGCCGACAGGGTTGGAGGACTTCTTCGTTATGGTATTCCCAACATGAAGCTTGAGAAGCATATCATTGACAGAAGAATCAATATCATGGAGGCGGATGGGATAGAGTTCGTCACCAATGCCAATGTCGGTGATAATGTGAAGGCGGCTAAGGTGTTAAAGGACTATGACGCAGTTGTTCTCTGCTGTGGTGCAGCCAATCCAAGAGACATAAATGCACCGGGAAGGGATGCACAGGGAATACACTTTGCGGTGGATTACCTTACATCCGTGACGAAGAGCCTGCTTGATTCTGATTTAGCGGATAAGAAGTATATCGACGCTAAGGGCAGGAAGGTTGTTGTTATCGGAGGCGGAGATACAGGAAATGACTGTGTCGGAACATCAATACGTCTTGGCTGTGCCTCTGTTGTACAGCTTGAGATGATGCCTAAGCTTCCGGACACACGCGCTGAGAACAATCCATGGCCACAGTGGCCTAGAGTCTGCAAGACGGATTATGGTCAGGAGGAGGCAATCGCGGTATTCGGAAAGGATCCTAGATTATATCAGACCACCGTCAAGGAGTTCATAAAGGACAAGAACGGAAAGCTCTGTAAGGTAAAGTGCGTGAAGCTTGAGTCGAAGAAGGATGAAAAGACAGGGCGCATGATGATGGCGGAGGTAGCAGGAAGTGAGTTTGAGCTTGAGGCAGACCTTGTACTTATCGCCGCAGGCTTCTTAGGCACCCAGAAGTATGTTGCCGACGCATTCGGTGTGACGCTCAATGCACGAACGAATGTCGATACGGCACCTGGAAAGCATGCGACCAATGTCGACAAGGTGTTCACCGCCGGAGATATGCACAGAGGCCAGTCTCTTGTTGTGTGGGCAATCCGTGAGGGACGTGACGCCGCAAAGGAGGTTGACGAGTACCTGATGGGATATACGAATCTGCAGTAAGCATGCAGTGATTGTGTTATTGAGGGATTTCATGTATTAAAAAGAATAATAAAAGAGCTGCAGCCTGTGGAAGATTAGTTCTTCGGCGGGTTACAGCTCTTTTTTATGATAAAGCAGCAACATAATAGTCAAATGTTTTATAGAATGTAAAGCCATTGCCTGTGTAGGCGCGGATTGCGGCTGTATTGCTGCCCGATACCTGTAATAGAAGCTTCTTTTGCGGAAAGTCAGCGGCAGCGGCATCTATGAGGCGTCCGGCAAAGCCTTGTCCACGATATTTTTTGTTGGTGTAGACATTGGCAATGTTCACGTAGTCGCTGCACTCCAATACGGTACATTTAGAAGCGCTCCTGCCGTCACAGAATAGGCGGTAGGTGTGGTGCCCGGGTGTCCTGTGGGAGGTGCGGGTGATGGAGATGGAAGGCCGGGAGCATATCAGTGCTGATTTTAAATTGGATGTATTTACATTCCGGATGTTGATGTCAGGTGTCTGCTGTGTGGACGAATGCTGTATTGAAATATAATTATCATTGTAGGACTTCCTAGTCATAAAATGTTCGCTGTGTGAGTAGATAAATCCACAGCTTTCGGCAAAATATTCGTTGCTACCGACTAACAGGACACGAACCTTGTCAAAGGAATCTATAATTTCGTCATTGTGACCTGTGGATGTACCAGTACCGCCGGCTATGTCAACGCAGCCTGTATCAGTACTGCCGGCTATGTCAATGCGGTCTGTGACTGTATCAGTACTGCCGGCTGGGGCATAGTCGGTTCTGTTTTTCGTATAAACAGCTTCAATGACTGATAACATCTGCATTACAAGCATGCGCCCCAGACCATGGCGTCGGTATTCAGGGGCGATGAGCACGGACAACTCATGTGTGAGTGTGCCGTCATTATCATAATATGTGAATGCAGTGCAGCAGCCGATAAGACCGTGTGCGCTGTTTATAAGGTAGAGCGCCGGCACGTTATCATCCTCAAATAATTCAATTCCGCTGTTATGGAGCAGCGCGGGCTGAAGGCATGAGCTTATGATGTCCGGCTCGCGGTCAAAATCAATATATGGTTCATAAGCTTCGGATGCTGCTTCGGAGCAGTTATCTATAAAGGCTTCTATATCTGAAAGTGTGAGTTTGCATTTTTTTTGCATGTTAATCTCCGTTTATACAAATTATGTGTGTTCTGTTTTGAGCAGACCGGTATGTAAGGAAGATACTTCTCTTGTCATTGCTTCAGTTTTGTTGTATATTATTTCTATTCGGGGCAGTTTCATGTACCCGTATAGGACAGGAATATTATAAGTCCAACCCAGGGAGGATGCAATGGCTAATAAAGTATTAAAAAGAAGTGAGACAGACAAGAAATACACATGGAGACTTGAGGATATTTATCCGGATGCTGCCGCTTGGAGAGAGGAGTATGCTGAGGCACTTAAGGTTGCTGAGGAGATAGAGGGCTATAAGGGTAAAATCGGTGAGAGCAGTGCCAATATGCTTGCAGTGTTCAAGCTTGATGACAAGCTCACGAATTTACTTGACCGTATCTACTGTTATGCACATCAGCTCTATGATCAGGATACAGCCAATCCGGAGTCACAGGCACTTTCAGGCGAAGCTGAGAATATTATGGTAAAGACAGGTGAGATGCTGTCTTTTATAAGTCCTGAGATGCTCACCATAGATGATGCGGTTGTCGACAGCTATATGAGTGAGTGTGAGGAGCTTAAGCTCTACTCAAAGAAGTGGGAGTATATTTCAAGAAGAAAGCCGCATGTGTTATCGCCTGATATGGAGGCTGTATTAGCTTCAGCCGAGGATGTTCTTGGAGGACCAAAGAAGGTTTTCGGCATGTTTAACAACGCTGATGTCAGGTTCGGAACAATAAAGGATGAGAATGGCGAGGACGTAACATTAACACATGGAAGATACGGAATTTTCATAAGAAGCAATGACAGGAGAGTACGCAAGGATGCTTTCACCCGGATGCACGGCGCATACAAGAATTTTGAAAATACTATAGCTGCCAATTATGAAGCTCTGGTGAAGGGTGATATGTTCTCAGCAAAGGTGAGAAAATACAACTCAAGCATTGAGTCATATCTGTTTGACGGAAATATTCCAATCTCAGTATATGACAATCTTATTGACACAATCCATGAGGGGCTTCCTCTTATGCACCGCTATGTTAAGCTCCGCAAGAAAGCACTCGGCGTGGATGAGCTTCACATGTATGATGTATACACTCCTATGGTGAAGGATTTTGATATGCATATCTCATTTGAGGAGGCAAAGGAAATCGTAAAGAAGGGCGTTGCACCTCTTGGGAAGGATTACATAGAGCTTCTTGATAAGGGTTTCAACGGCGGTTGGATTGATGTATATGAGAATGAGGGAAAGAGAAGCGGAGCTTACTCATGGGGACCTAACGGTGTACACCCTTATGTGCTTTTAAATCATCAGGACAACTTAGATTCAATGTTCACCCTTGCACATGAGATGGGACATGCGCTTCACAGCTACAAGTCAAATTCTACACAGCCTCTTGTATACGCTGCATACAGAATTTTTGTCGCTGAGGTTGCTTCGACATGTAATGAGGCACTTCTCAATTTCTACCTTATAGATAATGCGAAGGATAAGAATGAGAAGGCATACCTCATCAATCATTTCCTTGACAGCTTCAAGGGAACCGTATACCGCCAGACGATGTTCGCTGAGTTTGAAAAGAAGGCACATGAGATGGCAGAGCAGGGCAGAAGTCTCACAGCAAAGTCTCTTAACGAGATGTACTATGAGCTCAACAAGGAGTACTTCGGACCGGATATGGTGGTCGATAAGGATATTGAGGTTGAGTGGGCAAGAATACCTCACTTCTACACACCATTCTATGTATACCAGTATGCTACGGGCTTCTCGGCAGCAGTTGCGATAGCATCAATGATCCGCAAGGAGGGACAGCCGGCAGTTGACCGCTACATGAAGTTCTTGTCAAGCGGCGGTTCAGATTATCCAATCGAGCTTTTAAAGATTGCGGGCGTGGATATGTCTAAGCCGGACGCCATCAAGACAGGTCTTGATGTATTTGCCGGACTTCTCGATGAGATGGAGAAGCTGTTAGCATAGCCTGATGGGACAGGGGTCTGACCCCTGTCCCAAACAATTATGCTAATAGTTAAAATAATTCGGTAATTTCAAAAAATATAAAAAATTTTAATTTTAGGTATTGACTTTCACAGGGACTTATAGTATTATACTTAATGTCCTTGTGAGAGTAACATCTTACAAAGTACAATGCGCGAGTGGCTCAGCGGTGGAGCACCTCCTTGCCAAGGAGGGGGTCGCGGG
>OLVO01004609.1_pt1 | contig 10174 bp, 12 predicted proteins | sample 1672571 | NCBI WGS metagenome assembly OLVO01 (sample SAMEA3136700, study PRJEB25190) | human gut metagenome | biome: human gut; feature: human-associated habitat; material: faeces | place: Austria | collected 2013 | reverse complement strand
GCGGCCCCATGCTGTTCAGCCGCCGCGCGATCTGATTGACGTTGACACCAATCTTCTGCAATTCGGCGGTCTGCGCCCGGATGTCGGTGGTGTCGATGTGGACAACATAACCATCTATCAGCATCTTCCGGGCGTAGGCAGAAAAATTCCGTGTGTGCAGCAGAGCCATCTTCTGCCGGATAAGTTCCTGTTCCTCCGGCGTCACGGGAACACGCAGAACAATTTTTCGGGTTCGGTTCGTCATAGTTTCACCTCGTTTCTTGGGGGTCTGGGGTACTCCCCAGCAAGCATTTCTGCCGGGAGTGGCTACACTCCCTATGCTTGCTACGTTACCTTTCCCCACTACTATGACACCACAACACCCCCGTTTTGCCCGCAAAATGCAAAAAAATAAGAGGACGCTTTTGCATCCTCTCAATGACCGTGCATGACAATCAGACACACACGGGCTCTTTTTCCTGTTCATGGATTCGTAAGGCACCGTCAATGGCACCTTCTACGATGGGTAAGTATTCTTCTGGGCAAAGCTGCAGCTTGTGGCTGACCCGCTGACGTTCCGCACTTTCTTCCCGCATGAGTTCCGGGTTGAAGTACCGCTCCACGGGCAGACCACATATTTTTATCAGCTGAATCACCACCGGCAGGCTGGGCAGCGTGCCTTCGTTTTCGATGTTCGCAAGATACCGGCTGTCACAATGTATCATGTCAGCCAGCGCACTGCGGGAAAGTTGTTTTGCCTTTCGAGCTGCCTTGACATCCGCTCCGAACGTTTCAAAGCCGGGACAGTCCTCAATTTTCGCCATTCTGCATCACCCATATACATTTTATAGTTCATGGGCGATTGGTGAAATGATGTAAAATGTATAACACTCAAACTTTATTGTTCACACTTTGTTTTAGTTGATTTTTGGGTTATCCAATGTTATTCTATTTATGGATTGTATGCTTTTTTGAAGGGCAGGTGTTTTCATGTACAATCATCAGCTGGAAACCTTCATCCGTGTGGCGGATGCAGGCAGCTTCAACAAGGCGGCAGAGGAAAGCTACATCACGCCAACGGCCATCATCAAGCAGATCAAGCTATTGGAAGATTCCCTTGGTGTCAAGCTGTTCGAGCGTACTCGCCGGGGACTAACACTGACCAAAGCAGGCCGTTCCATGTATCAGGATGCCAAGTACATCATTCAATACTGCCATGATTCTGTCATTCGTGCCCGGAACGCAATGCAGGAGGATTCCAACGTCATCCGCATTGGTTCCTCTCCCATGACACCTGCCCAGCTGCTCATGGAACTGTGGTCGAAAGTGCAGACCATCTGCCCGGACATCAAATTCCAGATTGTGCCTTTTGAAAACACCCCGGAAAATGCACGGGAAATTCTGGCGAACCTCGGCACGAACATTGATGTAGTAGGCGGCATCTTTGATGATACGATGCTGCATCTGCGCAAATGTGCCGGTCTGGAACTGGTTCGCGGGCCGTTTTACTGCGCGGTTTCCATCCATCATAAACTTGCGGCAAAAGACCGCTTGCAGATCACAGACCTGTACGGCGAAAATCTACTGCTGATGCACCGTGGATGGAGCCACTATGTAGATGAACTGCGGGATGATTTATGGCAGCACCATCCACAAGTAAATATCGTGGATTTTGAATTTTACAGCATGGACATCTTCAACCGCTGCGAAAACACCAACGATGTGCTGCTGGCAATTCCGGGCTGGGCCAATGTCCACCCATTGCTGAAAGTGATTCCAGTAGATTGGGATTACGGCATCCCCTATGGTATCCTGCACTCCCCGAATCCAACGCCTGCCGTTCAGCGTTTTCTGGATGCGGCTAAAATAGCCAGCAAGGAATTGTATAGCTGATACGCCACTGCGACGAGAAGCTGCTGCATGAGAAATCATGCAGTGGCTTTTTCTTTTTACAAAAGATGCACTTGACCTAAAGCTGACTCTAAGTGTTACAATCAGGGTGTCAAGCGGGTTGTTTGAACCTTTGAGTTCAAACAAGTGAACAAAGTGGAGATTCCGGGAAATGCAGACTTGCGCTATACTGGAACCAGAAAAAGAGAGTACCTCAAAGGAGGAACGACCGATGAAGAAAGTCTTGATTTTGTCCGGCAGTCCCCGCAAGGACGGCAACTCCGACCTGCTGTGCAGTGAGTTTATGCGTGGTGCGCAGGAGAGCGGCAACGAAGTGCAAAAGATCTTCGTGCGCAGCAAGAAGATTGTGCCCTGCAATGCCTGCTATTACTGCCGCGACCACGGCGGCAAGTGTGCCCTGAACGATGACATGAGCGAAATTCTGGACGCAATGCAGGCAGCAGATGTTATCGTGATGGCAAGCCCAGTGTACTTCTACTCCATTGATGCACAGATGAAGATCATCATCGACCGCAGCCTTGCCCGGTGGACGAACATTCCGAACAAGGAGTTCTATTTCATCATGACCTGCGCGGACGATAACCGTGCTGCCATGGCCTGCACCTTGGAGTGTTTCCGGGGCTTTACCGCCTGCCTGAATGGTGCCAAGGAAAAGGGGGTCATCTACGGCACCGGCGTATATCGGCCTGGCGAGGTGATGTCCTCCCCGGCCATGAAGGAAGCCTACGAGATGGGCAAAAACGTCTGATTTCCCAGTTTTATATAAAGGAGTGTAACGGCTATGAACAATTTTCTGTTTGAAAACAAGACCAAGGTTTATTTCGGCAAGGGTGGCGTGAAGGAATATCTGAGCTGTCTGCTGGAGCACTACGGCGATACCGTGATGCTGGCCTACGGCGGCGGTTCTATCAAGCACAATGGTGTCTATGATGAAATCGTCGGTATTCTGAACGCCGAGGGTAAGCGCATCGTGGAGTTTCCCGGCATCATGCCCAATCCCACCTACGCCAAGGTGCAGGAGGGTGCAAAGCTGGCCCGTGAGAACCATGTGGATTTGATCCTTGCCGTGGGCGGCGGTTCCGTGTCCGACTGCTGCAAGGTGGTGTCCGCACAGGCCAAGGTGGACGAAGATTTGTGGGAGCTGGAAAACACCAAGCATACTCGTCCCACTGAGTTCATCCCGCTGGGCACCATCGTCACGGTGTTCGGTACCGGCTCCGAGATGAACAACGGCGCGGTCATCACCCATGAGGAAAAGAAGATTAAGGGGGCCCTGTGGGGTGCACAGGCCGACTTTGCTTTCCTCGACCCCACCTACACGTTGTCTGTTCCCATGAAGCAGGTCATTTCCGGTGCGTTCGACACCCTGAGCCACGCGATGGAAACTTACTTCGGCAAGCCGGACGAGAACAACCTCTCCGATGACATCAACGAAGCCGTCATGCGCAGCGTCATCCGCAACATCCGCGTCCTGTTGACCGACAAGGACAACTACGAGGCCCGCAGCGAGCTGGCATGGGCTTCGGCTATGGCCGAAAACGGCATCCTGAAAATCGGCAAGGTCACCGACTTCCAGTGTCACATGATCGAGCATCAGCTGGGTGCCTACACCAACTGCAACCACGGTGCTGGTCTGGCGGTCATTCACCCGGTACTGTACCGTCACCTGCTCCCGGCCAACACCGCACGGTTCGCCCGCTTTGCACAGAATGTCTGGGGCATCGACCCGGCGGGCAAATCCGAGCTGAAACTGGCACAGGCTGGCGTGGAGGCTCTGGCGGCCTTCATCAAGGAGATCGGGATGCCCACCACCTTTGCAGAACTGGGCATCCCTGCCGACACCGACCTCAAGGCTGTGGCCGATTCCACCGTGCTGACCGGCGGCTGCTGCAAGAAGCTGAGCCATGACGAGATTTACGAAATTTTGAAGGAGTGCAGGTGACCATGAAGAAAATTACAGCAGGCAGAGATGTGCTTGGTGAATTTGCGCCGAAGTTCGCACATCTCAATGATGATGTTCTTTTCGGTGAGGTTTGGAGCCGGGAAAGCGAGCTTTCTGCACGCGACCGTTCCCTCATCACCGTGACAGCACTGATGGCGCAGGGGCTGACGGATACCTCCTTCGGTCATCATCTGGCAATGGCAAAAGAAAACGGTATCACCCGCAGCGAAATTGCGGAGATCCTGACACACGCCGCATTTTATGCGGGTTGGCCGAAGGCATGGGCAGCATTCCGCATGGCAAAGGACATCTGGGCAGACGAGGAAAGCACCGACGAAAAGCAGCGTCATCAAAACAGTATGATATTTCCCATCGGAGCGCCCAATGACGGTTTCGCACAGTATTTCAGCGGGCAGAGCTATCTTGCGCCAGTCTCCACGGAGCAGGTCAAAATCTTCAATGTGACCTTTGAACCCGGCTGCCGCAACAACTGGCATATCCACGAGGCGGACAAGGGCGGCGGGCAGATCCTTATCTGCGTGGCCGGGCGCGGTTACTATCAGGAATGGGGCAAAGAGCCGCAGGAGCTGCACCCCGGCGATGTGATCAACATTGCCCCCGGTGTCAAGCACTGGCACGGCGCTGCGCCGGACAGCTGGTTCTCCCATCTGGCGGTGGAAGTACCTGGAGAAAACTGCCGCAGTCAGTGGTGTGAACCAGTCAGTGAAGAAGAATATCGAAAACTGAAATAAGGAGACAGACCAACATGAGCAAGAAAGTTTTGATCCTGTCCGGCAGCCCCCGCAAGGGCGGCAACTCGGACATTCTGTGTGACGAATTCGCACGGGGCGCACAGGAAGCGGGTAACGAGGTGGAGAAAATCCGTGTGGCCAGCAAGAAGATCTACCCCTGTTCCGCCTGCTACTACTGCCGTGATCACGGCGGAGCCTGCGTTCACAAGGATGACATGGCCGAAGTCCTGCAAAAGATGATCGATTCCGATGTGCTGGTGCTGGCCAGTCCGGTCTATTTCTACTCCATCGACGCCCAACTCAAAGCGGTCATTGACCGCACGGTTGCCCGCTGGCTGGAGGTCAAGAACAAGGAGTTTTACTACATCGTCACGATGGCAGACGAAGCCCATTCGTCCGCTGACACCACGCTGGCTTGCTTCCGAGGCTATGCCGACTGCGTGGAGAGTGCAGTAGAAAAGGGTGTTATCATCGGCAGTGGCGTCTATGAGCCGGGCAAGGTGAAAAATACCCTCGCTATGAAGCAGGCCTATGAAATGGGAAAGAATGTGTAAAGGAGCATTGCTATGAGCATTTTATTTATCAACGGCAGTCCCAACAAGAACGGCAACACCGCCGCGCTGGCAGCGGAGCTGCTGAAAGGCAAAGAATATGAAACCCTGAATCTGACTGACTACACCATCGGCGCTTACGGCCAGAACCTTCCCGGTGACGGACTGGATGCTGTTATCAACGCCATGAAGCAGGCGGATACCATCGTCATCGGCTCTCCTGTCTACTGGCACAATATCTGCGGCAGCGTCCGCAATGTGCTGGACCGGTTCTATGGTAAGGTGGAAAACGGTTCGCTGTCCGGCCGCAGGCTGTACTTTGTATTTCAGGGCGCTGCCCCTGAAAAATGGATGCTGGAGGCGGGCGAGTACACCATGAAGCGCTTCGCCGCGCTCTACGGCATGGTGACCAACAAAGCCGAGGCTGTCCAGCTAAACAAGGAAGTGTAAAATGCAGTACCGTACTTTGGGGAGTGATTTGACCGTTTCCGCTGTTGGCCTTGGATGTATGGGCATGAGTCACGCCTATGGTGCACCGGCCGACAAAAAGGAAATGACGGAGCTGCTGGCACAGGCAGTGGATCTGGGCTATACCTTCTTTGATACTGCGGAGGTCTATGGTACACCGGAGCACCCACATGACAATGAGGAACTGGTGGGGGCGGCGCTGAAGCCCTATCGGGACAAAATCGTGCTTGCCACCAAGTTTGGCATTCACTTTGACATGAGCAGCACCGCCACCAATAAGCCGCTGGTACCGGATTCCCGTCCGGAGGTCATCCGTGCATCGGTGGAAGCGTCTCTGAAACGGCTGGGCACCGACCACATTGACCTGTATTACCAGCACCGGCTGGACCCGAAGATCCCCATTGAGGAAGTGGCGGGCGTAATGGCCGACCTCATCCGCGAGGGCAAGATCACCCACTGGGGGCTGTCCGAAGCCACGGAGGACACCATCCGCCGCGCCCATGCGGTCTGCCCGGTGACAGCCATCCAGAACCGCTATTCTATGATGGCACGTTGGCATGAAGATCTGTTTCCTGTGTTGGAAGAACTGCACATCGGCTATGTGGCGTTCTCGCCGCTGGCTAACGGTTTCCTCTCCGGCAAGTATGATAAGAGCTCACGGTTTGACGCCGGGACAGACTACCGCAGCGTCATGCCTCAGTTCCAGCCGGAGAATATTGACCGCAACCACGATCTTCTTACTTTGCTTCAAAAGCTGGCAGGGCAGAACAATGCCACGCCAGCACAAATCTCACTGGCATGGATGCTGTGCAAGAAGCCGTACCTCGTACCTATTCCCGGCACACGCCGGTTGAGCCGCCTGCTTGAAAACGCCGGCGCGGCAGATGTTATGCTGTCCGCCGAAGAAGTCAGCGTCATCGACGAGGCGCTGAACGACATGGAGATGTCAGAGGTGTTCGGCGGCAGCAAAATCGTAAGCAAATAATTTTTAGAAAGGATGTTGTTTTATGGAATATGCAAATCTCAATAACGGCGTGAAAATGCCCATGGCCGGTATCGGCACATTTCTTCTGACCCCGGACGAGGCGGAGGCCTCCTGCGTCAGCGCTTTGCAGAACGGCTATCGCCTGATCGACACGGCAAACGCCTATGTGAATGAAAAGGCCGTTGGCCGCGCCATGAAGAAGTCCGGCTTGCAGCGGGAGGAGATTTTCTTGGAAACCAAGCTGTGGCCCAGCTTCTATGAGCAGCCCGACGCAGTGGACAAGACACTTGCCCGTCTGGACACCCCCTACATCGACCTGCTGCTGATCCACCAGCCCGCGGGCAATTATGTGGCGGGCTACCGTCAGATGGAGAAGGCATACAAGGAGGGCAAGGTGCGTGCCATCGGTCTGTCCAACTTCAAAAAGGAGCAGATTGAGGAGATTCTTTCCCTCTGTGAAGTAAAACCCACGATTTTGCAGACCGAGCTGCACCCCTATAACCAGGAACCGGAGCTGAAAGCCTTCCTGAAGGAGAACGGTATCGTGCCGCAGGCATGGTATCCGCTGGGCCACGGTGACAAGGCGCTGCTTCAGGAGCCTCTGTTTGCCTGGCTTGGCAAAAAGTACGGCAAATCCGCGCCCCAGATCATCCTCCGCTGGCACATTCAGAGCGGCAACATCGTCATCCCCGGCTCCAAGAATCCGGAGCATATCAAGTCCAACTTTGACCTGTTCGACTTTTCTCTGACGGAGGACGAAATGGCGCAGGTCGTCGCCCTCAACAAGAATGTACGCTACTACACCAACACCCCCGAACTGCTGAAAAAGTATGCGGAAATGGTTCCGCCTGTGGACGAGCAGAAGTAAGCAGACGCAGCGGATCGGCAGCGTTTACGCTGTTAGCCGTTGCTTTGATAAGGAGAACGAATATGAAACACAACCATAAACTTGCCGCGCTGCTGTTGTGCGGCGCAATGAGCCTTTCCTTGCTGGCAGGCTGCGCCGGAAAACAGCCGGCCGCAGCACCTACGCAAACACAAACATCCGCGCAGGAGGAATCGGCTGCTGCCGTGCAGCCGGAAGAAACCACGCAGGAAAACAGCACGGTCCTTTCTATCGCGGAGCAGGGAATTTTCTCTGCGGGCGGTATTACCGTGACTTCCGACGGAACGTTTGACCCGGAAAACCAGTGGGAAGAAACCGGAGCCGGTCAGACCGCCCATGTGGATCACGCCAATGTGCTCTATCAGATCCCCGCAGAGGAAACCGGGCTTCCCATGGTGTTCCTCCACGGTTACGGCCAGTCCCGCATGGGCTGGATGACTACCCCGGATGGCCGGGAGGGCTGGTCGGAGATGTTTCTTCGCAAGGGTCACGGCGTATTCCTCATTGACGAGCCCCGCCGCGGCGAAGCAGGTGCAACCTCGGTCAGTGGTGACATCAGCACCAAGACGCTGGATCAGCGCTGGTACACTCAGTTCCGCATTGGCCGCTGGGAGAATGGCGAGTCTGTTGTCAACGAAGGCTCTCAGTTCCCCAACGATGCCGCTTCCGTGGATCAATTCTTCCGCCAGATGACGCCGGACACCGGTATGACCTCTGACATGGGCGGCGATTTTGACAATGAGACCGTGGCAAAGGCCGTGGCCGCCACCATCGACGAGGTGTATGAGCGCACTGGCAAGAACTCCATTCTGGTGACCCATTCTCAGGGCGGCGGTCCCGGCTGGACGGCGGCGCGTTACACCGACCATATTGCCGCCATTGTCGCCATTGAACCCGGCGGGGCCCCAGGCGCGGACAGCGAGGACTTCAAGGCCGTGCTGGAGAAGAACATCCCTGTTACCATGTACTTTGGCGATTATATCGACAACGGCGATCCCACCATTCAGGCAACCGGTATGTGGCAGATGATGCGCCAAGCGTGCTACGACTTCCGCGACGCTTACAACGAACAGGGCGGCGACTGCACCGTGGTCGATCTTCCACAGGTCGGCATCACCGGCAACGACCATTTCATGTTCCAGGATCTCAACAACGACGTGATTGCAGACGTTGTGGAAAACTGGATTCAAACTCATGTGAACAACTAAAATCAGGAGGTAATTGACGATGAAAACCAGCAAACGGATTTTGGCGGCGCTGCTTGCCGCATTGACGCTCTTTTCCCTGACTGCGTGCGTCAGCCGTCAGGCCCAGACAACCACACCTGCGCAGGCCACGCAGCAGCCGACGCAGCAGGAAGCACCTGCACAGGACAGCAATTCCAGCACAGACGTGGAAGAACCTGACGCGCCTGCGCAGACCGAAGAACCCGATACCGCCGAACCGTCCGACGAGCAGCCGGAGGAAGCTTCTTCTGGGGGCGGCAGAACGCTTGTCGTTTACTACTCCGCCAGCGGCAATACCGCAGCCGTCGCGGGCTATATTGCAGACGCGCTGGGTGCGGACACGTTTGAGCTTGTGCCGGAGACACCGTATTCCTCGGACCTCAAGCTCGGAGAATGCGTCATCATCTGCGACGCGGGCGCGGACGGAAGAAGCTTTGCCAGCAATTATGGCGGAAGCCCCGGCTGCGCGGAATTCCTGCTGGAGCAGGGCGGCGAGGTCCGCTGCATCCGCAGGCGGCAGACGATCGACGAGCTGCTTGCCGCGTTTGACGCGGAGTAAGGCGTCACAGCATGGTGAACACCAGCCCGAAGCAGACCAGAACGCCGACGCCGATGGCAGCGGTTACGGTCAGATCGACGATGTCGGCAAGTAGGCGGAAATTCGCGGCGCGTCTGCGGCGGAAGGTGCGGCTGACCGGGCATTCGCCCGCGGTTTCGGGGTATAATGAAATGATACGATGGTTCTGCATAAAAGTACCTCCTTTGCTTTGAAACCATCATAGCAGATAGCATGTACAATAATTTGGACTGATTGGCGAAAGGACGAAATTTATGGAAGAATTTTATCTTGCCTCCAACGGCGCCGGGCGCATGCACTGCGCGCTCTGGGAGCCGGAATCTGCGCCGCGCGCGGTGGTGCAGATCATCCACGGCATCGCCGAACACATCGGGCGGTACGATCATTTTGCGCGTTTTTTGACGCAGCGCGGCTTTGTCGTCTGCGCGGACGATCATATGGGGCACGGACTTTCCGTGGAAGCGGGCGGCATCTACGGCTATTTTTCGGGAGGCTGGCTGTCTGCGGTGGCAGACGAACGGACGCTCTATGAAGAAATGAAGCGGCGCTATCCGGCGCTGCCGTATCTGATGCTGGGGCACAGCATGGGCTCGTTCTATGCCCGGCAGTACCTGTGCGAATACGGGCAGGAACTGAGCGGTGCCATCATCATGGGCACCGGCCACCAGCCCAAAGCGCTGGTGCAGTTTGCCCGCAGCACCTGCCGGGCACTGGCGGCCGTGCACGGCTGGCAGTACCGCAGCAAGCTGGTGGCCAACCTGTCCTTCATGGGCTACAACAAGGGGCTGGAGGGCCGCACCACCCACGACTGGCTCAACCGTGACGCCGCCGAGGTGGACAAGTACCTGGCCGACGAGCGCTGCACCTTTACCTTTACGCTCAACGCCTACTACAGTA
>OLVO01004605.1_pt1 | contig 10179 bp, 9 predicted proteins | sample 1672571 | NCBI WGS metagenome assembly OLVO01 (sample SAMEA3136700, study PRJEB25190) | human gut metagenome | biome: human gut; feature: human-associated habitat; material: faeces | place: Austria | collected 2013 | reverse complement strand
CATAATAAGCAATATGTGGTTCTTGCAGTAGCTTCCGGTATGGGAAGTTTTAGTTTCTGCGCAAGTCTATTCGTCTGGCAAACTTGGGATCAATTCAACGTATACCTGGTCAAATACTTGCTGCAGCTCCGCACGAATATCATTACGTAACTGCAATAATATCTTGGTATTGATAATGCGATTATGACTGGTCAGATAGATCTCAACCCAAGTTTTACGTCCTGTCTGTATCACATCCAAAAATTCAATGTCATAATGAATCTTATCCATGTGATGTTCTGCAATCTGCCGGATAGAATCCATGATTTCCTGATCCGGTGCAAACAATATCAGACTTTTTACATTGTGTATGATCATTTTGACCGGCTCTACTAAAAGCAAACACGACATGATAATGGCAACGATCGGATCAATATAAGCTGCCAGATGATTCCATGTTGTCTTTTGCAAAAACTGTTCTACAAAAAATGCAAGAGAAACACCCAAACTGGAGATCACATCCAGCTTCCATATGTAAATCTCTGCCTGTATCGTCATAGATGCATAACGTCTGCTAAAATAATGCAGTAACATATAAACGATCAGACAACACGCACAAACAATCAGCTCAAACACTGCAATCTTACCGCCGTCCACTTCACGACCACCATGCAATATTGCATAAAAGTTATCCCAAACCAGTCGGACCGTGATCGCCAATAGCACACTGTACTTAATAACGACAAACAATGACTCCACCTGGGCAAAACCGTATGGCCTGCGCTCTGTTACCGGCTTATACAGCAATGGCACCAGTAATAAAAACGGACCGATCATGATCAGATCTGTCAAATCAAAGATACAGTCCATCAAAATAGAATGTGATCTCGTCCAAAATGCCATAACACCTTCTGCGATCATAAACAGAACGCTTCCGATCAGGGATATATTCATAATATATTTTTCGTATTTTAATTTGTTTTCATTTTTCATAATAATTGCTCACATAATTTCAAATAATCCATGACGGGGCTACGCACTCACATTTATGACCACTCATAAGGCGTATTTTGATATACGTAGTAATTGACCCAGTTAGAAAACAAGGCATTGGAAGCACCTCTCCAACGAAGCAATGGTCTTTGTGACGAATCGTCATCCGGATAATAATTCTCCGGCAGATCAGGATTTAAGCCTTTTTTACTGTCACGCTTGTATTCGTAATCCAACGTCAGACGATCATATTCCAAATGTCCCATCACAAAGATCTGCTTACCATCATCAGATACTAATAACAGTTCTCCCACCTTGTCGGAGTCTGCAAGTACAGTTAGCGTATCACACGCTGCAATCGCCTCATGATCAACTCCGGTATAACGGGAATGTGGTGCATAAAATACATCGTCAAATCCGCGAAGAAGCGGTGCTTTTCGATGGTGTACCCGATGTTCATACACACCAACTATTTTCTTCGGAAGCAGATGTTTCTTGATTCCATAATGATAATACAGTCCTGCCTGAGCCCCCCAACAAATATGCATTGTTGATGTCACATTCGCCTTAGACCATTCCATGATCTGCTTCAATTCTTCCCAATACTGCACTTCCTCATATTCCATCTGCTCCACCGGAGCACCCGTAATGATCAAACCGTCAAATTTACGTTCTTTTACATCATCGTAGGTCTTATAAAACTCATTCAAATGACTGAGCGTCGTATTTTTACCAATATACGATGCTGTTGTCAAAAATGTAATCTCGATCTGCAATGGCGTATTGGATAAACTGCGTAGCAGCTGAACCTCCGTATCTTCCTTTAGTGGCATCAGATTGAGAACAGCAATATACAGTGGACGGATATTCTGCGTCGTTGCACGCGTTTCGTCCATCATAAATATATTTTCCTGCTCCATGATCTTTTTCGCCGGAAGATTATTTTGTACTTTAATTGGCATAATAAAACCTCATTTCTGCATATCTGCACTTTTCTGCTAGGACAAGTGATATTGTTCTATAAACGCTTGCTCCGTCAAAATCGGTATTCCAAGCTCTCTTGCTTTTTTATTTTTTGTCGAGTTGCTCATCGCATCGTTGTTGATCAAATAGTTCGTCTTAGAAGTGACACTGCCTGTCACCTTTCCGCCATGCGATTCAATCAGCTCTTTCAGCTCTTTGCGGTTTTTGAACCGCTCAACGGATCCGGTAATTACAAACGTGATTCCCTCCATATCTTTCGATACATTATCATCCGCAATTTTCTCGAGCGTAATATATTGTAACAGATGTTGCACTACTTGTCGATTCGCCTCAACCGCAAAATAATCTGTTACCGCTTTGGCGATCACAGCACCAACGCCATCAATCTGTGTCAGCTCCTCTTCAGAAACCGCCAAAACACGATCAAAATCATATGCGCAATAGCGACAGATCAGTCCGGCATTGGATAATCCTACATTCGGAATGCCTAAACTATACAAAAAACGAATGATCGTCGTATGTGCCGCCCTTGTCGCTGACTGAACCATTTTTTCGTAAGATTTTTCGCCAAACCCATCCATTGCAATGATCTGGTCTTTATATCGATCTAATCGAAACAGATCTGCAGGTTCATGGATCATATCCTGATTCATCAATTTCTCGATCGTTGCTTCTGACATGCCGTCAATATTCATCGCATCCCTGCTGACAAAATGTGAAAAACTTTTGATCTTCTTAGCCGGACAGGATGCATTTTCACAAAACAAAGCCTTCACTCCATTTTCTTCATGAATGGCTGTTGCACTATGACACACCGGACATTCTTCCGGAATAGGTAACGTCCCGCTTCGTGTCATATTTTCCGCAATCTGTGGAATGATCATATTTGCTTTATACACCTGAATATGATCACCAACCCCCAAAGCAAGCTGTTCAACTATGCTGACATTATGCACACTCGCACGACTTACCGTTGTTCCTTCCAATTCCACCGGCTCAAACACTGCAACCGGATTGATCAGCCCCGTTCTCGAGGCACTCCACTCCACTTCCTCTAACACCGTTTCAGCTATTTCATCTTCCCACTTAAAAGCCATCGCATTTCGCGGAAATTTAGCGGTTCTTCCCAAACTCTCTCCGTATGCGATCTCATCCATAAGAAGTACAAGGCCATCCGACGGAAAATCATTGGTGACGATTTTTTCTGCAAATTCTGCCACTGCTGCAGGCAATGTCTCCCCGGTAACACGAACATATTCGACAACCGTAAATCCCTGTTCCTGCAAAAATTTGAATTTATTCTCCTGCGAATCTTCGAAATCAACACCTTCTGCCGTCACGAGCGAAAAAGCAAAAAAGTTCACATGTCTGCTCTTCGTAACACGGCTATCAAGCTGGCGTACAGAACCGCTGCACAAATTACGCGGATTTTTGTATTGCTCTTCCACCGGAAGGGATTCATTGATCTCCCGAAATCTGGAATACGTAATCACCGCTTCTCCGCGCAGTACCAATTCTCCCTGAAACGGGATCTGCAACGGTACATTATCAAACATACGGGCATTACCGGTAATGACTTCTCCTACCTGACCATTACCGCGGGTAACTGCCTTTTGCAGGGTTCCCTCCTGATACGTAAGCACGATAGTAAGCCCATCCATTTTCCACGAAAGCAGACCCGGATGCTCACCAAGCCAAGCCGCTAATTGTTCTGTATCCTTTGTCTTGTCCAAAGAAAGCATCGGCGAAGGATGTTGTTCTTTTGGCAGCTCACTAAGCACCTCATAGCCTACACGCTGCGTCGGACTGCCCGCCAAAACAATCCCCGTCTCCTTTTCTAATGCTTGTAATTCATCGTATTGTTTGTCGTATTCGTAGTTACTCATAACCTCATCACGGCCCTGATAATACACTGCCGCCGCGTGATTTAACTGCTCTACTAACTCTAAGATCCTAGCTCTTTTCTCTTCCATATCATTCCCCATTCTTTCTGAAAATGCTGACGTTACCGCTCCAGTTCTTTGCGAAGCACACGGATCTCCATTGGCGTCAAACTGCGATAACGGCCTTTTTTCAACCCTTTTAATGTAATATTCATCACGCGGTCACGCCGCAAATGCGTTACCCGATAATCCAAATATTCACACATTCGTCGGATCTGACGATTTAATCCCTGCGTCAATATGATATGAAAACTATCCGCATCTTCCCGCCACACTTTGCACGGTTTTGTTACAGTGTCCAAAATCGGAACACCGGCGGCAAGTTTACGTAAATCTTCATCGCGGATCGGACGATCTACCTTGACAAAATATTCTTTTTCATGCCCGTAACGGCTGCGCAGAATTTTTTCCATTACATCGCCTTGATTGGTCAAAAGTAATAGCCCTTCCGAAGCCTGATCCAATCTGCCGACAGGATAAACTCGCTTTGGATAATCAATATAATCTACAACATTCTTGATCGGTTCTCCATTTTCCTCCTGCGCTGTCGTGCAAACGATCCCCTTGGGCTTATAAAACGCCAGAAAAATCTCTTCCTCTTCTTTGGTCACTTGGCGTCCATCTACCCGCACAACAGCTCCGTCATGCACTCTCGTACCGGCTGTTACCGGCTTATCATCAATCGTGATGCGCCCCTGCTCCACCATTCGATCAGCCTCGCGCCTCGAGCATACCCCCGCTTCACTTAAAAATTTATTAATCCTTACTCCCGTATTGTCTGCCATACTATTGTTACATTCCTTTCTCCATCCGCAAAGTAACTCTGCGAACTTCTTTCCTACTGCTTCATGCCTGTATACTCCAAAACGCAGTCTCATCTGTGTTGCTTACTTTCCTTATGGAAAAAGGTGACTCTTCAAAAGAATCACCTTATCTTACCTATACTTCCTCATTTACTGTGCAGCCTGCGTCGCTGCCGGAGCCTGTGTTGCCGCCGGTGCTTGTGTTGCCATCGGAGCCTGTGTCGCCGCCGGAGCCAGCGTCGCCGCCGGTGCGGTTGGCACCGGAGTTGCGCCATTCGCACTTCCGGCTTCTCCATCAATATTAGCCGTGCTTTCCGGTCCATCGCCCGAAGACTCATTCAACATATTGCAGAAATCACGAACTTCTTGATTTGTACTTTGAAGCTCCTCTAATTTCTTATTAACCGAATCCTGCAACGCCTTGACGTCTTTGCTGGCATCCAGCTTTTCAATCTTCTTCTGCTCTTTGCCGGACAAGGTCCCAAAATGCAACATAAATCTTCCATCCGGCTGCATCTTGATGTATAATGCCGTAAGCGATGGAATCTTTGTATCAATATCATATAATTTATCTTCATGATAGGCGTAAACACGATAACTTCCTGTTTCATAGCCTTCCTTGATCGTGCAGGAAATATTCTCATATTTTTCAATATATTCCGCTGCCGCCACCAACTTGCGCTCGTCAATGTTGTCCACATCGGTCACACAATCTGCCAAGGCATCCATATCTACTTTCTGTCTGGCATCAAAATATTCTTTCACAAGATCGGTGATCTCTTCTTTAATATCTTTATCCGACTTGCCTTTTATCGCATCCGCTATATTCTGTTCATCACTCTTCGTGGCTGACAACGAAAAATTAAGGTCCGGAGCCATCAAAGAAAATGTTCCCAACCCAATAAACATAACTGCCAGCGTAAAGATTAAAATAAACTTTTTATATCGCAGCGGCATATACCCACATCCTTCCTCAAATATCAAAACGCACCTGGAGGGACTCGAACCCCCGGCACACGGTTCCGGAAACCGTTGCTCTATCCACTGAGCTACAGGTGCAATTAATCAGCGAGAAATATTATAGCATAAGGGAATATAACCGTCAAGGCACGGATCTGGTGTACTTTTAATGTTGGTAAGCTTCTCTATTCCATTTGCATCAATAATCATCCCACGAATCCTCGTCATCTTCAAAAGCATCATAGGCATCATCGTAATTATCATAATCCGATTTATTATCTTCATAATAACCATCTACATCATAGTCATCCGCATCAAAAGATTTACTCGAAGATCCACTGTTGTAATTTCTGTTATAGGATGAACTGCTTCCTGATGAGCTGCTCCCAGATGTACTGCTCCCAGACGAACTGCTCCCGGATGTCGAACTACTGCCGGATGTCGAACTATTACCATATGACGACGTTCCTGACGAGCTGCCACCGGTTGAATAACTCCCTGATGAACTCTTTCCTGTGGAATAATGATGTATATTATATTCTCTTTCGCGATCTTTCTCATTCACCTCATGAACCAATGTAATAAAATATCCAACACCAATTATCGTCAATATAAGCGCTACTATTGTCCAATTAATATTTAACTTCTTTTTCATCATTCTATCCTCCCATACAAACTCTTCTCACACGAAACGATCAAACACAATATCATTATAGCATTCCATCATAATTGCCACAGACTCCAATTTTTTGTAATCAAGAAACGAGCCAGTCGTAAGACTGTCTCGTTTCCATTTCATTGTCCTCTTAAATCGTCATGTCGATATGCTGTCCTAAATGGGGTGTCACAGAATTCTCCATCATTTTAGTCAGTTCCGCAGCCTGTTCCTGATAGGTATCCATCGTCATATCAAGAACTGCCGTGCTGACATTAGTCATCAACTGATTGCCTGCCATTGCGATCGACATATCGGCAATACTATTTACCATATCCATAAAATCCACTCCTTTGCTGTTTAAGCAAAACTCTTTTTCCTATTATACACGATTTCCAACTCTTTTTAAATAGCTACTTAGTACAAACTTGTAATAACTTCCCATTCCTCAAATTTTCTCACAACCTCATATTGCTTAATAAGTGATATGTATTGAGTTATCCGTTGCAGATCTGCAATGTTTTATTGACACAGGAATAATAATAAACGGCATCCGATAATACTTCATCCTGCTCAACATACTGCGCGTTGACCTCCGTAACCATCTCACACAGTTCTTTCCGAGACATTGTTGCATTTTCCGGCATAATGATCATTTCGTGGATGCTGCTAGGCAGCAAATAATAATTGCCTCCTATATTTTCTCCTATATGCTGTAAGCATTGCGGATACAAAACAACCGCCGCACCATTAATCTTCGACGAATTTGTTAGAACATATGGATCACCTTCGCGACTTTTTGCCCAAAACGCTCGATTCCCCCAAATATTTTCATCCCCCGTCTGCATAATATCATCCAAGGAGCTTTCATGATCTGTCTGCTGAAAGAACTCATATAACATAGTTTCCATACGACATATAGAAATCGGGAAACGCTTCATCGTATTGTTTTGTGCGATCGTAAACAACGTCTGATGATCCAATCCCCATTTCTGCATTAGATCAAGGCTGATCCGGAAAGAGGCAATTCCATGTTCATCCTGCACCATCAGACAATGAAAGGTGATTGCCAGATCCATAAATGGAATGTAAGGAACTTCCGCCAACTGCTCTTCATTTTTCTCTAAAGATACCACTCGGTAAATAATTTGTTCCCGACACGCCTCCAATGTAAGATTCTCACTGTCGAACCGATTGTTTTTGGCTGTTTCGTGATAGGTCGAAACAATGTCAGCTACTAACTGTTCCATCGTCTCTCCCTGTTCATATCTTGGATAGAGCTGCTGCATATAAAACTGTGGTGATACATTAGTATCCTCTGTCAATATTACCAAACTATCCAATTCAAGTTGATTGTTTTTGATCACTTTATGCCGTTCGACCTGATATCCCTCCGAAAATTTTTCTTTTACCATCTGTTCCATAACATTTTTAAACTCTTCAAAATCATACATCCTATAATCTCCTCCATACCCTATTTGCTTGATGTACTCTCGACAAAACAAGCTATAACAGCCCGTTTCATCTGTGCTGAATTTGAGGTTTCCCGATACTCCCACCCTATCAAAGCTTATAACCTCGAGAAACCTAATGAACGACTCCATTTGAAAATCCGGTTCTCTTCTATGCTGTCTACAGCTATCATCCCTCTCTTTGCCCTGTTGCACAGCGATGGAAGAAATCGTGTTTTAGTAAAAGGTAGATTTGTCCGATATGGGAACTTATTCTGAAATAAATCATGAATAGAAATACTATATGAAAGCTGCTTTACTCTCTCAATGTGATTATGAACAAAAGACCCTTCAAAAACTTAGAATGTCAATCAGATGATCTGCCTGACAATTGGATTTTCCAGTCCAGCAAACTGAAATCTTGTGTATGTCTCTCACTCACTGGACTAGTAATATCGTACCAAAATGATATCATCCAGGCAATGGACGTATGTACTAATAAAAATGCTCATAAATAGCAATTCTCACAAAGGAAATCAGATAATACAACAATTGACAACCCTGATTTTGTGCAATTTGTCTTTTTTGCTCTTTCAAACCATACAATATGCACAATTTTTTTGCCTAAAATCCCGAAGAATCCCTATAAATTCGTACTTTCAAGTACTCTGTGCGGTGATCGCACGCTACACAACAGCAGTTTCAGTTATTAATTAAAGTAAAAAAGACCGCCGGAAGAGTTCTCTCTTCCGACAGTCCGATATCCGGTTTATTCGTTAATACGATCTCGCCATTTGCAGTCCATGGTCTTACATGGCAGCAAACTCACTTATACGTATTACTTGCTCAGGAATTCATGAATACCCTTTGCAGCAGCTTTACCGGCTCCCATTGCCAAAATAACCGTAGCAGCACCGGTAACAGCATCACCACCGGCATATACCTTTGCCTTTGATGTCTGACCATTCTGCTCCTCCGCAACGATACATTTACGACGGTTTGTCTCTAATCCCTTCGTTGTCGAAGAGATCAATGGATTTGGGCTGGTTCCCAAAGACATGATAACGGTATCTACATCCAGCGTAAACTCAGATCCGGCAATCTCCACCGGTCTGCGTCTTCCGGATTCATCCGGCTCACCAAGCTCCATACGGATGCATTCCATACCGGAAACGTTACCATCTTCATCGGTAAAGATCTGTGTTGGATTTGTGAGGAGATCAAAAATAATTCCCTCTTCCTTTGCATGATGTACTTCCTCGACACGTGCAGGAAGTTCTTCTTCGCTGCGTCGATATACAATATGAACTTCAGCCCCCAGACGAAGTGCAGTTCTGGCTGCATCCATTGCTACGTTACCACCACCAACAACAGCAACTTTCTTGCCGGCAATGATCGGTGTGTCATAGTTCTCGTCAAAGGCTTTCATAAGGTTACTTCTGGTCAAATACTCATTGGCAGAGAAAACGCCATTGGCATTCTCGCCCGGAATACCCATAAATCTAGGAAGACCTGCACCGGATCCTACGAATACCGCATCGAATCCTTCCTCTTCTAATAACTCATCTATTGTTGTTGCCTTACCGATCACAACGTTTGTCTCAATCTTAACGCCCAATGACTGTACGTTTTCTACTTCCTTATCTACTACTTTTGTCTTTGGCAGACGGAACTCCGGAATACCATAAGATAATACGCCACCAGCCTTATGCAGCGCCTCAAAAATAGTAACATCGTAACCAAGCTTTGCAAGATCTCCTGCACAGGTAAGTCCCGCAGGTCCGGAACCGATCACTGCAACTTTCTTGCCGTTCTTCGTCTCTGCAGGTGCCGGCTTAATGCCTTCTTCTCTAGCTGTATCTGCAACATAGCGCTCTAGCTTACCGATAGAAACAGCATCACCTTTGATTCCACGGATACATTTGGACTCACACTGGCTCTCCTGTGGACATACACGACCATATACAGCCGGAAGTGCAGAGTACTTACTGATCACATGATAAGCATCTTCTACACTGCCCTCTACGAGCTTGCCAATAAATCCCGGAATATCAATATTTACCGGACAGCCTTTCACACACTGCGGATTTTTGCACTGCAGGCAGCGAGATGCCTCTGCCGTTGCCTCTTCTCTATTGTATCCAAGACATACTTCTTCAAAGTTCTTGGCACGTACCTTCGGGTCCTGCTCACGTACAGGAACTCTCTTCATTACATCTACTTCCATTGTTATCCTCCATTCGAAGTGTTTATTCTATTTTGTTCTATCATTAATGGCACTGGCCACATCCACCGTGATGGGTATCACCTTCCTGCAATTTCAACATTGCTCTGCCTTCTTCTGTCTTGTACATACGCTGACGCAGCATTGCCTGGTCAAAGTCAACCAAATGTCCATCAAACTCAGGTCC
>OLVO01004604.1_pt1 | contig 10179 bp, 13 predicted proteins | sample 1672571 | NCBI WGS metagenome assembly OLVO01 (sample SAMEA3136700, study PRJEB25190) | human gut metagenome | biome: human gut; feature: human-associated habitat; material: faeces | place: Austria | collected 2013 | reverse complement strand
TCGTTTGCTCATAATGAATCCCCCCTGATGTACTTATTATCCTACATCAGGGGGGATTTTGTCTATTGTCCTGTTTTACTGGTTCTGTTCAAACAACCCCGGGGGATTCCCTTTTGTCCGATGAGCGAATGGACATCTTGATCTCTTTCAGTTGTCAGTATATATACCACGCAGAATATGGCTTTTCAAGGCTCCTGCGTAATTTTTTGTTTCTTTATCTGTCGATTTATGTTATAATGGACACGCTGTCGATTCTCTCCAGCAGGAGGGAGGTGCACAGATGGATTACCTCATTTCTTTTCTCATTTCTATCGTAGCAAGTATAGTCGCCTACTATATCTGCAAATGGCTTGATAGAGACGAGTAATCGACAGTAAAGCCTAAAAGAAATCCCCCGGAGTTGCAGCTCCGGGGGATTTCGCCTTTTTGTGCACAGATGGATTTCTATGCTTTCTTTTCTCAATAACAGTATATCACACAGATTATGAATTTTTCAAGTCTCTGTGCCAATTTTTATTATTTGGACGTAGGAATTATCCATTCAAAAAATTCTTTATTTTTGTGGTTTGCCAAATTTGCTATAATAGGGGCACCAGATAACAGATAAGGCGAGTGTCCCCCAACTATGATACACAAAGAAATCGACGTAAATAAGCCCCTTACAGATGCTCAAATTGCAACGCTGCAAGTATTAGACACTCGCCCTGATGAACCGGATACGGACTGCCCGAAGCTCACCGAAGCGCAGCTCTCGCAATTTCAAAAAGCGCACCATTTTCAAGCCGAGCATCGGCAACTTCATCACAACTAATCTCTACTATTAAATTTTCAAAAAGCTCCTCAAAAAATGTTTTTTCAGAATGCAGGATAAAGCATCACCACCAAACTGGTGGCGATGCACCTACAAACCCGCACGGTGTACGGGTTTTCAGAGAAAACTTTATGAAGGTAAAATCATACGATTGACGGTAAGTTCAGCAAATTTTCTATTGCAAGCACACATACACCGCATAATATCTACCGAATTCATGACGGTAAAGTTACCGTCATGAATTTTTTTTTGAATATAACTGCTTTCCACTATCGTGACCGTCCACGGTGATGCTTGGGCGCACTGTTTTTGTTCTGTGCGCAGTATTTTGCAGCATAATCTGCTACGCCGCGCACTTCCTGCTCTTGCTGTGCAGCTGCACCGTCAAGAGTTTCCTGCGGTGAACGCTCCGGCTCCGGCTGCTCGCGCTGCATATTTGCGCGGCGCTGCTGTTCGACCCATTCAGCATGTGCTTTCCGTTCCGCTTCATGCTGCTGCCGAATAGCTTGAAGCCGTTCACGCACGCCAATCTGCTCCGTCGATGTAACCGGCTGCAGAAGATCCGAAGCGTGCTTAACAACCGGCAATTCTTCTCCCAGGCGTTCCAGATCGGCTCGCAGCTCTGCTTGTTTCTGGCGAAGTTGCCTTATGCGTTGTAAAATGCTCTGCAGCAAGGATTTCGCTGCTTCAATCGTAGCGCAGCCAAACTCATACAGCGCTGCAAACGCCTCTGTACGCTTCTGTAACGCGTTTTCGCGTTGTTCGGCTTGTTCCTTTCGCTTAGCCCTCTCCCACGGCTTACAGCGCTCTACAGGCGCAGAAAGCGCTCTTTCCGCATCTTCTGCTTGCTGTATTGCCCCGGAAAGCTCTTTGCTTTCGCTTTCAAGGTCTCGAATAACATCTCTATACAGTCGCAAGTGCTCACTGGCGGCATTATACAGCTCACCGTTCGCTACTTCCAAACTTCTTGTATGCTGCTCATTGAGCGCCTTGGTTTCTCGGTTGATCTCGCAGCGGTCTGATACCCGTCCTTCGCGTTCCATTTTGCGTGCTGCATAGCCCTCGTGTATGGTCGGCTCCTGCTCTACCGCCTGCCGAGCATAGCTCCTATGGTCGATCTGATGCTGCCGATCTAAACGCCGATTACACTCTGTCGCCCATGCTGCACGCCATTCTTCAGCCTTACTGCGGTCATTCCAGTCATTAGCCGGTACTTTTTCGGTCTGCCAAAGTTTTTCTACACCCTTTCCTTTACGCACACGCACTTTTTGTTCGCCGGTCTCTGGGTCAATTAGCGGAACTTTCTGTCCGTTTGGGTCAAGCTTAATAGATCGTACGAGATTTTTCAGCCCATTTTCCATTGCGTGTAAACGCTCTGGTTGTCAGCATGATATGAGCATGCGGGTTTCCGTCCCTTTTGTCATGCAGCGCCCAATCGGCACACATTCCCTCGCGGACAAAATTTTTCATGATGTACTCGCGCACGGTATCGATCTGCTCCTGCCGGGTAAATTCACGCGGCAGCGCAACTTCCACTTCACGCGCAAGTCGCGCATCCGAACGGGTTTCTTTACGCTCTACTGCATCCCACAAAATATTCCTATCAACTGCAAATGCAGCCGGAGCGTTTTCCGGCAGCAACACTTCGGAGAAAACTACGCCGGGTTTATTCGAGTAGTCGAATATTTTGCCGGTTGCTAAATCCGTGAGCTTTGTGCCGGAGCGATACGCTGCACACGCAACGGCGCTGCGCCCTTTCCCCCTGCTAATAATTTTAATTGAGCAATGATAAATCGCCACGGTTTTTCCTTTCTCATATACAGCATAACGGTTTGCAAAGGCAGAGCCTTGCCCCTCGGAGAGCGCACGCAATTATCTGGGCTTTGCCCAGATGTAAGTGCGCCCTTATGGGCCCTTATGGGATTTGCTGCGAGATAATCTTCACAATGATTATACGCACTGTTCTTGTGTTTTGTCAATAGCTATGATACAATATATAGAGTTAGTATTTTGAATTTCACATATAGAAAGGATAGTAGCCATGCCGAGAACTAAAAGAGATTACGCAGAACGTCTTGCAGAAATCGAGCAGCGCGAAACTGCCGCAAAAGTAAAAATCGATGCAATTAGAGCCGAAAAGCGCCGTCTACAAAATAGGGAACGTGAAAAAGAACGCAAAGCACGTACCAAACGCCTGATTGAGATTGGCGCTGTGATGGAGCACGTTCTCGGTCGTCCAATCGAGCATGGTGATCTTCCGGCACTGCAAGAAGCCGTCGAACAGTTCGAACATGCCGAAAAAAGCCCTAAAGGGTTTTCAAGAAAAATTTGGAAAGATTAAGAAATGCCCCGCAGCTGCGGGGCATTTCTTATGTTCTTCTCTTTCCTGTCAGCCGTTCACGAAACGACAACGGTCGATTTATTTCTTCTTCGAGCTGCCGCGTACGCTCTTCAGCTTGCCGGAGCTTGTCCTCCGCTTCTCTCGCAGTGCTTTCGAGCTGCTCCACACGCTTAGTACGCTCCTCCAGAAGGAGCTTCTGCTGCTCCGCACCGGCTATGGCTACCGCCTTTTCTGCTTTCCATTCCGACAATTCAGCAATACGATCCGCTTGCGCCGCCGTCTTCATCAACAACTGTTTTACTTGTTCTTCTAAAGCTTCAATTTGTCCATTCTTATCTTGCTGTATAACAGTCACGGGATTTTTTTGCCTTTTCTCGTCAAGAAAAGCAACTGCTTCTTCATCAAGAAATTGCTGCCTGCCGTCACGGATTATATGATTACCGAGTTCTTTTTTATATCGAATAACCTGTTGCCTTACCGCTTCATAAGACACCCTTTTCTGTTCTGCATAATCTTTCAGTGAAACTGTTTTCATCTGCTCTTCCCCAACTTCAAATGCAAGTGTCTTGTACAGTGCTTGTACAAGCTTGTATTATGCTTATTTTATCGCATATACGGGGATTTTTCAAGTCTTTTTTCATTACTACAAGAAGAATGCTTAAAACTTCATCATCCAAACTGTATATATTTCCGGGATGGATATTTTGTTACTGCTATTTTATATGGCATATTTCTGTCTATTTCTTTTTCTTTATCCATATATATCAGTGGATAAGGAAGTTTTATTTCAATTTCCTTCCCTGAAGCTGTAGATATAGATGATAAAACACCATTCACTCTTTCATCAGTATCCATTAGAAGCTGTTGATCCAAATAGGCAATAAAATCATCATTCTTACCTATTAAAGCCCAATCTGCAATCTGTAACTTTCCAGTTTCATTTTCTTCATTTTTAATTTTAATCGTTACTTCCATAATATACGCAAAAGGATCGGCAACGCTCTGATCCTTTCCTGATAGATCATACTTTGAAAAGTACTTCTCTTTTTCCATAACCTCATATCCTACAATTTTAACGCTATACCCTTCCGTATTTTCTTCCCACGAGCGAATATAACTTCCATTTAATCCTGCCCATTCGTTCTCAGAATAATACTCAATAATAGGCTTTTCAGCAGTAATATTCACATAAGCAATTCTCGCAGCCGCTCCGGCCAGCACAAATATTAAAGTATATATTGCTATCTTTCTTTTCAATTTTGAATGGTTATTGTCGCTCATAGTCGACTACTCTCCCTTCTTCAATAAAATAAATGCTATCTGACAGTTCTTTTAATACCGAATAGTCATGACATGTTAAAACAATTAATGCGCCTCTTTCTTTTTCTTGTTGCAATATACACTTAACCATTTCCACGCCTTTGCTATCAAGAGCATTTGTGGGCTCATCAATCAATATAATATCTGGATGTTCCATAATTGCAGCCGCTATGCCCAATCGCTGCTTCATTCCTAACGAAAAGTATTTATATTTTTTCTTTCCCGCATCAGCTAATTCTACTTTTTTTAATAAGTCCTTAATTTCTTCTCCTGAAACCTTATTTTTTACAGAAGCCATATATCTTAAATTGTCATAAGCAGAATACCCATCCAAAAACGCTGGACTATCAATAAGCACCCCTATACTTTCAGGAAAGTCCATTTCTTTTTTTAATTCTCTCCCATTGATAAAGACCTTTCCTTCCGTGGGGCGTATTAACCCACTGATAATTCGCATTATCATCGTCTTTCCTGAACCATTAATACCTTTAAGCCCTGTTATCTCCCCAGATTCAAATTCCAAAGACACATGATCAAGAACTTTAACCTTTTTTATTATTTTCGTTACGTTATCAACTTTAATATTCATAATTTTCCTCTTTTTCTATATAGTTAATTAAAATTCCGCGTCAAATGCTTCATCTATGTTTATTTATAATATCCGAATTTTTCAAATACAAATAACCAACCAGCATACATATGCTGGAAATCCAGGCTATAATTATTACCTCTACCCAAGCTATTTGTCCATTCGTTACTACTTCCACACTCCTTGCAAACATACTTACATTCGGAAAAAGAAGAACATTCTGCATATATGCACTCATAAGTAAAATAGCCGTGCTTACCAAATAACTAGCTAATCTAGAGATTACCATTGATACTGTTAACTGTATCATCCCAAGGCCAATTCCTACTGGAATAAGCATAAGCAGAGTTGGCATTATATTCCATGGTGGTTCCGTTACAAAGTCATACGAATTAAAACGAAAATACGGATAATATGTTCCTATTTCAAAACTTGCTTTTGCCCCCAACATAATTGCTGTTACCGAAAAACATGTAAGAGCAATTGTAAAATACACAAACACGGAAGCCGCGATCCATATACATTTAGAAATCCACCAATATTGTATTTTATTTGATAAAATAATTATATTTTTTCCAAACCCCATCAAATCCTCATAGGGGTATTCTAACGTTAATAATAAGAGGATTAGATATATAAGAATCCATATACTTGGAAAACTAAACTTAAACATGGAATTTACTATATTATTTTTATCGATTAATTCAATTGGCAGATTACCGGCACTTGTTCCTCCAAATAAAAAGCAAAGGTAATCTCCGACCGTAATATCAGCTGTAATCGGACTCGGAGTCATTCGTAGCGCTGCATCAAAATCAAAATACGCAAATATTGCCAGAATTGAAAAAAAGGCTCCTGTAAATAAATAAAACTTCCATTTTTTTAAAATTCCATTATTCAAATCACAGCGAACTATATTAATAAACATCATCTCTCCACCCTCTAAACCACGTAATAAATAAGGTTACACCAAGCATTGTAATCAATATTATCGTTACAATAACGATGTTTCCAGATGATTCTCCTCGCATAAAGTAAAAAGGTGAAAGATCAAGAGCTATGCGATTTGAAAAAAGCGAATCAAAAAAAGCTTTTTCAAAAAACAAGAACAAATAGGGAATTATCACAACAAAAAATTTGTTTTTTATAAAAAAGGAAAGACACATCGACAAATCTGCCCACAATCCGCAAAAAAGTCCTGGAATAAGAATAAAGATTATCATAAAAGCAAACGGTTCTGAATAAAAGATATTGGCTAAATACTGTCCATAATATTGACCCGAATATAATTGTTCCAATGGGTCCGGCTTATAGGCAGGAATATAGCACGCAGTTATAATTACATTAATCAATAATGGAATAGCTGCTAAAAGGAACCCAGAAGTAAACGTAACGATATATTTTGCAAAATAATATCTCATCTGACCTTTTTTTAATGTCATTTGTCGTAAGTATCCGCTTTTACTCTCATCCGAAAGAGAAAAGCTGAAGGGCAACGTAGCTGCTAACGGTAAAATAAAATAAAATATTGTGGTAAAAAATAGATCTCCAGAAATCGAACCGATCCAAACATTATAAAGAGAAATAGCATATGCACTATTATCTTCAAAAAAATATCCATTTTCTGCACGAGGCTCTGCCGGATTGATTCCGCCAACACTTCCTCCAACCTCTAAAGATCTTGTAATTGCTACTGTTGATGTAATAAATACAAGAAATAGCATTATCGCCCAAAACGACTTTGTTTTTCGTAGTTTTTCAAATTCTATTTTCAAAATAGAGCTCAATTATTTTTTCCTCCCATCATGTTTTCAATTTGTCTAGTTCGATTCCGAATCTATGATCTGAGGATTGTGTTGTTATTTCCAAATAAAGTTCATCGAGCGGAATATCATCTATCTTTACATAGTAGCAAAGGGTCATTTGGATGGTTTCCCCTTCATCAATCGTATAATGAAAATAATTATACATACCATCAGAATGTGGATTAGCATATGCTAACGGCATACCGCTGGCTACACGCCATTCTCCTCCATTCTGTGATCTGAATTTTTCTTTACTAAATTCTTCTTTAGAAGATAAAACATATTGATCTGAAAATAATTCTGGTGGATCACTTATCAGCCTAGCATTAACATTTTCAATCGTCAATTGAACAACCATCGGCTTAAAAGAACTGTCATATGTAGAAAAATTTACCACGAATTCATCATAATTTAATCCGGTTTTTTCTATAGAATCATAAATTACTGCGCTATCCACAGTAAACACCATTTCACCTTCCCAATAAGCAAACACCTCCGTACTCATAGGCGGCTTATCTCCCTGCTTTCGATGAGGAATACCTATAACGCTGAGCTTTTCTCCCATTTTTCTTATAATTGGCGAAGAACCATCATATACGTCACCTGACCCCCACTCTTCTTGATTGGAAACCTCAGATTCAATATTTTTCTCATCGACCTCTGATTGCATAGAATCATTTTCTTTAATCACTGTAGTTTTACTCTCATATAATTCCGGCTTTAATAATATTCCCACCACAGCTACTGTTAAAAAGAATGTAATTGTTGCCATAAATATCAAAAACTTATTTTTCATTTTGCAAATACCATGTTTTATTATATATATAATACATTTTTTGTGTCCAAGAATTATATTGTGCCCAAAAATTTTTATAATTCTTGGGCACTGTTAATGATCTTGTGTAGCCGCACTTGCAGGAATAGCTAATATAGACATCAGCATCGCAATGGCACAAACGATTATTGCTAATCTTTTTGCTTTTTTCATAAAAGAGCCTCCTTGTAAAAACTGTAAGCCTACTCATCTACCTAATTTTGTACATTGGAATCACTCTTTCTTAAAATTAACAAAACGGTCTATCAGTTACAGCATCAGCATAGCATGCGTTTGTATCTTTGTAAATATTTTTTGCGTATTTCTTACTATTTTTTTCAATATTGTAAAAAATAATAATGCTTATTTGTCGTGATTCTACTTTTAATGATTTCAGATATCGATAGGAAAGTAAAACTAGAGAAACTTTTCGATAACAAAAAAACACGTAGCTCCAACAGTTGGAGAGTAAAAAGCAGTGTTTACTAAGCGTTGCGGGAAAAATTTTTCGGACGGAAAAATTAAAAACGACACGAAAAAATGAGCCGACTCCAAGCTTGGAGTCGGCTTTTCGTGCAAAAGGTGTCACTTTTTTGCTCACCTGCGTCCAAATAAGCCAAAATCATTATTTTGTCCAATTCAGGAGCGCAGGAAGTCAGGGGAGAGGGGTAAAAACGGCACAAAAGTTAGATTTTTAAAGATTTTTTGCAGATAGGGTGGTCGTGCCGATCACAAGATATAGTGTTTCACTTTCGTTCCTGCGTGAAACATCTCCCAGGCAGAATACCGAAAAAATCGAGCTGTCGTACTCGTTCTTGGGCGCTTGCGCCCCTATTTGGCAAAAGCGTGCTGAGATTTTGTAAAAAAGTCTTTGAAAAGGCATTTTATGGGGGCAAAAAGATACTATTGCGCATTTGTGCGCTGCGGGGTGTGGGGCAGCAAGCCCCACCCTTTTGTCATTAGCGACCGTAGGTCGAGTGTCTCTTGATTGATTGACTTGATTACCTACTTGATTACATTCTTGATTACTTACTTGATTACGGATGCTAAAAAAGCCAGTAAATACGAGACTTATAGGAGTTATAGGACATAAAGAAATCCACGAAAGGACATAAAGAAATCCACGAAAGGACATAAAGAAATCCACGAAAGGACATAAAGAAATCCACGTTCGGTCATAAAATTATATTGACATATTATGACCTATGGGCTAAAATAGAAACGAATAAAAAAAGTAACAAGAAAACCGTTAAATAGTGATGAATTTGACAAGGAACAGGCAAGTGGAGAATTACAAATGGCTAGAAAGAAGATCTCACCAATAACCAGTTTAGGAAGCGAGGACAAGCTCACCGTTCAGAAGAGTCTGCCACTCTTCGCGCTTTGGCGGTCAGAATTGACACTTGCAGAATTTAAAATCCTCGATACATACCTTTCGAGGATAGACAGTCACAAACCAGAAAAAAGAACGGTTATGTTTGAAAAAGGGGAACTTGAGAAACTTCTCGGTGTGAAGCGTATAAGGACAGAGGAACTCGATGAAAGACTTAAACACTTAGGAACTCCTATTAGACTTGATGATAGTACTGCTAAAAACAAGCGATTTACAAGAATATCTCTTTTCGAGAAAGCCACTGCCGAACAAGACGATTATGGCCTTTGGCAAGTGGAACTAACCGCAAGTCCGTCTGCTATGAAGTATTTCTTTAATATTGAGAATCTCGGCTATCTCCGTTATAAGCTCCGTTGCATCACATCGCTTACAAGCCGGTACACTTATATCATGTTTATATACCTTGAAGCAAACCGTTTTCGAAAGTCCTGGGAAGTTTCTCTTGATGAACTTAAAGAGATCCTTTCATGCGACAAAGAAGAAACTTACAAAGCCTTTAAGCGGTTTAATGACTTGATTTTAAAAAAAATACACAAAGAAATGCACGAAAAAACCGAATGCAGATACTCTTACTTCCCTGTTAAAAGAGGGCGATCTGTTAAAGCTATTCGTTTTGAAGTTGAAACCCTTCCGAAACAATATGAAGCTCCCGAACAGCTTGAAATGCCCGGATTTACTGGTTCTGATCCTATTTTTGATGTTTCTCAGAGCGAAGCTGAGCGCCGCGATCTGTACCGCGACGCCCTCGCTCCTTACGTGGTTACGGACGATCAAATCGATGAGCTCGTGCAGCTCGCGCGTAAGCACATCGATGCACACGGACATTTTACCGGAAGCACTCTGGATCAACAGATCTACAATTATTTGTTATCCGCAAAACGCCACGCAATGACAAATTCACGCAGCGAAATCAAAAACATTTATCGGTACTTACTGCCGATCATAGAAAACAACGATATCGGGTGGTAGGCAAAACGATAGAATGCTCATTGGGGCAGCTATGGTATCAGTAGAAAAATGAACTTTTTAATTATATCGCTTAAAAGGGAATCCCCCGGAGGTGCAAGTGAACCGCACCAGATTATGCGGACAGCACAAAAAGCCCC
>OLVO01004603.1_pt1 | contig 10180 bp, 8 predicted proteins | sample 1672571 | NCBI WGS metagenome assembly OLVO01 (sample SAMEA3136700, study PRJEB25190) | human gut metagenome | biome: human gut; feature: human-associated habitat; material: faeces | place: Austria | collected 2013 | reverse complement strand
ATTCACCCAGGGTGCCGCCGTCGGCAGTGTAGGCAAATTCGGCCCCGAAGTCCTTGAGGTTGAACCGATCTGCCCCCCGGCCGATCTCTTCATCGGGGGTAAAGCCGATGCGCAAAGTGGCATGGGGCTCCGGGGAGGCCAGGAGGCGTTCGGCTGCGGTGAGGATTTCCGCAATCCCGGCCTTGTCGTCGGCCCCCAGGAGCGTGGTGCCGTCGGTGACAATGAGGTGCTTGCCCCGGTTCCGGGCGAGGCTGGGGAAGTCCGTTTCCTTCATCACAATGTGCTCGTCCTCGTTTAGCACAATGTCTCCGCCCTCGTAGGGCACGATTCGGGCCTGAATGTTGGCCCCGGAGGCGTCAGGGGCGGTATCCATGTGGGCGATGAGACCGATGACAGGCTTTGTGGGGTCTCCGGGCACGGTGCCGTAGACGTAGCCCTCGGCGTCCATGTAGGCATCGGAAATTCCCATGGCCTTCATCTCCTCCACCAGGGACAGGGCGAGGACCTTCTGCTTGTCTGTGGAGGGGCAGGTGTCGGAAAATTCGTTGGATTGGGTGTCAAACTGTACGTAACGGAGCAGCCGTTCAGCAGCGGTCATGTGGAAATACCTCCATTCTAAAGCACGGGAGCCCCTGGGGCTCCCGTGTGTGTTTGATCATTGGGCAGCCTTCACCAGGTCGGCGGTGTCCTGGGCGATCATCAGCTCTTCGTTGGTGGGGATGACCCAGACCTTGACCTTGGAGTCGTCGGTGGAGATGAGGGCCTCCTGCCCCCGGGTGTTGTTCCGCTCCGGGTCGATCTTCACACCCAGGAACTCCAGACCCTCGCAGATGGCAGCCCGGTTGGTGGCGCCGTTTTCGCCGACACCGGCGGTGAAGACCAGGCAGTCCAGCCCGCCCAGGGCGGCGGCGTAGGCGCCGATATACTTCCGGACCTCATAGCAGAACTTGTCCAGAGCCAGCTGACAGGCCTCGTCGCCCTTGTTGGCCCCGGCTTCCAGATCCCGGAAGTCGGAGGAGACCCCGTTGGACAGAGCCAGAACGCCGGACTTCTTGTTCAGCATGTTGAGGCACGCATCGGCGCTCATCCCGTACTTGTTCATGATGAACTGAACCACGCAGGCGTCAATGTCGCCGGAGCGGGTGCCCATGGGTACACCGGCCAGAGGGGACAAGCCCATGGAGGTGTCCTGGCACTTGCCGTCCTTCACGGCGGACAGGGAGGAGCCGTTGCCCAGATGGCAGTTTACCAGCTTGATGTCCTCCCGGCCCATGAGGGCGATGGCCCGGCGGGTGACGTATTTGTGAGAGGTGCCGTGGAAGCCGTAGCGGCGGACCTTGTCCTTCTCATAGTACTCATAGGGAATGGCATAGGTATAGGCCACGGGGGGCATGGTCTGGTGGAAGGCAGTGTCGAACACGGCGACCATGGGAACGCCGGGCATCAGCTCCTGGCAGGCCTTGATGCCGATGATGTTGGCGGGGTTGTGGAGCGGGGCGAGGGGGTTGCACTCCTCGATGGCGTGCATGACCTCATCGGTGATGACGACGGACTTGGCGAACTTTTCGCCGCCGTGAACAACGCGGTGGCCGACCGCGTCGATCTCCTTCATGGAGGAGATCACGCCGTTCTTCTCATCGACAAGCGCGTTCAGCACAGCCTGAATGGCCTCGCTGTGAGTGGGCATGGAGACGGAAGCGGCCTTGACAGCTTCCTTGCCGGGCAGCTGGGGCTTGTAGGTGAACAGACCGTCGATGCCGATACGCTCGCACAGACCCTTGGCAAGCAGCTCGCCCGAAGTGGGGTTGAGCAGCTGATACTTCAGGGAAGAAGAACCTGCGTTGATGACCAGAACATTCATAAGTATACTCCTTTTTCCGAGGGCGGCTTGCATTGCGCCCAGATTTCCGATAGAATACATACAATAGATTGAATGTACAATTCAATACAACCTATATTATAACAACTTTTTTGGCAAAGACAAGTAAATTTAACAAAACGTTACTCTTTTGTAACCGCTTTGAGAGGACTTTCATGAGAGTATTTGGTATAATATGCGAATATAATCCCTTCCACTGCGGCCACAAGTGGCAGCTCGACGAGCTGCGGCGCAGGAATGGGACGGAGGAATGCGGCATTGTGTGCGCGATGAGCGGCGAGTTTGTCCAGCGGGGCGATTTTGCCATCGAACGCGCGCATGCGCGCGCCGAGGCCGCTGTGCGCGGCGGGGCGGATCTCGTGCTTGAATTGCCGCTGCCGTGGTCGATCGCCTCGGCGGAAGGCTTTGCCCGCGGCGGCGTCGGCGTTCTGAGTGCGACGGGTATCGTTGATACGCTGGCATTCGGCAGCGAGTGCGGCGAAACGGAGAAGCTGCGCCGCGCAGCGGAAGCGCTGCTGCGGGAAGATTTTTCCGAGCGGCTGCGCGATGAGCTTTCAAAAGGGCTGTCATTTGCCGCGGCACGGCAAAGTGCCGCGCGGGCGCTGATCGGCGAAGATGCTGGTGTGCTTGCCGAGCCAAACGATATTCTGGGCGTGGAGTATTGCAAGGCACTGCTGCAAAGCGACAGTACGATCACGCCGCTTGCGATGGAGCGCAGAGCCGTGGGTCACAACGAGGGCGCGGCAGAGGGCTTCGCCTCGGCGAGCTATATCCGCGCGCTGCTTGCTGGCGGCGAGGACGCATCTGCCTTTTTAACGGCGGAAAGCGCTGCGATCTACGCCCGCGAATGCGCGGCGGGACGCGCGCCGGTGACGATGAAGGGAGCGGAGCGGGCGATGCTTTCGCGCCTGCGTATGCTGGAGGAAGCGGACTTTGCCCGCTACGACAGCGGTGGAGAGGGACTCTACCGCCGCTTTTATGCCGCGGTACGAACGGCCGCCTCTGTTGACGAGCTGCTCGGCACGGTGAAAACGAGGCGCTATGCCTATGCGCGGCTGCGGCGGATGCTGCTTGCGGCGTATCTTGACATAGCGGCGGCAGAATTGCCGCAGGTGATCCCGTATCTGCGCGTTTTGGCGTGCAATGAGCGGGGAAGAATGCTGCTCAGAGCGATCAAAAATGAGGGGAGCGCGCCGGTGCTGACCAAAAGCGCCGATGTGCGCTCGCTGAGTGAGGAGGCACAGAGGCTCTTTGCGCTCTCTGCGCGGGCATGCGATCAATATGTGCTTGCTTACCCTGAGCTGCGCGCTGCCAAAGGCGGCGGCGCGTGGACGCAGGGGCCTGTGATCGTTTGAGGAGGATTTCCTCAAACCCTGAAAGGAGACTACGATGAAAAAATGGATGATGCTGCTTTGCTGCGTACTGGCACTGAATCTTGCCGCATGCGGCGCAAAGGAGGAGGGCGCGGCGGACAGGGTCGGCGCGCAGGGCGCGCTGCATTTTGAAGTTGCAACGCAGGTCTATGAAAACGAATACAAGGCCGACGACGGCACGGTGCTGATGGCGGAGCGCTACGAGCTGCCGATGCTTGAGCTGCGCACGGAAAGCGGCGAGCTTTACACGCCTGCGGAGAATGTGACGGCCAACGGCGGCGCGGTCGATACGTCGCAGCTCACGGCGCAAAATGCCTTCAATACGGAGATGAACAACGTGCTCGCAGGGCTTCAGTCCGATGCGGCGCAGGTCGCTTCGGAGGCGAAGGAGCTCTATGCCGAGGGTGGTTCGAGCACGTTTACAGAGGGAAGCTTTTGGACGAGCGAGCTGACCATGGCGCAGACCTATATGACCGAGGGGAAGCTCCTGAGCATCGCGGCCGAGGGCTACACCTACTACGGCGGCGTGCATCCCAACAGCTACAGCCGCGCGTGGAACTTCGACCTGACGACGGGAAAATTCCTGACGGCAGATGATCTGGCGGACGAAAGCAGCCGCTACGGCGATGCTTCGACCTTCCAGAGGGCCATCTATTGGCAGATGCTCAATGAGGTCGAAGAAAAGCGCATGGCTGATGTATACTTTTCCGATTACGATTCCTATTTGCATGATTTTCCGACATTTGCCACACTGAACTTTACGGAAGACGGCCTGACGGTGACGTTTGACCAATATATTATTGCACCTTACGCGGTGGGACCGCAGGAGTTCCAGATCCCGTATGACAGCTTTTTCTATACGCTCAGCCGCCACATGCAGTCGCTGCTCGATATGCCGAAAGAAACGGTCGTGCTTGCAGATTACCGTGTGACCGAGGATCTCTGGGCGTGGTTCCACATGACAACGCCGCCCATGGACAACAGCGTGCCGATGGTCGAAGATAACGACGGGAGAGATTACTGCCGCTTCGGCCTTATGAACATCAACACGATGGAACAGCTGCGCACACTGCTCAGAGCGCATGTGACGGAAGAACTGATGAACGAATGGTTTGCGTATTCGCCGGATCGCTTCAAGGAGATCGACGGCAAGCTTTATGTGCTCTCCGCTGACCGCGGCAGCGACACCAGTATCGGCGGCGAGAGCCTCCGGGTCGAGTGGAGCGGCGATACGGCAGGCAAGGTTATTCAGACGATCGACCGCCAGGACTGGAACGATGAAAAGAACACATTTGTGCTCACTGGCGAGCAGGACGTTTACGAATATCCCTTCACCCTCACGGACGGCCACGCGGTGTTCTCCGCATTCCCGTGCCCGTACTGAAAAAGAAACAGAAAAAGGCTGACCTGTACGTGTCAGCCTTTTTATGCGGATATGTAGTTTAGCGGTAGCGCTCGCGATGCGCGGTCATGATGTCGGCGAGCAGCACGCCGTTGTCGGGCGGGGTGTAGGTGATGGCGTTCGCACCTGCGGCAATGGTCTTGCGAATGGTCTCATCTCTCGGGCCGCCGGTGGCGATGATGGGGATCTCGGGGTGACGCGCGCGGAGCGCAGCGACAAGCTGCGGTGTTTCCGCGGCGGCGGAGACGTTCAGAATGTCGGCGCCTGCGGCGATACGTGCCTCAGTATCCTGCGTGGCGGAAACGATGGTCGCAACAACGGGAATGTCGATATGCGTGCGGATATCGCGCATGATGTCGGCCGAAACGGGAGCGTTGAGCACAACGCCGTAAGCACCGCAGTGCTCAGCCTCCATCGCCTGCGCGACGGAACGCGCACCGGAGGTGAAGCCGCCGCCAACGCCGCAGAACACCGGCATATCCGCCACGCTGATGATGGCGCGCGCAATACGCGGCTGGGGCGTAAAGGGGTAAACGGCAATCACCGCGTCGGCATTGCAGCTTGCGATGGTGGCAACGTCGGTGGAAAAAACAAAGGACTTGATCGTTCGGCCGAAGATGCGGATGCCGCTGCACTCCTCGATGCATTCAGGCACCATCAGCATGTGGTTGCGGAGCTTACCGCTGTAACTTGGCGTGGGCGTGGGGGTAAAATCGCTCATAGAAGCACCTTCCTTTCCGCAGGTAACCGATGACCGGTAAAAATGATGTGGATGGATCAGTCGACATGACTGCTTGCGCGCATGGCAAGGATCGTCCGCTCGATGAGCGTATCGAGATCCCAGCCGAGCATTGCAGCGCCGCGCTCGATGACCTCGCGCGAGCAGCCGGCGGCAAACTTCTTGTCTTTGTATTTTTTCTTGACGGATTTGACCTCAAGATCGCTGACACTTTTGCTCGGACGCATGAGCGCAGCCGCGCCGATGAGGCCTGTAAGCTCGTCGGTGGCGAAGAGCACCTTTTCCATCTCGTGCTGCGGCTCGGGCAGCCCGTCGAAGTGCAGGCCGTAGCCATGGCTCGCGGTGGCGCGGATCAAGCGCTCGTCGAGTCCGTGCTCGCGCATGATCTGCTGCGACTTGATGCAGTGCTCGTCGGGGTAAAGTTCAAAGTCGAGATCGTGCAAAAGCCCGACGATCTCCCAGAAATCCGCTTCCTCGCCGTAGCCGAGCTGTTCTGCGTACCAACGCATGACATCGGCAACGATGCACGCGTGCTTTAAGTGAAATTCGCCCTTGTTGTACTGCGTGAGCAAATCCCACGCCTGCTGCCTGGTATACGCCATAAAAATGCCTCCCTTTGCTTATGGCTGCTCGTCCGTAAAGTGAACGTGATTAAAAATGTGGTCGGAGCAGAAGCAATGGTAGCCTGCGCACTTGCTGCAATAGCGGAACTGAAGTTCGGGATTCGTCACATCGGTGCGGCCGCATACGGCACATTTATGACGAAAGCCCTGCGTCTGCTGCTGATACTGCTCCTGACGCTGCTGATTGCGCACGGTGTTGTGGAAGTGCGAGGCCTGCTTGCTCTGGTGTCGCTCAAGCTGGAAAAAGCGCGTAAGCTCAGGCCAGAAGAAGATGACGAAGTTGAGAAGCGCCACGACCGGCAGAATGGCATAATAGCCGACACCTGCGGAAATGTAGCGGAAAATGTCGAAGAAGAAGTAGAATATATCGAGATAGGCGAGCCACTTCATGCGAATAGGAATGATGAACATGAAAAGCACCTGCGTATCGGGATAGAGCAGGGCGAAAGCCATGAACATGGCAAAGTTGACATAATTTGCACCGTAGACAGGAATGCTGTACCCTGTGATGAGGCTGACGATGCTTGCGCCGATGACGGTAAGCAGCATGCCGCTGAGGTAATAGGTGGTGAACTTGGCCGTACCCCACTGCCGCTCAAGCGCCGAGCCGATCCAGTAGTAGAAGTAGCAGGTGATGAGAAGATAGAAGGGACTTGTGCTCTCGGGGATCAGAACGAAGGTGATAAGACGCCAGATCTGCCCGTGGAGGAGTCCATCAAGCGTAAAGGAGAAGAAACTCAGGAAATTGCCGGTGGAAAAACCGGACAGCAGTCCGAGCACCACGTTGCCGATGACCACATAAAGCATCAGGTTCGGAATGCCGAAATTCGGGTGCAGGATACAGAAGCGGTCGATCGCCTGGTTGAGCTTTTTCAATGCGGGATACCTCACTTGTCGTAAATAACATTTGCATCTATTATGACACAGCGCCGGGAAAAAGTCATCAATAAACTTTGAACAAATGCACATTCTGAAATGGAATGAAGAGCAGAAATGCGGAAAGAAACGAATTCTTTCCGCATTCTTAACGCTTGTTCACTTGAGATCGAGCTCGGGCGGCACGTCGATCTCTTCGCCGACGTACTTACCGTTCTTTTTCCTCTGGCGCACGCATTCGGTCAGCAGGTATTCGATCTGGCCATTGACGGAACGGAAATCGTCCTCCGCCCAGGCGGCGATGGCGGCGTAGAGCTTGGGCGAAAGGCGCAGAGGAACCTGCTTTTTGGCGTTGTCGTTCATGTCGGGTTAATAGAGGCTTCCAGAGTTGACGACGGGCTGCGCGTCGCGGTTGCCGCAGAGCACGACGAGCAGATTCGAGACCATCGCCGCCTTGCGCTCCTCGTCAAGCTCCACCGTGCCATTTTTCGCAAGACGCTCAAGCGCCATTTCGACCATGCCGACCGCGCCGTCGACGATCATCTTGCGTGCGTCGATGATGGCGCTGGCCTGCTGGCGCTGGAGCATGACCGCCGCAATCTCGGGCGCATAGGCGAGATAGGTGATGCGCGCTTCGATGATCTCAAGGCCCGCGTCGGCGACCTTGGACTGGATCTCGTCGCGGATGCGCGCGGCAACGACCTCGCTCGACCCACGCAGGCTCCCCTCGTCGGCGTGACCGTCGCCGGTGGTGTCGATGCCGGGAGCAACGTCATAGGGGTAGATGCGCACGATGTTGCGCAGCGCCGCGTCACACTGGAGGGAGAGATACTCCTTGTAGTTGTCCACATTGAAAACGGCCTTGGCCGTGTCGGTCACGCGCCACATCACGGCGATTCCGATCTCCACGGGGTTACCGAGACAGTCGTTGATCTTCTGGCGGGCGTTGTTGAGCGTCATGATCTTGAGCGAGATCTTCTTGCTGCCGCCCACCTCGACCGCGGCGGACGAGCCCTGCATGGCGACAAGGAGATTGGCGCCCTTGTGGCCACCGTCCACGTCGCCGGACTGGTTGAGCTTCGTTTTGGCGGCGGGGTTGAAGGACGTGGAGAAGGGATTGACGCAGTAGAAGCCCTCACCCCTGAGCGTGCCGGTGTACTTGCCGAAGAGCGTGAGCACGAGCGCCTCCTGCGGCTTTAGGACGCGCAGGCCGCACAGCGGGATCCAGCCGAGCGACAGCGCGATGACGCAAAGGACGACAAGGGGCAGAAAGCCCGCATTGATGCCGACGATCAGAAAAACGACCGCGGCGATGTAGAGAACAAGCTCGAGCAGCAGTACGAGCATGCCGTTTTTGTGACCGGTGATGATCTTTTCTTCCATAAAAAGCACCTCCAAACTTGATATCAAAATAATATCACAACAATATGAGATGTCAAGAGGAAAATGAAGAAAAACCGACCGGTGATTGTACCGGTCGGTGAAAAAATCAATTATGTGGCAATGACAAACTGGAATCTATCTGGGCATTCCATCATCATTAAAATGTTTTTTCAAAGCTTTTTCTGTCGGATAAATTGATAGAATCATAATAAAACATTGGATTGTTACAAGAATTATCCCTGCAAATCCAATCGTATTCTTATCACTATGGTATAACGGAATATGTATCAAGGCAGATGGTATAACCATTACCCATCCTATTTTCCACCAAAGTTTTCCACAATAGTCATGAGCAAATTTCCATGTATCCATATTTTTCATTGAACGAGTTGTTCTGTATCCTAACATGCTGTTTATATGTTTTGGGCAATGCTTCCACATCATTCTTCCTGCAATGACCATAACAATGGGAATGATCAAATCGCATAGTAACATAAACCACCAAAAGCACATAACATTCACCTCCAAAAGTAGAATTTGACAGAATTATTATGCCACAGCCCGTCAGAAAGCGCAAGCACAGCCGCGGTGGTTCGAGCCACCGCGGCTGTTTAGATGATCTGCTTTATGCGTAGTGGTATTTTTTCCGCCCGAGAAGGAACAGCGCTCCCGTAACGAGCAGTGTGAGCGCTTCGGCCACGGTGATGGCGAGCCAAATGCCGTCGATGCCGAGAAGTTTCGGCAGGATCAAAATGGCGGCGACCTGAATGACGAGCGTGCGCAGGAACGAAATGAGCGCGCTGGCCGTGCCATTGTTGAGCCCCGTGAAAAACGCCGAACCGAAGATATTGAAACCGCAGACGAGGAATGAGAGCGCGTAGATGCGCAGCGCGTTGACCGTCATGTCGCAGAGCTCTGCGTCGTAGCCGACGAAAACATGGGCGATGGGCCGGGCGAGCAGGACGGCCGAGGCTGTCATGGCAAGGCTCGAGAGGAGCGTAACGGTCAGGCTCTTTTTGAGCAGGCTCTTGAGCTCCGCGTGGTTCTGCGCGCCGTAGTGATAGCCGACGACAGGCGTGACCGCGATGGAGTAGCCGAAGAAAAAGGCCATGAAGATGAAGCTGACATACATGAGAACGCCATAGGCGCTGACGCCGTTTTCCTGCGCGATGGCCATGAGACGGATGTTGTAGAGTACGCCGACGAGTGAGGTGGAAAGGTTGCTGACCATTTCGCTCGAGCCGTTGCCGCAGGCGCACGCGAGCGCGCGGAGATCAAAGCACGGGCGCGTCAGACGGAGGGGGGAGTCGTTCGGGCGCAGAAAGTAGACGAGCGGGATCAGCGCGCCGACAAGCTGGGAAAAGGCCGTTGCGAGTGCCGCACCGAGAAGCCCCAGCGGAAAGACATAGACGAGAAGAAAATCAAGCACCATGTTCGTAAGACCCGCGCAAACCGTCACGCGCAGGCCGAAGTGCGGCTTTTCCGCCGTGGCAAGAAAGCTCTGAAAGCTGTTTTGCAGCATGAAGAAGGGGAGAGACGCGAGCAGCACGCGCCCGTAGAGCACGCAGTCATCGATCGTGAGGTCGGTCGCGCCGACGGCGTAGGAGATGGGTCGAAGAAAAAGAAGGCACACGCCACTCAGCACAGCGCCGCCCACCGCGAGCGTCACGACGAGCATGGAGAAGATCTCGTTTGCCTCTTTTTGCTTGCCCTCGCCGAGCGTTTTGGCGATGAGCGCGCTGCCGCCCGTGCCAATCATGAAGCCGAAGGCGGCAAGCGCCATGATGACGGGGAAGATGAGGTTCAGCGCGGCGAAGGGGTTCTTGCCGACGAAGTTCGAAACGAAAAAACCGTCGACAATGCTGTAAATAGAGGTGATGATCATCATCAAAATGCTGGGCGCGA
>OLVO01004600.1_pt1 | contig 10183 bp, 8 predicted proteins | sample 1672571 | NCBI WGS metagenome assembly OLVO01 (sample SAMEA3136700, study PRJEB25190) | human gut metagenome | biome: human gut; feature: human-associated habitat; material: faeces | place: Austria | collected 2013 | reverse complement strand
GTCACGGCTGCTCCCTCCTTTCACTGATCTCTGTCTGTAAGACGGCCCCGCCGTCAAAAAGGTTCCCGCTGCCGTCCAGCAATTCCCGCAGCCGCATCTTGGCCCGGCTGATGCGGGACTTCACGGTGCCCTCACTGATCTCCAGCGCCGCGGCGATCTCGGCATAGTCCAGCTCCTGCATATACCGCAGCAGCAGGACCTGCCGGTGCTCCTCTGACAGCCGGGACAGCGCACGGCGGACGGCCTGCTGTGCTTCCGCCTGCTCTGCCTGGTCCTGCGGGCCGGGGCCGTCATCCGGCAGCTCCAGCTCGGTGACATCATCCATGCCCCGATGGCGCTTCTCCCGGCGGAGCCAGTCGATGGCGGTGTTGGTGGTCAGGCGGTAGAGCCATGTGGAGAAGCGGCAGGTACCGCGGAACTCCGGAAGTGCCCGCCATGCGGCGAGAAACGCCTCCTGGGTCACGTCGTCTGCCGCCGCTTCGCCGCACATCCGCAGGGCCAGACGGTATACCTGTGTCTGATAGGCTTCCACCAGCAGGCGGAAAGCTTCGCTATCGCCCTGCTGGGCGCGGCGCAAGATGTCCTGTTCATTGTTCATCGCAGATCCCTCCTGACACCCGCCGCCACCCGGTACAGCTCCTCCAGTGTGGTCAGGCGGACGATCTGTTCTTTGTAGTAATTGGCGTGGCTCACGCCCTTGAGGTACCAGCACAGCTGCTTGCGGGCCTCCAACAGGGCGATGTGCTCGCCCTTGTCCGCAACGGCCAGTTCGATCTGGCGCACGGCGGTGTCCCAGCGCTCCGCCAGCGGCGGCAGGGGAGGAATGGGATGGCCCTCCAGCGCTGCCTGGGCCTGTTGAAACAGCCACGGGTTGCCGAAACAACCCCGGCCGATCATGGCCATGTCCGCGCCGGTGAACTGTAAAATGCGGACGGCGTCCTCTGCCGAAAAGATGTCGCCGTTAGCGATGACCGGCACGGATACCGCTTCCTTCACCTGGCGGATAGTGGTCCAGTCAGCCTGACCGCTGTACATTTGGGTGCGGGTGCGGCCGTGGACGGCAATGGCACTGACGCCTGCCTGCTCCAGCATTTTCGCCAGCTCCACCGCGTTGATGCTGCCCTTGTCCCAGCCCCGGCGCATTTTCACCGTTACCGGCACCGGCGAGGCCTTCACCACCGCCTCGGCGATGCGGGCCGCCTTCTCCGGGTCCCGCATCAGCGCACTGCCATCGCCGTTGGACACGATCTTGCCCACGGGGCAGCCCATGTTGATGTCGATCAGGTCCGCGCCGGACAGCTCCGCCGCGATGCACGCCGCCTCGGCCATGCACCCGGGGTCACTGCCGAAGATCTGAGCGCTGGCCGGGTGCTCCCCGTCGGACAGCTTCAGAAGTCCCCGGCTCTTTTTATCCTGATAGCACAGGGCCTTGGCGCTGACCATTTCCGTTACGGTAAGGCCCGCCCCCAGCTCCCGGCAGATCAGCCGGAATGCCAGGTCCGTTACCCCGGCCATAGGGGCCAGCACCAGCTGCGAGGGGATATCCACCGTTCCGATCCGCATGCCGTTTCCTCCTCCAATGGGTATTTTTCGGCCATTATATCACAGTTCCCGGCAAAAGCCAACCCCATCCGCCAGCTGCCCGGCACATCTTTCTCTCCGTCGCATATGCGCCCAATGGTTAGAGTGCGCTAACTGTTGAGCTTTTAAAAAACCGCATTCTGCGGTTTTTTAAAAGACTCAGAAGCATTCTCTGCCGGCTCCGTGCGTCCGAATGATCAGCACCCGGGCCATTCTTTCGGGCATATGGCAGCAAAGCTTCCTTTCGATGTCAAGCTTTCGCCGCCAGCTTTTTCACCAGTTGGCCGTCCGGTACAGCATATATTGTCTGATAGGTGGTGTACACCACCATGCCTGGCCGGGACCCGGCGGGCTTTTTCACATAGCGCACCGGGGTATAGTCCACCGGCACCTTTCCGGCCTCCCGGCCCTGGGAATAGTATGCCGCCAGGCACGCCGCCTCATACAGGCTGGTCTCGTCCGGCTCCCGCCCGCCGGTACACAGGATCACATGGGAGCCGTGGATCTTCTGGGTATGAAGCCAGATGTCCCGGCGGTCGGCGTCCTTGGCGGTAAGGCGGTCGTTCTGCCGGTTGCTGCGTCCCACCAGGATTCTCAGTCCGGCGGAGGAGGTAAACTGCCTGGGCTTGGAGGCCCGCTGGAACCCCGGCTGCTTTTTGCCCCGGTTTTTCAGATAGCCGCCGCTCTCCAGCTCGGCGCGGATGTCGTTGAAATCCTGCTCCGCCTCCGCCTGGGACAGCTCCTGCACCACGCTCTCCAGGTACGTCAGCTCCTCCCGGCCCTTTTCCAGCTGCTCCGTCAGCACCCTCTCGGCGGTTTTCGCCTTGGCGTACTGCTTGAAGTACCGGGCGGCGTTCTCCTGGGGCCCCAGGCGCACATCCAGCGGGATGTTGACCGGCGGACAGCCGTCCTCATAGTAGTTTTCCGCCGTCAGGCGGCTCATGCCCCGCTCCATGCGGTAGAGGTTGGCGGTGATGAGCTCGCCGGATATCCGGAGCCTTTCCCGGTCCCGGGTGGCGGCCAGCTCCTTCTCCTGGGCCGCCAGCTTCCGGCGCACCCGGTCCCGTGCGGCGGAGGCGGACTTCATCAGGTCCTGACCCTTCTGCCGGACCCGGTCCGCCTGGTCCCGGCCCTCATAAAATTCGTCCAACAGGCTGCCGAAGCTGTCGAAGCTCTCCTGCTCCACGGCAGCGCCATACTGGGTGATGGGGCAATAGGTGAAATCCGCCGGCCGGCCGGCCCGTCGCAGCAGGGTGGGCGTAAAATCCCCCCGGGTGATTTTGTCCCGCCAAAGAACGAAGCTGTCCCACAATTTTTCGCCCCTGTCCCGGGACAGGCCGGCGTCGACAGACCCATATGCGGCACAAACCAGCTCCCGGGCCAGCAGCGGCGGCAGGGCCGTGAAGGTGTCCAGCAGCCAGCCGTCCAGCGGCGCGCCCTCCGGCAGGGCGGAGAGCAGCTCCAAAAACTCCTCCCGGCTCACCTCCAGGGGCGAGCGCTTTTCCTGACGGGGCGGCAGGTGATAGAACAGACCCGGCAGCACCTGCCGCTGCTGGGACATCTCGAAATCCACCCGCCGCAGGCAGTCGGTGATGCGTCCCTGGTGATCCACCAGGATCAGGTTGGCATGGCGGGGCATGGCCTCCAGAATCAGCCGCCAGGGCCGCTGCTCTCCCAGCTCGTCCGCCGCCTGTATGTGCAGCGTCACCACCCGCTCCAGGGGCTCCTGCTCCACGGACACGATGCGCCCTCCCGCCAGGTGCTTGCGCAGCAGCATGCAGAACATAGGCGGCTGGGAGGGATTGTCCCGCAGCAGAGCCGTCAGGTGCAGGCGGGGCTGGGTGGCTCCGGCGCACAGCAGCAGCCGCCGCCCGCCCCGCAGCAGCAGCACCACCTGATCCCGGGCAGGCTGCTGGATTTTCTCGATGCGGGTATTTTCCACCTGGGCGGCGGTCTCCCGGACCACGGCGCTCAGGCAAATGGCATCCAGCGGCATGTTACTCCTCCTCCATCATCCGGCAGAACAGTTGGTTGACCCGGTCGTGTCTGCCCTGTAAATACAGGTATCCCAGCAGGGCCTCCAGAGCCGTGGCCTGCTGGTACTGGGCCCGGCTGGCGTGGGCCGGGATGGAATGGACGTTGGCGTTGCGGCCCCGGCGGAACACGTCCTGCTCCTCCTGGGTCAGCAGGGGCAGGATCTTCTCCGCCAGCTCCGCCTGCCGGGGGGCGCAGACCAGGGCCACGGTGGCCCGGTGAAGTCCTCTGCCCGTGGCCTTGCCCCCGGCGCACAGCCAGGTGCGCACCAGCAGCTCAAACACGGCGTCCCCCAGGTGGGCCAGGCCGATGGAACTGATGGCCCGGATCTGCTCCGGGGGCAGCTGCACAGCAAAATAATCAGTCATTGCGTTTGCTCCTTACTCTCGTTAAAACCGGTCAGCCCTTGGCCGCCAGCCAGTTGTGACCGGTGTGGGCCTCCGCCAGCAGGGGCACCGACAGCTCCGCCACCCCCTGCATCTCCTGCTGCAGAAGCTGCTCCACCCGAGACGCCTCCGCCTCCGGGCACTCCACGATCAGCTCATCGTGGACCTGCATGATGAGCCGGGCCTCCAGGCCCTCCGCCGCCAGGCGGCGGTGGACCCGCACCATGGCCAGCTTGATGATGTCTGCCGCCGTGCCCTGGATGGGCATGTTCAGGGCCACCCGTTCGCCGAAGGACCGCATGTTGAAATTGGAGCTTTTCAGCTCCGGCAGGGCCCGGCGACGGTGCCACAGGGTCTCCACATAGCCCCGCTCCCGGGCCTGGGACACCACCTGCTCCATATACTGCCTCACGCCGGTATAGGTGGCAAAATACCGTTCCATATACTCCTTGGCCTCCGCCACGGTGACGCCGATGTCCTGGGACAGGGAGAAGGCGGAGATGCCGTAGACAATGCCGAAGTTCACGGCCTTGGCCCGGGAGCGCATCTGATGGGTCACCTGGTCCTGGGGCACATGGAACACCCGGGCGGCGGTGACGGTGTGGAAGTCCTCCCCGGACAGGAACGCCTGCTGCATGGCCTCGTCTCCGGAGATGTGGGCCAGCAGCCGCAGCTCGATCTGGGAATAGTCCGCATCCACCAGCACATGGCCCGGGGCCGCCACGAACATCTCCCGCATTTTGCTGCCCAGGTCCGTGCGGGTGGGGATGTTCTGCAAATTGGGCTCCGTGGAGCTCAGGCGGCCCGTGGCCGTTACCGTCATCTGGAAGCTGGTGCGGATGCGGCCGTCGGGGTCGATGACCTTCAGAAGCCCGTCGGCATAGGTGCTTTTCAGCTTGGCATACTGCCGGTAAGTCAGCACGTCGGCCACCAGCGGCTGATCCTTCAGCTTCTCCAGCACGTCGGCATTGGTGGACCAGCCGGTTTTCGTCTTTTTCCCGTGGGGCAGGCCCAGGTCCTCGAACAGCACCTTTCCCAGCTGCTTGGGAGAATTGATGTTGAATTGCTGTCCGGCGGCGGCGTAAATGCGCTCCTCCAGCTGGCGGATGGTGTCGGACAGGTCCGCACCAAACCGGGCCAGGGCCCCGCCGTCCACCAGAAAGCCGCTGCGCTCCATATCCGCCAGCACCCGGCACAGGGGCAGCTCCACATCGAAGTACAGCTTTTCCATGCCCTGCTCCCGGAGCCGGGGCAAAAGCACACCATACAGGGCCTCTATCGCTGCGCCATAGCTGTGCAGCGACGCCCAGGCGGCAGCCCGGTCTCCCAGAGGGGAGAAGGCGTCCGGCTCCAGATGGGCGGGCTTTTCCAGCTCCTGGTTGAAATACGACACAAACAGCCGCTGCAGGTCATAGCCCCCCGCCGTGGCATCCAGCAGATACGCCGCCAGGGCCGTATCGAATACAAAGCCCTCCGCCGGGAGGCCGCCGTCCAGCAGCGTCCGCATCAGATCCTTCACGTTGTGAGAAATTTTCCGGATGTCCCCGGAAAGCAGCGCCCCCAGCAGGGCGTTCCAGTTCCCCTGATAGCCCCCGGACCACAGCTCCGCCGTCTGTGCCGTGCTCTCGCCGGTATCCCAATGGACAGAGATGGCCGTCAGGTCTGCTGCGGCGTACAGGGCCACGTGATCGGCCCTGCGCCACTCCTCCAGCAGAGTCCGGGCCTGCTCCTCCGTTTCCACGGGGACCACCGTGGTGGTGTACTCGGGCTTCTCTGCCGTCTCCTGGTGGGGCCGCAGGTGATATCTGTCAATGAGCTTCTGAAATTCCAGCCGCAGGAACAGGTCGTAAAGCTCCGGCCGGAAGGGCCTGCGCAGGTTCTCCGCCGGGTCGAAGGCCAGGGGCGCATCTGTGACGATGGTTGCCAGCCAATAGCTGTGCCGGGCGGACTCCTCCCCCTCCGTCAGCTTGCGGATGACGTTGGGCTTGGCGTCGATATCCGGCAGGAGGCGGTACAGTGCGTCTATGTCGCCGTACTGCTGCACCAGGGCCATGGCGGTCTTCTCCCCCACCCCCGGCACACCGGGAATGTTGTCCGACGTGTCCCCCATCAGGGCCTTCAGGTCGATCATATGAATGGGATCGAAGCCGTACTGCTCCCGGAAGGTCTCCGGGGTCATGTCCTTTGTGGTGGTCTGGCCCATGCGGGTGGATACCAGCTTCACCCTGGTCCGGTCCGTGACCAGCTGCAGGCTGTCCTTGTCGCCGGTGACAATGACGCAGTCCCACCCCGCCGCCTGGCATTTGCGGCTGATGGTGCCGATGAGGTCGTCGGCCTCGTACCCGGCCAACTCATAGCAGGGCACGGACATGGCCGCCAGCACCTGCTTCATCACCGGCAGCTGCATGGCCAGCTCCGGCGGCATGGGCTTGCGCTGGGCCTTGTAGTCCGCGTCCGCCTGGTGGCGGAAGGTTGGCTCCCGGCGGTCAAAGGTGACGCACAGGGCCTCCGGCTCCTCCTCGTCCAGCAGCCGCTGGAGGGTGGTGATAAAGCCGTATACCGCATGGGTATACAGGCCCTCCCGGGTGGACAGCGGGCGAATGCCGTAATAGGCGCGGTTCAATATGCTGTTGCCGTCGACAACCATCAGCTTCATGGGGACGACCTCCTTTGCGTATTCATTTTATTATACCTCTTTTTCCTGTTTGGCACAAGGAGTGGAAAACAAAAACGGAACGTGGTAAAATAAATAAAAAAATTCTCCGGGGGGACGCAATAAAACCGCCCTGCCGTGCATTATCCATATGACAGGAGACAAATGAGATGCTGCACAGGATAGACAACACAACTTCATCCCTCCCCGCGGAGGAGGCGCAGGAGCTTCGACGGCTGCTTTCGGGAGTGGCTGCCGGGAACCGCGACGATCTGGCCCAGCTATACCGCCGCACCCGAACGGCGGTGTACGGTCTGGCTCTGTCCTATCTCCGCAATGCCCACGATGCCCAGGACCTGACCCAGGATGTGTATGTGCACATCTGGGACACGGCGGACCGGTACCGTCCCACAGGCTCTCCCATCGGGTGGGTGCTGGCGGTATGCCGGAATCTGTGCCTGATGCACCTGCGGCGGGCAGACCGCCAGGTGACCATGGAGGACCGGGAATGGTATGCCATCCCCGACGACGGCCCGGGGCTGGACGCCCAGGAGCGGCTGCTTTTGCAGGATGCCCTGGCCATTCTGGGAGATGAGGAGCGTCGTATCGTTCTGCTGCACACAGCGGGCCTGAAGCACCGGGAAACCGGAGAAGCGCTGGGGCTGCCGCTGGCCACCGTCCTGTCAAAATATCACAGAGCATTGAAAAAGATGCGAGCTTACATGGAAGGAGATGACGCCCGATGACCAACGATCTGATGGAACGCAGGCTTTCCGCCGCGCTGGACAAGACCGCGCCGGACGACGTGGCTGGCGTGCTCTCCCGCTGTACAGAGCGGAAAGGAACGGTAGTCCCTATGAAAAAGAAAAATCAACGTATGAAGAAATGGATGCAGGCCATGGCGGCGTGCCTGGCGGTGCTGCTGCTGGGCGGAGGCGTGCTGGTGCAGCAGGCCCACGCCGTAACGTCTGTGGTGTCCCTGGACGTGAACCCCAGCATCGAGCTGCGGGTGAACAGCCGGGAAAAAGTGGTGTCCTGCCAGGCCCTCAACGATGAGGCCGTCGCCGTGCTGGCGGATATGGACGGAGGCCGGGACCTGAAGGGCGTCAAGGCGGATGTGGCCGTCAACGCCATTGTGGGCAGCCTGGTGCGGTGCGGATATCTGGACACGCTGTCCTCCGCCATTCTCATTTCCGTGGAGGATAAGGACCAGGCCCGGGCTCAGCGCCTTCAGCAGGAGCTGACCAGTGTTGCGGGCGGCGCTTTGGGCGACTCCCAGGCCGCTGTCCTGAGCCAGACGGTGCAGCAGGACAAGGACCTGGAAAAGCTGGCCAAGGCCAACCACATTTCCACTGGCAAGGCCGCCCTGATCCGGCAGGCCATGGCCCTCAACAGCAGCCTGACCTTCGAGGGGCTGGCAAAGCTGTCCGTGGAGGAGCTGCGGGACCTGATCGAGGCCGGGGCCCCGGGGATGCCCATCGGCATGACGGCGGCTCTGGAGGCGGCAGCCAACTATGCAGGTCTGACCACGGCGGATGTTGTCGACGCGGATGTGGACCCGGAGCTGGACGAGACACCCGCCCACTATGAGGTGGAGCTGGAGGTCCCCGGTCACGGCGAGCTGGAGTATCGGGTGGACGCCTACACCGGCCAGGTGCTCAGCGGCCCGGCCAACGTGAAGCTCTCCGCTCCCGCGAACCCCTCCGGTGACATTGGCATGGAGGCCGCCAAGAGTGCCGCGCTGAAGCACGCGGGCCTGTCCTCCGCCACGTTTACCAAGGCGGAGCGGGACTATGACGACGGCCGCTGGGAGTACGAGCTGGAGTTCCACACCGACACCGCCGCCTATGAGGTCACGGTGGACGCCATCAGCGGCTCTGTGCTGGATTACGAGAAGGAGAACCTCCGCAGCAGTACCTCCGACATTGGCGCCCAGGCCGCCAAGAGTGCCGCCTTGCGGCATGCGGGCCTGTCCGAAGGCCAGGTGCAGGAGCTTCAGGTGGAATGGGACAACGAGCATGGCCGCGCCGTGTACGAGGTGGAGTTCAAGTCCGGCGGAATGGAATATGAATACGTCATCGACGCTGCCACCGGCTCCGTACTGGAGCATCAGGCAGAGCAGGACGATTGACCGCAAAAAAGCGAGGGCTGCCGCCCTCGCTTTTTGCATCGGCGGGCGGCGATCTCCGCGCCCGTTTTGTTCTTACGGATAGCAGTGCTCCCGCAGGGCAGCCTCCAGCTTTTCCAGGGCGCGTTTTTCAATGCGCGATACATAGCTGCGGCTGATGCCATAGGCAGCAGCCACCTGGCGCTGGGTCTGGGGCGGGTGGCCGTCCAGGCCGTAGCGGCGGCGGATGACATCCGCCTCCCGGGGTGTCAGCCGCTCCGCAACCAACCGTCGGATGAGCTGTTGGTCCTCCCGGCCCTCCAGGTCCTCCTGCATGGTGTCGTCGGCCCCCACCACGTCCTGCAGGTACAGGGCGTTGCCCGCCTTATCCGTCTCGATGGCCTCTGACAGCGACACCTCCCCCTGCAGCTTCCGCTGAGCCCGGAAGTACATGAGGATCTCATTCGCTATCCTCTCCTAACGGATACATAGGTTGGTCAATGGGCGGCAAATCCGCCTCTCCGTCCTCCGCAAAGAGGTAAACATAGGCATTTTTGCCGTCCCAGACCACCTTTTTGACGATGGTGCGCAGCAGGCGGCGTTTTTCCTCCAGCGTGGCAGAATCCACCGCGCTGGCGAAGGATTCGATCATTTCCTGATGGAAGGCAAACTCCTGATGCAACATCCGGCTCTGTTCAGTCAGGGCTTCCAGCTCGGCAAGGCGCAGCTGCTGTGTCTCGCTCTCCTGATGGAGCGCGTCGATCTGCTCCATGACGTACTTTGCTGAGGTGTCGCTGGCAACGGACAGGGATTCCACCAGCCGCTTGATGCGGTCTTCCGTTTCGGTGTGCTTTTCCCGGAGCAGCGCCAGCTCTGCGTCGTAGCCCTCCTTGCTGCCGCTGATGACCTTCTTGGTCTGCGCCAGCAGCTTGGCAAGGGTCTCTTTGTCGGCGGACAGCTTGCGGATTTCTTCAATGATCTTGGCATCCAGTGTGTTGCCGTTGCAGTTTTTCATAGAGCAGACCGTGCCGTGACTGCGCTCCTTGGTGGAGCACATATAGGTGTAGATCAGCTCACCGTCCGCCGTGCGGCGGTTGGTCAGCTTCGGGCGCATATAGTCGCCGCATTCGCCGCAGCGCAGCAGCCCGGACAGCAGCGCCACGTTGCTGCGGGGTCTGCGGTAGCTCTTGGATTTGTTGACATCCAGCATGGCCTGCACCCGCACCCAATCGCTGCCCGCGATGATGCCCGGATGCTTACCCACCGCCACGATCCATTCCTCCATGGGACGGATCTGGTTCGCCTTGCCGGGGCGCTGGAGGGTGCGGTTATATGCCATGATACCGTGCTCGCCGTCGAACTCCGAACGCTCGGCAAACAGGTCAACATTGTTTTCTTTCAGATACTGATACGCCGTCTCGT
>OLVO01004585.1_pt1 | contig 10220 bp, 7 predicted proteins | sample 1672571 | NCBI WGS metagenome assembly OLVO01 (sample SAMEA3136700, study PRJEB25190) | human gut metagenome | biome: human gut; feature: human-associated habitat; material: faeces | place: Austria | collected 2013 | reverse complement strand
GAACAGTAACGAATAACAATTCTAAATGTGACAAAACAGAATGAAATAGTAATGTAATATCAGACTTATAGAATAATAACCAAGAAGGATTATTGAATGAGCAAAAATAGATTTTCCGGGCTGCGTCTGATTCTTATGGTGCCTGTGGTGGTGCTTTTGGCCGGTGGACTGATCATCGGCGGAAGAGCTTTGCAGGAACCGGGGGAAGTAAGGACTCTTAAGAGACAGGAGGTAGCGCAGACGGATGAAGGACATCAGGAGTATTATTTCGGCCTTCTTAATGAGAATGAACAGAGAGGCTACCGCGAGATCCTGGAGGGGATCAGAAGCTTTGAGGATAAATTTTATCTGTCTCTCTCAGGAGATAATGAGATAGACAGAGTGTATCATGCAGTGCTGAAGGATCATCCGGAGCTGTTCTGGGTACATAACCGGGAGAAAGTTTATAAGACGACTTATTCGGGCAGAGATTACTGTCAGTTTTCTCCGGGATATACTTATACAGAGGAGCAGAGACAGGAGATCACGCAGGCTATGGAGAATGCGTATCAGGAGGTGTTATCGCAGATTCCGGATGGTGCTGATGATTACACGAAGGTAATGACTGTTTATACTTATGTCATAGACAATACAGAATATGTAATCTCTGATGATGACCAGAGTATAGCAGGAGCTTTCTGGAAGAAACAGGCGGTATGTGCGGGCTATGCGGGAGCAGTGCAGTATCTGCTGGAGCGTCTGGATATCCCCTGTATTTATGTGGAGGGTGATGCTGCAAACAGTACCCAGGGACATGCCTGGAATATTGTAGAGCTGAACGGACAGTATTATTATGTGGATGCCACCAATGGGGACCAGCCGGACTTTCTGGAGGGTGATGCCACGCTGCTGGCAGAGCATAAGACAACAATCTATGATTATCTGTGTCCGTTCCCACAGGAGTACGAGGAGAATTATACGGCCTCTGATGAGTTTCCTGTTCCTGCGTGTACAGCGACTGACATGAATTTCTATGTGAGAAACGGCGCCTGTTTTGATACCTATGACTGGAGCAGTGTATATGACCTGTGCAGACTGCGCATTGACAGTGATGCTGCGGTGGTACGCTTTAAGTTTGGCAGCCAGGGGGCTTATGATGAGGCATATATGGATCTGATCGACAGTAATCATATCCAGGATATCGCAAAATATTATATGGAAGTCCATGGGCTGTCACAGATTTCCTATCATTACGGCGTGATCGACAATATGAAGACCTTATACTTCATGTTCTGACGGGTTTAGTTCAGTTGAGAAGACTCCCGCTTCTATCAGTGAGTTGATTATAAACTTATCTCCGACTGAAATAAACGCTCTGCGAGGATGTGCGGCGGTTCTAAGAGAAATGTGTCAGTTGATGATAAGGAACGCTATAAATATATAACTAAAAGGAGTGACTGAAAATTATGGTTAATATGACAGATATATTTGGAAATGCGCTGAGTATTGCCGGGAGTTTTATGGATTCAGATCTGGTGAACCGTTTTATGATGGTAATATTTGCAGTGATCCTTGTGTTTGGAGTGCTGAACTGTATTCTGGGATATAGGCTTCTGCGTTTCTGGATGATGCTGGGAGGTTTTCTGGTGGGCGGCGGTCTTGCGCTAGTGGTTGTACATACAATGGGAATACAGGAGAAATCAACAATGCTGATCGCAGCACTGGCGGCAGGAGTTGTGTTTGCAGTGATTGCATTTCTGATCTATAAGGCAGGTGTGTTTATCCTGGCAGCAGGTATCGGCTGGGCGGCCAGTATTTATTTCCTGCATCCTACCAGCTCCGCAGTATTTTTTGCATGTATTCTGATCGGCGTAGCTCTTGGTTCCATGGCGGTGAAATACTGCAGGGAAGTGCTGATCGTGGCTACAAGTCTGATCGGTGGTATTATGGCAGGGGTTTCCCTTGCACAGCTTGGAAATCTGGCAGATATTCCCTATGGACTGGGAATGAGTGTGGGATTTGCAGTTCTGGGTATGCTGATTCAGTTTGCTATCAACAAACCGGTTTCTGATGAAGAGGATGAAGAAACGGTTGATGAAGAAAGCACTGAGCAGATTTACAGGCGAAATCAGGAACTGAGACAAGACCAGAGTTTTGAGCAGTCTCAGGACAGAGACATGGAGGAATCAATATATGCCAGAGGACAGAAAGGACAGGCGAGAAAAAATGGCAAAAGAAGCTAAGACAAATGCAATGAGAATGCTGGACAGACAGAAGGTTAAATATGAGGCGTTCTCCTATGAATGTGATGAATTTATTGACGGGATCCACAGTGCGGATAAGATTGGTGCTCCCTATGACCAGTCTTTTAAGACTCTGGTAATGGAGGGAAAGAGCGGCGGTTATTTCGTATTTGTAGTTCCGATTGAAAAGGAAGTTGACCGTAAGGCGGCTGCAAAGGCTGTCGGTGAGAAGACAGTGGACATGATTCATGTAAAGGATATCACAAAGATTACCGGATATGTGAGAGGCGGCTGCAGCCCGCTGGGAATGAAGAAACCTTATCCTGTTGTGTTTGATGCATCTGCAGGAGAATTTGAGGAGATTTATGTGAGTGGCGGCCGTATCGGACTGACACTGAAGGTTCCCCTTGCTGATCTGCTTAAGGTGACAGGCGGAAAGCTGGCGGATATTATCATGAAGACAGAATAAAATAACAGGGTACGGCTAAGCCGTACCCTGTATTTTATTCTTTAGTTATCGGAAGCGTCCTCTTCGTTGATCTCGAATACGTGACGTTTCTTAGCCATCTCATCACTTGCCAGATATTCATCGTAAGTAGTGATCTTGTCGATCATGGTTCCGTTTGGAAGGATTTCCATGATACGGTTGGCTGTTGTCTGTACGAACTGATGGTCATGTGAAGTGAAAAGGATAACACCCGGGAATTTGATCAGACCGTTGTTCAGTGCTGTGATGCTCTCCATATCGAGGTGGTTGGTTGGCTCATCCAGGATCAGGATATTTGCACCGGAGATCATCATCTTGGAAAGAAGACAGCGAACCTTCTCACCACCGGAAAGAACACGTACACGTTTGATGCCGTCTTCACCGGGGAAGAGCATACGTCCGAGGAATCCACGAACATAAGTAGCATCCTTGATCTCGGAATACTGTGTCAGCCAGTCTGTAATAGTAAGGTCATTATCGAACTCTGCAGTGTTGTCCTTAGGGAAATATGCCTGGGAAGTGGTAACACCCCATTTATAATTTCCTTCATCCGGTTCCATTTCACCAACTAAGATCTTGAACAGAGTAGTGATTGCCTGTTCGTTGGCACCGACGAAAGCTACCTTGTCATCATGTCCGAGTGTGAAAGAAATGTTATCCAGAACTTTTACACCGTCGATGGTCTTGGAAAGGTTCTCTACCATAAGGACCTCATTACCGATCTCGCGGTTTGGACGGAAGTCGATGTATGGGTATTTACGGCTGGACGGACGCATATCGTCAAGCTGGATCTTTTCCAGGGCACGTTTACGGGAAGTCGCCTGTTTGGACTTGGAAGCGTTGGCACTGAATCGGGAAATAAATTCCTGAAGTTCTTTGATCTTCTCTTCTTTTTTCTTGTTGGCTTCCTTCATCTGTTTGATGAGGAGCTGGCTGGATTCAAACCAGAAGTCGTAGTTTCCGGCATAGAGCTGAATCTTGCCGTAGTCGATGTCTGCTGTATGAGTACATACTTTATTTAAGAAATAACGGTCATGGGATACAACAATGACAGTGTTGTCAAAGTTGATCAGGAATTCTTCGAGCCATTCAATAGCAGGCAAGTCAAGGTGGTTGGTAGGCTCATCCAGAAGAAGAATGTCCGGATTACCAAACAGTGCCTGCGCCAGAAGAACTTTGACCTTCTGGCTTCCTGTAAGGTCAGCCATCTGGGAATAGTGGAGATCGGTTTCAATTCCAAGACCATTCAGAAGAGTAGCAGCATCAGATTCTGCTTCCCATCCGTTCATCTCTGCAAATTCGCCTTCCAGTTCACTGGCACGGATACCGTCTTCATCAGTGAAGTCCGCTTTTGCATAGATAGCATCTTTTTCTTTCATGATCTCATACAGTCTCTTGTTACCCATGATAACAGTATCCAGAACTGTATATGCATCATATTTGAAGTGATCCTGCTGCAGGAAAGAGAGACGCTGGCCCGGAGTGATAACAACGTCACCGTTGGTAGGCTCTAACTGTCCGGAAAGGATTTTAAGGAATGTGGACTTACCGGCACCGTTTGCACCGATGAGACCGTAGCAGTTGCCCTCAGTAAATTTGATATTTACATCTTCGAAGAGGGCCTTTTTACCTACGCGCAATGTAATATTGTTTGCTGAAATCATATCATACCTCTTTTTCGTGAAATTATTGTTTTGCAGTAACTGTCCGGCAGATTGTTTATGGAAAACGTATCTTTCGCAGGAAACAGTTACATTATTTCCTATTATATAAGTTACAACCGTTTATCATTGTACCGTAAATTGGGAAATTTGCAACTGTTTTTTGCTTTTTTGGGTTCTTTTATTTACAAAAAAAAGAAGCACTGTTATAATATAGAATAATATAGCCTCTTGACGGACAAAAATATGAGGCATTGATATGACAGAAATAACGATTACTGTTTCCATTGTTTTATGCAAAACAGCGATGTGAACAGTAAAGGATAATTAATTTTAGAGAGGTTGCAAAGACTATGTTTATTACAAGAGAGTGCGATTATGCAGTTCGAGTGGTACGTGCGCTTTGGGGAGAGAGCAGACTGAGCGTATCCGATATCTGTGAGAAAGAAGCAATCACAGCTCCTTTTGCCTATAAGATCCTGAAGAAACTTCAGAAGGCAGAGATCGTGAAGGGATACAGAGGCGTACATGGTGGTTATTCTCTGAACAGGGGACTGGATGAGCTGACTTTATATGAGGTTTATTCGGCGATTGATCCGGATATGTTTATCATCGAATGTCTGGATCCGAAATATAACTGTGTCAGAGACGGACAGGATGGATTGCCATGTCTGGTACATAGAGAATTGTTATCTGTACAGGATGAACTGATAAGTCTCCTTAAGAGAAAAACAATACAGCAGATCATGGAGGAGGCGTAGAGCCTCCTTTTTTTACTTTTATCTGCCTGATTTGTCCGAAATTTGGCATATCTGCATAATGTTAGTTATATGCAACTCGAAAAATGCACATATTTGCTACTGAAATAACAGAAAATCTCTGCTTTGTACCTCAGAAGATACAAAATATGTCAAAACAAATTGGACACAGGCAGAAGATTATGTTATAATCTACAATGAAATTTGAGGTATATTTTACTTATGCCTTGAAATAAATAATTAATTTTCATCAACCTTTAAGGAGGAAAAACAAACTATGGCAAGAAAGATGAAAACCATGGATGGTAACCATGCAGCTGCTCATGCTTCATATGCATACTCAGATGTAGCCGCTATTTACCCGATCACTCCTTCATCTGTTATGGCGGAAGCAACAGATGAATGGGCAACCCAGGGAAGAAAGAACATTTTCGGACAGGAAGTTCAGGTAACTGAGATGCAGTCTGAGGCAGGAGCAGCAGGTGCAGTACACGGATCACTGGCAGCCGGAGCTCTTACCACAACCTATACCGCATCCCAGGGACTTCTTCTTATGATCCCGAACCTTTATAAAATTGCCGGCGAGCAGCTCCCGGGCGTATTCAACGTATCCGCTCGTGCCCTTGCAAGCCACGCACTTTCCATTTTCGGAGATCATTCAGACGTTTACGCCTGTCGTCAGACCGGAGTCGCAATGCTCTGCGAATCCAGCGTACAGGAGGTTATGGACCTGACACCGGTTGCACACTGTGCAGCACTGAAAGGCAAAGTTCCATTTATCAACTTCTTCGACGGATTCCGTACTTCCCACGAGATTCAGAAAATCGAGACATGGGATTACGAAGATCTGAAAGACATGGTAGATATGGATGCAGTAGATGCATTCCGTAAACATGCCCTGAACCCGAACCATCCGTGCCAGAGAGGATCCGCACAGAACCCGGATATCTTCTTCCAGGCGAGAGAAGCATGTAACCCGTACTACGATGCTCTTCCGGCAATCGTACAGGAGTACATGGACAAAGTAAACGAGAAAATCGGAACCGATTACAAACTGTTCAACTACTATGGAGCAGCAGACGCTGAGCACGTAATCATCGCTATGGGTTCTGTCTGCGATACCATCGAGGAGACCATCGATTACCTCGTAGCAGCAGGCAAGAAAGTCGGCGTTGTAAAGGTACGTCTGTACCGTCCGTTCTCCGCAGAAGCACTCATCAATGCAATTCCGGAGACTGTAAAACAGATTTCCGTTCTGGACAGAACAAAAGAGCCGGGATCTCTTGGCGAGCCTCTGTACCTGGACGTAGTAGCAGCATTAAAAGGCAGCAGATTCGAGAGCACACCGGTATTCACAGGCCGTTACGGACTTGGTTCCAAGGACACCACACCGGCTCAGATCGTTGCTGTATATGAAAATACAGAAAAACAGAGATTTACCATTGGTATCGTAGACGATGTTACCAATCTGTCTCTGCCGGTTGGCGCTCCTCTGGTAACAACTCCGGAAGGAACCATCAACTGCAAATTCTGGGGACTTGGCGCAGATGGTACCGTAGGTGCAAACAAGAACTCCATCAAGATCATCGGTGACAACACAGACATGTACGCTCAGGCTTACTTCGATTATGACTCCAAGAAGTCCGGCGGTGTAACGATGTCTCACCTGCGTTTCGGAAAGAAACCGATCAAATCCACCTACCTGATCCACAAAGCAAACTTTGTTGCATGTCATAATCCTTCCTATGTGAACAAATATCACATGGTAGAGGAGCTGGTAGACGGAGGAACCTTCCTTCTGAACTGTCCATGGGATGAAGCAGGACTGGAAGAGCATCTGCCAGGTCAGGTAAAAGCATTCATCGCAAACCATAACATCAAATTCTATGTGATCGACGGCGTTAAGATCGGTATCGAGACCGGCATGGGACCGACCCGTATCAACACCATTCTTCAGTCTGCATTCTTCAAGCTTGCGAAGATCATTCCGGAAGAAAAAGCCATCGAACTCATGAAAGCAGCAGCAAAAGCTACCTATGGCCGTAAAGGTGATGATGTCGTAGCAAAGAACTGGGCAGCAATCGATGAGGGTGCAAAACAGATCAAAGAAGTTGCAGTTCCGGAAAGCTGGAAAAATGCAGCAGACGAAGGTCTGACCACAACCCACGCAGAGAGCGGCCGCGCTGACGCTGTTAAATTCGTAAATACCATCCAGGCAAAAGTAACTTCCCAGGAAGGAAACAACCTGCCTGTATCCGCATTTGCAGACTACGTAGACGGAACAACTCCGTCCGGCACATCCGCATACGAGAAACGTGGTATCGCCGTAAACGTACCTGTATGGAATCCGGAAAACTGTATCCAGTGTAACAGATGTTCCTTCGTCTGCCCGCACGCTGTTATCCGTCCGGTTGCCATGACCGCAGAAGAAGCAGCAGCAGCTCCGGAAGGCATCCAGACCATGCCGATGACCGGTATGCCGGACTACACCTTCACAATGGCTATTTCCCAGCTTGACTGTACCGGATGTGGTTCCTGTGCAAACGTATGCCCGGGCAAGAAGGGTGTGAAAGCACTGGCTATGGAAAGCCTTGCAGCACACGAAGCAGAGCAGAAATACTTCGATTATGCAGCAGCTCTTCCAGAGAAGACAGACGTTGTAGCAAAATTCAAAGAGAATACCGTAAAGGGCAGCCAGTTCAAGAAACCGCTGCTTGAGTTCTCCGGCGCATGCGCAGGCTGCGGCGAGACTCCTTACGCAAAACTGATCACCCAGCTGTTCGGTGACAGAATGTACATCGCAAACGCAACAGGATGCTCCTCTATCTGGGGTAACTCCTCACCGTCCACTCCTTACACTGTAAACGAGAAAGGACAGGGCCCGGCATGGTCCAACTCCCTGTTCGAGGACAACGCAGAGTTCGGTTATGGTATGCTTCTCGCTCAGAAAGCAATCCGCGGCGGCCTGAAAGCCAAAGTTGAGGATGTTATGAACTCCGAGAAAGCTCCGGAAGAAGTAAAAGCAGCATGCAAAGAGTATCTGGATACCTTTGACTGCGGCGCTACCAACGGAACTGCAACCGAGAAACTTGTAGAAGCAATCAAAGACGCTGACTGCGACGTTTGCAGAGACATCGTTAAGAACAAAGACTTCCTCGCTAAGAAATCCCAGTGGATCTTCGGTGGTGACGGATGGGCTTACGATATCGGATTCGGCGGCGTAGACCACGTACTTGCCAGCGGAAAAGATATCAACGTAATGGTATTCGATACCGAGGTTTACTCCAACACAGGCGGACAGTCCTCCAAAGCTACTCCGACCGGTGCAGTTGCACAGTTCGCAGCAGGCGGTAAAGAAACCAAGAAGAAAGATATGGCAAGCATCGCAATGAGCTATGGCTATGTATACGTAGCACAGATCGCTATGGGCGCTGATTACAATCAGGCAGTCAAAGCAATCGCAGAGGCAGAGGCATATCCGGGACCGTCCCTCATTATCGCTTACGCTCCATGTATCAACCATGGTATCAAGAAAGGTATGAGCAAAGCACAGACCGAGGAGCAGCTCGCTGTTCAGACCGGATACTGGCATTGCTTCCGCTTCAACCCGGCACTCGCTGCAGAAGGCAAGAGCGCATTCACACTGGATTCCAAGGCTCCGTCAGGAGATTATCAGGAATTCCTGAACGGCGAGGTACGTTACAACTCTCTGAAACGTGCAAACCCGGCGAAAGCAGAAAGACTGTTCGGCAAGAACGAGCAGGAAGCAAAAGACCGTTACACTTACCTGAACAAACTCGTAAAACTGTACGGCGCAGAAGAAGAGTAATTCTTTTTCCTTAAAAAGAATTTGAAAAAGGAGAGAAGTCATACTTGAGAGAGTATGGCTTCTTTCTTTTTGGGAGAAAAAATGAATTAGCGACATTTGGCAATAGTTTTGTATCGTTTGTCAACATTTTTATCCCGGAAAATGTTGACAAACGATACATTTTTGCGCAAGAAGGCTTTGAGATATGGTATAATGTGCGTATCACGATATAATGAGCGTTAGCGAGAGGAATTTTATTATGTTGAAAATATATCTTGGAGAAATGAAAGGTGCAATCTATCATCCGCCAACCTATTTTGATAATTGTTATGAAGATGAATGGCTGACCACGCCACTGGCAAAAGAAATGATCCGCGATGTGGATCGCTCGGAGGTAATCAGTGCGCATCTGATTGACAGCCCGGTGCTTGGTCCGATTCCACCGAAAGATTTATCCGGAGGAATCAAAACGTTGCTGCTGATGGCATACGATACAGACGGAAAGATCTTTAATGCCTCCGTATGTGGAGATAATTGTGCAAAATGGATTTTAAAATTAGGAGAGCAAAAGGATCTGACGATTAATCTGCGTCATGTGATGCGGTTTGGCAAAGATCCTTTTGAAATCCTGATTTTAAATACAGGGACTATTGTGCGGAATATGTCCGAATTTGTAGATGTTGCCGAGGCTTATGTATAGGTGGATGTATGAAGGGAAAGAAAAGAGTTATTATTCAAAATAACAGAGTTCATTATGAATTTGTGATAAAGCGTAATATTACAATCATCCAGGGGGATAGTGCATCAGGAAAAACAACACTGGTAAATATGATCCGGCAGGCAGAAAATTTAGGGGAGTCCAGCGGAATCAACGTTTCCTGTGAAGTACCGTGCAGAGTGCTGGAAGGTGTTAATTGGAAAATTATTTTGGAAAACAGCCGGGAAAGCATCTTTTTCATAGACGAGGAGAATTATTTTATAAAAACAGAAGAATTTGCTTCTGCCATACGGGGTTCAGAAAACTATTTTGTATTGATTACGAGAGAAAACTTATATAATTTGCCGTATAGTGTAGAAGAGATTTATGGATTGCATGTTTCCGGAAAATACAGAGATACCAGAAAAATATATCAGAAAATGTATCAGATCTATCCCAAAACAGCACGGCTTCCTGTTAGAGTACAAAAAATAATTACGGAAGATTCCAATTCTGGGTATCAATTTTTTGAAAATGTATGTGCAGAAAGGAATATTACATGTGAAAGCGCTGGTGGAAAAACAAAA
>OLVO01004582.1_pt1 | contig 10223 bp, 8 predicted proteins | sample 1672571 | NCBI WGS metagenome assembly OLVO01 (sample SAMEA3136700, study PRJEB25190) | human gut metagenome | biome: human gut; feature: human-associated habitat; material: faeces | place: Austria | collected 2013 | reverse complement strand
CGAACCTGTATCGCCCATGAAGACCTTAGCCGGGTTGGCGTTCCAGAACAGGAAGCCGATCATCGCACCGACGATGGCCGCCGCGTAAAGTGAAAGCCCCACGCGGTTTAAAAGCATCGCGATAACAGAGAAGACAAGTGCGACGACGAGCGTGACGGACGTATTAAGGCCGTCGATGCCGTCTGTGAAGTTCACGGCGTTGACCATGCCGACGATGAAGACAGCCGCCAGAATGTAGTAGAAGAAGCCGAGGTCAACAGAGCCAAGGAACGGGATAACCGTTTCGGTGGTGCCGCCCGCAAGTGCGACGGAAAGCAGGTAGGCGCCGACGATGATGAACTGCAAAATGAGCTTTTGAATCTCGGTGAGACCGAGGTTGCGATGCTTTTTGATGCTGATGTAATCATCTAAAAAACCGACGATACCAAAACCCACTGCCATGAGCGCGCCCGCCACGACCTTGACAAGCATGAGCTGCGTTTCCGCGCCGCCGTTCAGCCACAAAAATGCGATGCAGATGACCGCCGCAACGGAGCTGCCGATGATGAACATGATGCCGCCCATGGTGGGCGTGCCCTGTTTATTTTTATGCCAGCTGGGGCCGACCTCTCGAATGGTCTGGCCAAATTTGATCTTGTGCAGAAACGGCACCATGAAGTAACCGAGCAGCCCTGTGATGACCGCCGCAATGACGATTGCAAGGCAATACAGTACAATATCCATACGTTATGAACTTCCTTTCCTACCCTCTCAATGTATGTCTTTACTCTTCGCTGTTCGTTGAGGTGTTGCCCGCCGCTTCGACGCCGCCGGAGCTGACAAACGAAATGCGGATGACGGAGCCGCGCTTGACCTTGGTGCCCTCTGCGATATCCTGACTTTGTGCGTAGCCGGAATCGCCGTCGCCCACAACGAGCACCTGCACATCGGCAAGGCCCGCCAAGTAGCGGCAAGTATCGATGTCATAGCCGATGAAGCTCGGTACTTCCACATACGTTTCGGGATCCGGCTCTTCGGTGTAAAGCGCGACCATGCCTTCCTTCGGGATAGATGCACCCGGAGACGGCACCTGCACTGTGACGAGCGCGTCGTCTTCGGCGTCGCCGACAACCGTGCCGCTGAAGCCCTGCTCTTCCAGATGGCTTTTCGCTTCTGCCATGGTCATGCCAATGACGTTCGGCGCGGTAGCGGAGAGGTTTTCATATTCCGATTCCGTATACTGCGGGTCTACGCCGAGGTACGGGAGCACCTCTTCCATGATGGCGGCGAAGATCGGGCCGGCCTGCGTGCCGCCGGACGCGCCGCCGATCTGCGGCTCGTCGTAGAAAACGAGCAAGGCGTACTGCGGGTCATCCGCCGGGGCGTAGCCGCCGTAGGAAACGACGTACTGCATGCCGCGGTCGTTGCCCTCTGCCAGATCCTGATAATACAGTGCGACTTTTTCGGACGTACCGGTCTTGCCCGCCACGCGGTAACCGGCGACATAGCCGTTTTTGCCGCTTTCGCTTGTGGCGTTTTTCTGAAGAATGGCCGTCATGCGCTTGGAAACATCTTCGGAGATAACCTGACGCTTGTAGCTTGTATCAGTCGTTTTGACAATGTTGCCGTCGCTGTCCAGCATGCGGTCCACGACGTGCGGCTGCACAATATAACCGCCGTTTGCCACAGCTGCAATGGCCGTGATCATCTGAATCGGTGTGATGGAGAAGTTCTGGCCGAACGAAGACGTTGCAAGCTCAGAAGTATTGAGCTGATCTTCGGTGAAATACAGGCTGTCTGCTTCGCCGGGCAGGTCGATGCCCGTCTGCTCCATCAGGCCGAAGGCGCGGCAGTAGTCATACAGCGTGCCGCCGCCCGTCCGCAGGCCGATGTGGGCGAAGGCGATGTTGCAGGAATTTTGCAGCGCCTGAGGCGTTTTTTCCGCCCCGTGTCCCGTGGAGCGCCAGCAGTGGAGCCGCTGGGCACGTCCCGGAATCTGCTCAGAACCGGAGCAGTGGAAAGGGGTATTCAGGTCGATGGCGCCGCAGTCCAGCGCCGCCGACATGGTCAGCACCTTGAAGGTAGAACCCGGCTCATAGCCGTCGGAGATCACCCGGTTGCGCCACTGCTTCAATCGGGCGGCGGAGAGGGCTTCCCCGTAGGCCGTCTTCCCAGCCTCGTAGGCTTCGCTCCCCTCAGGCTCGGCGAGGTAGACCCGTTTCATTTCTTCCAGCTGCGCCGCTGTTCCCTCGTCGGCGATTTCCAGATAGTTGTTGGGGTCATAGCTGCCCAGCGTGGCCATGGCGAGGATTTCTCCCGTCTTGCAGTTCATCACCAGCCCGAACGCACCGTTCTGGACATCATAGCGGGCAATGGCGGCGGAAAGCTGCTTTTCAAGGCACGCCTGCACCGTGGCGTCCAGCGTTAAGATCACGCTGTCCCCCTGCCGGGAGGAAACGTAGTTTTCATAGGAAAAGGGCATATCCATTTCGTTATTGCCCTTGGTTGTAATGACTCTGCCCGTGCTGCCCGCGAGGAAGCTGTTGTAGGCGGCCTCCACCCCTTCACAGCCCTCGTTGGATGCGTTGGTGAAGCCGACGACCTGCGCCGCCAGGGTTTCATAGGGGTAGACCCGCCGGGAGGTGGGTTCCAGATGGATGCCGGAAATGCCCTTTTCATTGATGTAATCCCGGATTGTTCCGGCGGTCTCCTCGTCAATGCGGGTGCCGACCTGCTTGTAGCGACGTTTGATGTCCGCCGCCTGTTCCTCTATCCATGCGGGGTCTTTCCCCAGAATTTCTCCCAGCGTCCGGGCAATTTCGGGAATATCCGCCTTGGACTGCTTCAGCTCGTGGGGGTCGAGATACACATTTTCCACGCTGACGGAGGTCGCCAGAATATTCATATTCCGGTCGAAGATGTCCCCCCTGTCGGCGGTCACCGTCGTCGTGCGGGTCTGGTTGCGCAGAGCGAGGGAGGAATAGTAATCGTAATTTGTCACCATCAGGTTGTACAGCCGCAGCCCCACCGGCAGGAAGGCCAGCGCCCCCAGCAGCGCGGATACCAGCATGATGCGCCTGTGCTGGCCGCTGTCCAGCCGCAGACGGTTAAATTCCCGCTTCTTCCTCCCCATAAGCCACCGGCCTTTCCGTCAAGATACAACTTTGGGCAGCAAGGGAATCCCTCGCCGCCCAGTGCAGCTGCTATCTTACTTTATGAGGAAGGGCGGACTTTATGCAGGGGAACCGCTTTTTCCGCTCATCCGAAGGAAGCGGCTTCCCCGTCCCCGAACAGGCCGCCAAAGAACCAGACGATGTCGTCCCAGAACGTCCGTTCCGGCTTCGGCTGGGAGCGTGTGACGGTGATGGTTCTGCTTGGCACTTCCTCCACCGGCACCATGCCAAGTGCCAGCGCCTTGTCCCGGATGTCCTCCAGGTCATAGCCGTCCCGGTAGGTGCGTTCCAGCTCGGCGTTGTTTTGGTTCAGCCGGGAGACGTAGTTGGACATTTGCTCATACTGCGCCCAGTCGCTGCGCAGCTGCAATGCTCCCACCACCATGACTGCCAGCATCACCACTGCCACCGTGATGCCAATCAGCGCCACGGGGTCGATGTAGATTGCCTTTACCTGCTCCTGCTTTGCGATCGGGAGCTTTGTTTTGGCCTTTTTCTTCTTTTTCTTCGGCGCAAGCACCTGCGCCTCGCTGCCGGGGACATAGAACTGACCAATGTACTGAATTTTGGGCTTTTCTGTCATCATTCTATCCCCTTTCCGGAAATTTCTGCCGATTATAACTTCTCACAAATCCGCAGCTTCGCGCTGCGCGCTCTGGGATTCCGTTCCAGTTCTTCTTCCCCGGAAACGATAGGCTTGCGGGTCACGATCCGCACCTGGGGCTTCTTGCCGCAGACGCACACCGGGAAGCTGGGCGGGCAGGTGCAGCCCTTCGCCGCCTCCGCCATGGCGTTTTTCACAATGCGGTCTTCCAGAGAATGGAAGGTGATCACCGCCAGCCGTCCGCCGGGATTCAGCAGCGGAACGGCTTTTTTCATCACCGTTTCCACCGCCCCCAGTTCGTCGTTGACGGCGATGCGGATGGCCTGAAAGCTGCGCTTGGCCGGGTGCTGCTTCTCCCGCAGAGCGGAAGCGGGCATGGCGCTTTTGATCACGTCCACCAGCTCCAGCGTCGTCTCGATGGGCGCCTGCTCCCTGCGGCGGCAGATGGCCGCGGCGATCCGGGGCGCAAAGCGCTCCTCGCCGTAATCATACAAAATACGCTTGAGTTCCTCGTAAGACCATGTGTTCACGATCTGACGGGCGTCCCGGACGTCCTCGCCGTTCATGCGCATATCCAGCGGCGCGTCCGTCATATAGGAAAAGCCCCGCTGCCCGTCGTCCAGCTGGGGGGAGGAAACGCCCAAGTCCAGCAGGATGCCGTCCACCTTATCGATGCCCAGTTTCTCGAGCGCCTCATCCATGTCGCAGAAATTGGCGTGAACCAGCGTGACCCGGTCTTCATAGGGCTTCAACCGTTCCGCCGCCGCTTCCAGCGCCACGTTGTCCCGGTCGATGCCGATGAGCCGCCCGGTTGTGAGCTTCGCGGCAATGCGGCTGGAATGTCCCGCGCCGCCTAACGTTCCGTCCACATAAATGCCGTCGGGCTTGATGGCAAGCCCCTCGATGCATTCCTCTAACAGCACGGAAACATGATGAAATTCACTCATAGGCCGATTGCCTCCAGGGACGCCAACAGCTTCTCCGGGGTCAGGTTCTCCCGCTCAAAGTCGGCGAATTCCTTCGCGTCCCAGATCTCCGCCTGTCCCGCCCGGCCGACGATCATGACCTCCCGGTCAATTCCGGCGTAGCTTAAGAGAAACTGCGTCAGGCTGAAACGGTACTGCTTATCCGGGCTGCATTCGGCGGCGTTCATAAAAATCAGGCTGGTTGCGCCGGAGCGCTGGGAAATGCTCATGGCATTGTAGTTATCCGAAAGGCGCTTCCATTCCTCGGCAGTGTAGACGGTGAGACAGCGATGACCGCAGTTGACGCCGAGGGTGACAAAAAAGGTGTCCCCCAGTTCCGCCCTCAGCTTGGACGGCACGAACAGACGGCTCTTTTCGTCCAGCTTCGCAGGATATTTCCCGATCACGGCGCTCACCTCCCTTTCACTCCACTTTACTGCCCTTTTACTCCATGTAGAGACAGTATACTACCCGCAAGGGAAAAAATCAATCTTTTTCTCAGGGATTTTTCGATTTCCGCCAGAAATCGGGGAATATTCGCATATTTGTTCTAATAAAACAGGCGTTTTCTCAGCTTCATTTCAGATAACCACGCCTTCACCGCGCCCCAGAGCGTCAAAAAACCAGCTTTCCGTCCTCCAGTTTCGGCTTGACCCGTGCGGGTTTCTTCCCGCAGCGCAGCAGGTAGCTCGCCAGCGGCCCCTCCACCTCGGTCTGCACAAGGCGGCGGATCTGCCGCGCGCCATCCTTTCCGGGGCGCTTTTTCAACAGCTCCGTCGCCAGTTCCGGGGGCAGCAGAAGCTGGGTCCCCAGCGCCGCCGTCCGCTCCTGAAGCTGCCGCAGATATTTCCATGTGATGGCTTCCAGAGCACCGGTCCCCAGCGGCTCGAAGCACACCGTCTGGTCGATTCGTCCCAGAAATTCCGGGGAAAACGCCTGCTGCAGCGCTTCGCCGATCTCCGCGCTTCGTCCCCCGGCGCAGAAGCCCAGTCCGTCGCCCCGAATCTGACCGCCAACATTAGAAGTCATGACCACAATGGCGTTCTTGAAACTGACGTGCCGCCCCGTGGAATCCGTCAGCGTTCCTTCCTCCATGATTTGCAGCAGGATGCCCAGCACGTCCGGATGGGCTTTTTCCAGCTCATCCATCAGCACCAGACAATAGGGGCGGCGGCGAACCGCCTCCGTCAGCTTGCCGCCTTCCTCATAGCCGACATACCCGGGAGGCGCGCCGATCAGGCGGGAGACCGACTGCTTTTCCATATATTCCGTCATGTCCAGCCGGATCATAGCGTCCCGGCTACCGTAGACCTCCTGCGCCAACGCCCGGCACAGCTCCGTCTTTCCCACGCCGGTGGGTCCCGTGAACAGCAGGCACGCAATGGGCCGCGACCCGTCCCGGATGCCGCAGTAGCCCCGGCGCACCGCCTCGGCCACGGCGCTGACAGCTTTGCTCTGCCCCACCACCTGCGCGGACAGCAATCCTTCCAGCCCCAGCAGCCGTTCCCGTTCCCCGGCGGTGAGCCGCCCCACGGGAATTCCCGTCCGGGCGGAGACCACCCACGCAATGTCCGCCCCGGTGACGCACCGGGCGCGTTTTCCGTCGGCGGGCTTCGACAGGTGCTGCATTTTGTCCCGCAGTTCGGCGGCCTTTTCAAATTTCCGTTCCCGTACCGCTTCGTTCAGCTCCTGTTCCAGCTCTTTTCTGGCGGGGCCTCCCCGGGACAGCTGCATTTCCTCCATCCGCGCCCGGGCAGCGCCTTCGTCCAACAGATCGATGGCCTTGTCGGGAAGATACAGGTCTGGCAGATACCGCCGGGACAGGCGCACCGCCTCCTTCACCGCTTCCTCGGAGATCCGCAGATGGTGGTGCCGTTCCAGCCCCGGCTTCAGCGCCCGGAGGATCGCCAGCGTTGCTTCCTCCCCCGGCTCCTCCACCACCACCGGGCGGAACCGGCGCTCCAGCGCCGCGTCCTTCTCAATATATTTCCGGTATTCCTCCCGGGTCGTCGCGCCCAGCATTTGCAGCTCGCCGCGACCCAAGGCGGGCTTGAAAATGTTCGCCGCGTCAATGGCGCCCTCGGCCGCGCCCGCGCCGACGATGGTGTGCATTTCATCGACGAAAAGAATCACGTCTCCGCTGCGGCGGATTTCCCCCAGCACGTCCCGCAGACGTTCCTCGAATTCGCCCCGGTACTTGGTTCCGGCAACCAGAGACGCCATGTTCAGACTCACCAGCCGTTTGTCCTTCAACTGGGGCGGCACGTTGCCCACCGCCATCCGCTGGGCAAGCCCCTCGGCGATGGCGGTTTTTCCCACCCCCGGCTCGCCGACCAGTGCGGGGTTATTCTTGTTTTTCCGGCACAGAATGCCGATGACCGTGTCGATCTCCCGTTCTCTCCCGATCACCGGGTCCATGCCTGACGCCTTGAGAATCAGATCTTCACTGAACTGCTCCAGAAGTTTCGTTGTGACCGCCTCCTTTTTTCCTCTCACGGGAGCGCCCTGCTCCCAGTGCAGATAGTCCACCGCATGGGTAAACAGCTCGTCGGTGCTGATGCCGTTGAGCTTCAAAAGCTCATATGCGTCGCTGTTTTCCCGTCTTGCCATCGCCAGCAGCAGATGCTGCGGCGTAATTTCCCGGCTGCCCAGATGCTTTGCCTCCCGCGCCGCCCCACGAAGAAGCTCCCGCGACTCCCCGGTCAGTCCCTGAGGCAGGGGCAGTTCCGGCGTCCCCTGCCCGTAGAGCAGCCGTGCCATTGCCTCCGTCAGGTCCGGGTCCATGCCCAGAAGCCGGAGGGTCTGCCCCACCGCCCCGGGTTCCCGCGCCATCACCAGCAGCAGATGGGCAGAGCCGACGTAGCTGTGTCCCAGACTTCTCGCCAGTTGGGCGGCACGCTGGATCAGGTCTGACGTCAGTATATCGTAATGCACGGTATCCCTCCCGAGTTAATGGTTTTTCCCTTTCCTGTTCCGGAAAATTCTCACCACCCAAGGCAGAAATTATTCAAAAATTTTTTATAAAAAAGGAATTGCTTTTTGGGAAAACCATGTTACAATGGGGATACGCTAGTTGTGTGGCGTGCAATACATATTAGATAAATGGAGGTAACACCATGGCTTACACGATTACTGACCGCTGCGTCGCCTGCGGCTCCTGCGCCGAGCAGTGCCCTGTCGAGGCTATTTCCGAGGGTGACGGCAAGTACGAGATCAACCCCGATATCTGCGTTTCCTGCGGTTCCTGCGCCGATCAGTGCCCCGCCGACGCTATCGAGGAAGGCTAATCTTTCTCAGACCCGAATTGGCCTGCGCAAGTGCTTGCGCAGGCCGATTTTTTGTTGTATAATAGCGTAAATATCACCACGGGAGGCATTCATGGAGCAGTTACCCAACGGATTTACCCTGAATCTGCCGGAAGGCGCTTTTCCCTTGAGCACCGATTCCATGGTGCTGTCCCATTTTGTCAGGCTCCCCAAAAACGCCCGGGTGCTGGATCTCGGCTCCGGCTGCGGCACACTGGGGCTGCTGCTGTGCGCCGTGAATGAAAGCTGCCGCGTCACCGGCGTGGAGCTGTCTCAGAGTGCCCACCTCGCCGCCATCGACAACATCCGCCGCAACGGCCTGACGGGCCGGGTGACGGCCATGCAGCTGGACGCCCTGCACCCGCCGCTCCAGCGGCTGGGGGACTTTGACTGCATCGTCAGCAATCCCCCCTATATTCCCACCGGCGACCTGCCGGGGCTGGACCCCTCCGTCCGGGATTATGAGCCCCATATGGCCCTGGACGGAGGCGCCGACGGGCTGGACTTTTACCGGGCCATCCTGCGGCATTGGCCTGCGGTGCTGCATCCCGGCTCCCGGCTCTATTTTGAGGTGGGCATCGGCCAGGCCGACGACGTGCTGCGGCTCATGCGCGGCGTGGGCTTCGGCGACCTGGAAATTCTCCCGGACCCGGCGGGCATTCCCCGGGTGGTGCTGGGAGCCCTGTATCAGGAGATCTGACTGTCCGCTTTTCCGGACAGTATTTGTGATAGCATTATGGCAATCAATTAGAGGAGGAGACGAAAATGGCAGCGAAAAAGGATACGTCCGCCGCAGTCCCTGCGGGTTCCGACAAAAAAAAGGCCCTGGAGACGGCCATGCAGCAGATCGAGAAGATGTACGGCAAGGGCTCCATCATGCGCTACGGCGAAAACGCCGAGACCAACGTGGAGGCCATCCCCACCGGCTCCCTGGCCCTGGACCTGGCTCTGGGCATCGGCGGCGTGCCCCGTGGCCGCATCATCGAGATCTACGGACCGGAGTCCTCCGGTAAGACCACTCTGGCCCTGCACATTCTGGCCCAGGCCCAGAAGCTGGGCGGCGAGGTGGCCTTTGTGGATGCCGAGCACGCCCTGGACCCCACCTATGCCCGGGCGCTGGGGGTTCGGATCGAGGATATGCTCATCTCCCAGCCGGACACCGGCGAGCAGGCCCTGGAGATCACCGAGGCCCTGGTCCGCTCCGGTGCCATCGACGTGGTGGTGGTGGACTCCGTGGCTGCCCTGGTGCCCCGGGCCGAGATCGAGGGCGAGATGGGCGACAGCTTCGTGGGCCTGCATGCCCGGCTGATGAGCCAGGCTCTGCGCAAGCTCACCGGCGTCATCGCCAAAACCAACAGCATCGTCATCTTCATCAACCAGCTGCGGGAGAAGGTGGGCGTGATGTACGGCAACCCCGAGGTCACTACCGGCGGCCGGGCCCTGAAGTTCTATGCCTCTGTCCGCATCGACGTGCGGCGCATCGAGGCCCTGAAGTCCGGCGGCGAGATCATCGGCAACCGCACCCGGGCCAAGGTGGTGAAGAATAAGGTGGCGCCCCCCTTCCGGGAAGCGGAGTTTGACATCATGTACGGCGAGGGCATCAGCCGCCTGGGCGAGATGCTGGACCTGGGCGTGAAGCTGGACCTGGTCCAGAAAAGCGGCTCCTGGTTCAACATGGGGGATATCCGCCTGGGACAGGGCCGCGACGCCGCCAAGCAGTATTTCCGGGACCACCCCGACGAGGCCGACAAGCTGGAGGCCGCCATCCGCCGGGACTTTCATAAGCTGATGAGCAGTCAGTCCAAGATTGCCGCCAAGGCCGCCGGCCGGGCGGTGGACGTGTCCGCCGACGACTTCGACGACGCAGACTGATGCGCATCGAACGGCTGGAAAATTCCAAACGTAAGCAGGAGCGCGTGCTGGTGTTTCTGGAGGGGGGCGACCTCCTCCGGATCACCGGCGCGGAGCTTCTGCGCTTTGGTTTATACAAAGGTATGGACTTGTCGCCGGCGCTTGTGGTAGAATTACAGGCGGCGGCGCAGCAGTCTCAGCTGAAGCAGACCGCGGCGCGGATGGCGTCGGGACGGATGTTGTCCAAAAAAGAGGTGCAGCGCCGTTTGACAAAAAAGGGCGCCACGGAGGAGCAGGCGGCGGACACCGCCGACTGGCTGGAGACGCTCGGCGCAGTGGATGACGA
>OLVO01004580.1_pt1 | contig 10228 bp, 8 predicted proteins | sample 1672571 | NCBI WGS metagenome assembly OLVO01 (sample SAMEA3136700, study PRJEB25190) | human gut metagenome | biome: human gut; feature: human-associated habitat; material: faeces | place: Austria | collected 2013 | reverse complement strand
AAAATGAATCAAAAAAGGATGAATCCAAAGAAGAAAACAAAAATAAATATTATAAAGCAATAGAGGCTTATATATGTACTTTGAAAACAGAAGATGTATTTCCTAGTGATACTTTATTTAAAGAGCATTTGAAAACAGAAAATTTATATAAAAAACCAAGTATATTAAAATATTTACTTGAAAAAGTAGAAAACTATAATAGTAATGAAACATTAAATTTTGATGATTTAACAATTGAGCACATAATGCCTCAAACACTAAGTAAGAGTTGGAGAGATATGCTGGGTAAAAACTATAATATTATCCATGAAAAATATTTACATACAATAGGTAATTTATCAGTAACTGGATATAATTCAAAATATTCAAATGAATCTTTTGAAAAGAAAAAAGAATTAATGAGAGAATATAAAACAAATGTAATAAGACTAAATGAATTTATATTAAATAGTGAAAAATGGGGAAAAGATGAAATAGAAGAAAGAGCTAATCAAATAATCAGTATAATTATGAAAATATATAGTTACCCAAAAAATATAGATAAAACTATAGAATTTGATATTTTTGTTGAGCGAAAGTTAGGTGAAAACATTGACAATATCAAAAATCTAAAAATGTTTGGATTTAGGTTTTTGAATGATACTTATGAGAATTTATATTATATAACTATATTAATTGATGTTGCTAAGATATTATATGAAATAGATAGTAATATTTTGAAAAGAATAGCAAGTAGTAATTATAAATATCAAAATGGAACTAGAATTATATTTTCAAATAATAGTGATAATATAAATAATCCTGCAGAAATAGCAGAAGATGTATATATGGAAACCAATTTTAATAGAGAAAGCATAGAGGGATTAATTCAGTATTTATTAAAAGAATATTCTATTAATGAGGATATGTTTAAATTTATTTATTATAAAGAGAAATAAAACAAAAGAAAAGCAAAATAATGAAGTAATAAAGAAGTATTACTTAGTTAGTTTGCTTTTTATCATAAATAGAGAGGGGATATGGGTGAAATAAAAGAATTAATAAAAATTTGTAATAGTATGTATATTAAACAGATTAAAAAGATATTAAAACATATAGAGAAAGCTGACTTGGAAATGTCCTGTATCAATAATCTCTGTGCATCAGGAGAATTAATTATTGAAATTTTAAAGTTATGTGAAAAGGATAAAATAAATGTGGTGTTACCATGCCTAAGGAATGTTTATGAAATGACTTTAAAAGCAGTTACTTTAGATGGGAATAAAGAAATAAAAGATTCTTATAATAAAATTTTAAAAAAAATAGAAAATGATAGCATGGATAAAGTTAGAAGATGTATAGGTAATAATTTTAATAAATATTTCTCCGTTATAGAAAGAGATGAAATCTTTGAGGATATATTTAAAGAGGGAATTTTAACATACATATATAAAACATTATGCAGATACTCTCATGCAACAAAAGTAAATGAATTTGTATATTTGGTTCAAAGACACGAGAAAGTGAAAGATATATTAAATTGTTATTTAATTGTATTTTTAATATATCCAATTATATTAGTATACATGGATGCAGTTTGTACAAAGCTGAATTTAAAAGAATTAATTGATGAAATAGTAATTATTTATACAATTATTACTTTTAACTTATTAAGTATTCTATTGAAAGATAAGGAAAAAGTAGCCAAGATAAAAAAGTTTAGTGAGAAAATACTAGGAAAACCAGATGAGTTATTTAAAATTAGAATAGAAAAAGAACAGGAAGTATGTGATTATTATTTAAAAGATAGTAAGGAAATATTAGAATATAGCAATTCTATAAAATATAAATTTGATTTGTTTATAGGAGAGTGTTTAAAAAAATATTTTACTACAAAACAATTAGCGAAAATACAAGATATTATTAAAAATCATAGATATACATAATAGGAGGAATAAGAATGATACAAATAATTACAAATAATATAAAAAAATATGAAGAATTTTCTAAAAGTGAGTTTTTAATATCTAAAATAGATGAATTTCAATCATTTGATAATTATGATATAACAATTATAGATATATCTGATGAAAATTTATGGTATTACAAAGGAGATAATAATAATAGCATAAATCAGTATATGGATTTAAGAAGTATAAGAGAGGCTATTTTAAAAAGTAAAAAAAGTAATGTACTTGTTGTATTTCCTCAAAACATACAGTATCATTATTCTTATCATTATGTAGTGAATGAACAAAAATATACTGAAGTAAAAAAAATAAAAGATATGCAAAAAAATTTTATAGAGATAATAAATTCAAACTTAATAAATATGAATTTTATAAGCTTGAATTTTGGAAAAAGTTATACAAAAGAGAAAAGTTATAAATTAACAGCAGATTTTAGTTTTGGTAATGTAGAAAATAATGATGTAATATTAAAAGCAGAAAATGGAAATGATGCTGTTGTAATTAAAAATGGTAAAACAGTATTAACAACTTTGAAATTATCAACAGAACAAGAGACAATATTCTTATTAAGAAAATCTTTTCAAGATTGTTTTGAGAATAAAAGCTTAGCTCCAGAGTGGATAAAAGAAGTACAATTTTATACAGATGAAAAATGTAAAGAAGAAATTTTAGAATTAGATAAAAAAATTGAGGAATTAAATGGGCAAAAAGATATATTAGATAATATTTTGAATGAAAATGCTGAGTACAAATCTATTTTATATGAGACAGGAGAGATTTTGGCAAAACAAATTAATAAAATGCTTTCAGAAATTCTTGAATATGATATTTCTCAATTTAAAGATACATTTGAGGAAGATTGCCTTATAAAGTTAGATGATGTAACATTTGTTATTGAAACAAAAGGTTTAAATAATGAGATTTCAGGTCATAATATTTCAGATGCATGTAATCATTTAATTATTTATGAAGATAAATTAGAAGAAGAAAATAAAACAGAAAATGCAAAATGTTTATTTATAGTTGCATATGAAAGGCAAAAAAAAATTCAAGAAAGAGTGAAAATAAAGGAAAGAGTAGAAAAAATAGCAAAAGCGAATAATACATTAATTGTTGATACAAGAATATTTTTAAATATATTTGAAGATTTCTTAAATAATAAAATAACAAAAGATGAAATAAAGGAAATATTTAAAAGTAATATTGGAGTATTAGAATATAATAGAAAGTAAAACTATATTGAATATATTTCTGCAAAACTAGAAAAAATACATAAAAATCCAAAGTTTTTTCAAATTTTTGAAAAAACTTTGGATTAAATTTTATTTATTATTCAAAACAATCATTAATTAGTTCAATACCATCACAAAATCCATTTCTATAATACTTTTCATCCCAATAAATAATATAATCTGTAAAATTTGAATCAAGTAAATCAAGCTGTTTTTTTACAAAATTTCTGTTCTGTTTAGGAATACTATTTAAAATCTTTTCAGAAATTTCATCAAAATTAATAGTATGTTTTCTATCTTCTTTAGTTAAATATCCTAATTCAATTTCTTCTCTATAATTTAACCATTCTCTTAAAATATCATCATTTACTTTTCTAAAATTACTCATAATTATCCTCCAATAATATAAAAAATCTGTAAGTGATTTTGAGGTTTCCAAAATATATAAATTTAAAATTTTGGGGACACAATGGGGACAAAAGTAGCCAAAATTGACTTAAAATCACTTAAAAATACATAACTTATAAATCAATAAAACCATTGAAATATAAGCAAAAACTATCAATTTCAATAAAATTCAAAAATTGCTATATTTTCTCATAACCCGAAGGCCGTAAGTTCGAGTCTATCCCCCGCAACCAAATTATAAATACTTACAGTTTCAACGACTGTGGGTATTTTTTTATGCCTTGAAAATGGTTGCGATAATGCTTAAAAATAGCACTATTATGTCAAAATGGGGAATAATTGGGAAGTATTTTAACTTTTTGATTCCTCAAAAGACTATGTATATCAGTAAAAAACATGGGAATTTATAAATTGCTTTTTACTGATTCTATTTCCGACAAAGTAATTTTGTGATTTATTGAAAAAAGTAGTTTTTAGTTTGGTATTAATAAATTTTGTAATACATTTCCTGCACTTTTATTGTGGAAAATGATAGGATGAACATAAAAATTAAATGTTGTAGTAATTTGTGCATGACCTAGTCTTGCAGCGACAACTGCTACATCTATATTTTGCGATATAAGCAAAGTAGCATTTGTGTGCCTTAACCCATGAAAGTTAATTACAGGTAGTCCAATTTGTTCAACAAATTTTACAAACCACTTGCTAATAGTAGAAGGATGCATTGGTTTTCCATCTGCTTGTACAAATAACCTATTAGAATCAATCCATAATTCGCCACAAAGCTCTTTTTGATTGTCATACCATAATTTATATTCTTCAAGTAATGAAACAACGAAATCTGGTATTCCAACTTCTCTTATAGAGTTCTCTGTTTTAGGCATTTTAGTAAATATACCTTCTTTTGCTAAATACTGACTAGAACGATTAACGCATACAATTCCATCTTTAAAGTTTATATCATTCCATTCAAGCCCCATAAGCTCTCCAAGCCTAACTCCAGTAAATAGCGTTAATAGGATAGCAACTTTATATTTGATTTGATCCTCTGTAAGTTCTATTAAGTTTGAAACTAATGCTTTACTTTGTTCATCATCATAGTATCTTCTTTTAGGTTTTCTAGTTTTAGGTGGTTGAACACGTTCAGCAGGATTTGCTAATATTAATTGCCAATAGACTGCTTTATGAAGCATTGCTCTTAATAATCTATGATGTTCTAAAATAGTTTTACCAGATAAGGGCTTTTTAGTTTTTGCACCATTGTTGCCTTGTTTTCTAACTAATTGAGTATCTTTTTCAAGTAAGTCATAGAATTTCATAATGTCTGTTGGTTTAATTTTGCTGATATAGAAATGCCAAAAGTATGGTAAAAGTCTTGTTTCTAATATTCTACAATATCTCTTGTATGTTGATGGTGCTAAATCTTTTGCGCCATAGTTTACTTGCCAAATATGATAGAATTCTTCAAAAGTTACTGATTTTCCTTCAGGTACTAATCCATGATTGGCTTCTGTAACAAATTCTGCAAGTGCAATTTCAGCATCTTTACGAGTTCCATGGATAGTTTTTGTTCTTCTTGCTCTAAATCCATCAAGATTTTTACCAGTAGATACTACTAACCTATAAGTATTTTCACCTCTTTTTTCAATACTCCCAGCCATTGCCTTTTTCACCTCCTTTCAGGCATACCTATGGGTGGGAGTGATAACGTTTATTTGTCAACATTACATGTTATACAATATTCGTTAACAATATGCAAAAGATATTAAGAAAAAATTTAGAATTTAAAGCAAAATATGTAACATATAATTATATTAGACTTTTTACAGAAAATATGATATAATTCACCAAAATAGGAGCGAGAAAATGATTAATAGAATAAATGAAAAAATATATAGTTACATATTTTCTGTTAATGCAGAATTGAAGAATGATAAAAGTTTAGATATAAAACCATTTTTAGATAAACTGGATAAAATAATTGCAGAAAAATATGATGTAATAGCAGATTTTTGGGATGAAAATGTTAATGATTTTAATAAAGATTGTGTAATAAAAACACAAACTTTGGATACTGCAAATGCGACATATATTTATAGGAATTTTCCAAGAATGAATTCAAAAACACTAATTACTTTTTTAGAGCATAAGGCAAGTCAAATTAAAAATACAATAGAAGATAATGGAGATTTTATAAAGGAAACTTTAAATTATGTTTTTGATGAAATTGAAAATTTAGGAATTAAACAAATACTTGATTATTGTGAAGAAATAGGAATAGTAAAATATATTGGAAAAGTTTTTATAGCTGCTGACGATAATCCTGCATATGAAATTATTTATAAAAACATAAAACCAAATTTAAAAATGGAAACGAATATTATAGATAAAAATATATTAAAAACAAGTTTTTTAATAGAATATAAACAAATAGAGAAAGTTTTTGATAGTGCTAATGGAGAAATATGGAGAGTAGCTGATACCGATAAGAATGAATATATTGCAAAAATACTAAACAAAAGCATTTCAAAAGAAAAATTAAAAAGATACAGAAATGAAATAAATTTTTGTAGAAAAAATAGTAATGAGCATGTAATTGAAATTATAGATAATGGTATAAAAAATATAAATGGCACAGATTATATGTTTTATATAATGCCAAAATATGATTGTGATTTCAGAGCTTTGATGAAAGATGGAATTGATACTTCAGATATTTTAATGTATTTCAATCAAATATTGGAAGGAATTAAGTATATACATAATAGAGGTGGATTTCATAGAGATATTAAACCTGAAAATATACTTTATGATAAAAGTAAAAACATACTAGTTATAGCGGATTTAGGAATAGCACATTTTAATGAAGATGATTTGATTGACGATCCAAAGACGAAAATAACGTCGAAGATGGCAAACTTTGTTTATTCTGCACCAGAACAAAGAATAAAAGGGGAACATGTTGATTATAGATGCGATATTTATGCATTAGGTTTGATTTTGAATGAATTGTTTACTGGACAAGTAATACAAGGAAGTAATTATAGAAAAATTTCTGATGTAAATGAAAATTATGCATTCTTAGATAATATTGTAGAAAAAATGACAAATCAAAATCCAGATAATAGATATAATTCTATTGAAGAAATACAATATGCAATAAATGCTAGTATTGAAATACACGAAAAGGATATAAAAGAACAAGAATTAAAAAAGATAAGTTTAGAAAATAATGAAGAAGATGATATTTTAATTGCTAATCCTGTTAAAATTATAGACGTAAAGATTACTGAGGGATATAAACTAATATTAAAATTTAACAATATATTGAATGATTTATGGATAGATACTCTATTACACATTGATAGGGAAGAACTTTTTGGATATGGCCCAGAAAAATTTGATTTTTATAGAGATACAGCAACAATAAATTTAAATCCAGGCAATATAGATAGTGCACCTAAAATAGTAGATTATTTTAAACAATGGATTGTATCAACTAATAAGATATATCCTCAAAAACTAAAAAACCAACAGAAAAGAGAGGAAATAATTAGACAACAAAAAATAAAAAAAGAAATGCAAGACAATGAGCAATTAAGAGAAATATTAAAAAAGATAAAAATTTAATAATTTAAGGGTGTGATAGGTATGAAAATTCTAAGTGAAGAATATTTTGATTCAATGAAAAGATTTAGAGATAACAATAATTTGCAAGAAGAATTGATTGATAATGATTGTATTTGCTATGCTAATATGTTTGCAGTATATTCTGATATTACTAAGGGACAATTTTCATTTGATGAAATGTTACAAACATACGATTTCATAACTGATATTGTAGATGGATTAAGACCAGATATAATGATAATGAATGATAAATATAGAGATGTTTATAGATTACTTAAACGATATTCTATAACAAAAGAGTTAGATGATGATACTAGAAAGAAGTTAGCATTTTTAATATATCAAGCAAAATGTGTGATGATAATGGATGAAGAAACTGGAAGTCCAACAGGGAATATGAACTTTTTTGAAAATGGAACAGATAACTTCTTAAAAGAATATGAGTATGAAGTGAATGAGTATCCTTCAAAATTTAAAATTAAAAACTCCTTATCAAATCCTTCTAAAAATGATTATGGACTTTCAATAGATAATCCTATTGAAGTTGTATCTGTGGCAGATGAATATAATTACTTAGATTCATTAAGAACAAAAGAAGGAAAAAAAATCTTTTATGAAAGAATAGGTAGTAAAATACATAAAGATGGAGAGACACATATTGATATATATAAGATTTTTATAAAAAAAATAATTGGAAATAAAGAAATTGCGACATTATATATATCAGGATATGGAAATGAAAATACAATGGATGTACCTCAAGGATTTAAATTTGTAATGGATAATAACTAAATTGAAATAAAAATTGTAAGTAATATTATGCACAAATCTATAATAAAAGGAGATTGTTATATGTTTGAATGGGAAGATGTAGCAACTAAAACAGAAATGGAATTTGTATTAAAATGTATACATGAAAAAATTTGGAACAAGAAAATTGTTAAAATTTTTGATTTATATGGAAATACTTTTAATTGGAAAAAAAAAGAAAATAGTTATGTTTGTACAGATGATGATGTTTATATTATGTTTGAAGATAATAGTTGTATTATTATTAATTTAGTAAATAGAAGTGCAGCATGGATTAAGTATAAAAAACTATCTAAAAAGGAAAAGGAAGAATTTAACACAATAAATGATATGTTTACATTTGAAAATAATAATTTTAATTATGATTCCATACATGAATTCAAAGTTAATAGTTTTTCTCATGAATATGAAAAATGGATTTCAAATGGAAATACTTCAAATATGATTACAATTCCTGCTGGAGGAGATTATTTTGATAAAATAACAATAGTTTTAAAAAATAATATTGAAATCTGCATTCAAGCAGAGGATGCAATGAGTGATGGATATTGTGATATTTGGGTTGATAATAAATAGTTTATAGTTGATGAATGATTAAAAGCAGGAGTTAATCCTGCTTTGTTTTGTCTTGAGTATCTAACCATTTATCAAATTCTTCCATAGTTGCTTTTTCTTTTTTTATATTAGACTTATATTCTTTCGCTTTTTTATTAAATTCTGTATAGTCTTTTTTATAGAACGAATCATTATATCTTTTAGCATAAGTGCATTTTGTTTGTTGAATACGTCTGAATTTAGCATATACAGGTTGCTTTTCTAATTTTCTTTTTTCTTGTTCTTTACTTCCTACATCTTTGCAAGTTAATTCCCTATCTACAATTCTATCACAATAAGATATTGTGGCTTTAGGTGTTATAAAATATCTACCACAATTTCTACAGATTTTTACATACCAATTTGTTATTCCAACTATATTGTATAGCATAATATAAAAGGCAGTATATAGATTTTCTGTTTCATATTTATATTCATGTGATATTTCTGTTCCATTAGGATCTAATGTTTTAATAATACTTATTACAAGTTCAGGAATTTTAGTATCTACATATTCATAAGTATAATCTAACGAATTTATAGTTTTAAAATCATTTGATATATTTTTGAAAGGTTTATTATTAGTTTGATTAAATACAAAGAATCGCTGCTCTTTTGTTAAATCTTTAGATAGATTAAAAGTATATTCATTAATGTTCATTTGATAAACTAGATCAATACACATTTTGAATATTACTTGCATTTTTTTAGCCTCTTTTATAACTTTATCATAGTAATTTTTAGCTATATCACTAATAAACTTTATTTCATATAAGGCATTTAATTGAATAGTATCTAAAACATCTTTATCTATAATATCCACTACAATATCAAAATAATTAATGAAGAAAATAATATATTCATTTACATTGTTTAAGTCATAGCTTATGAAATCTAATAATGGCAATTCGTATTGTTCTTCAATTTCTTCATATTTGAAACCAATATAGCCATCTAATTTATTAACTTGATCTTTATATGAAAGTGTAGAACGAGAAATATTAGAAGAATAATATTTTTTGTAATTTTCTGCATATTCTTCAGCAATTTTATCTCTTTGTTTTTCTGTTTTAGCATTTTCTACTTTAGCAATCATCATTTTAGAATATTCATCTTCGGACATATTTTCAAATGTTTTATCTAATTCTACATATTCTTTATAATAATATCCTACAATACGCTTTAAGCTGTGAGTATGTATATTAGCATTGTAAGATAGTTTTATATTATGTTCTTTTTTCATTAAAACCTCCCAATTGTTAACAAAATGTAAATGGAGTTTGTTTTCTAAAAGTACTAACAAAACTACAAAAACATAATTACTTATATAGGAATTGTACCATAAAGCGTGGTATTATTACAATAGTTAACATGAAATATCTTATAAAATCTGTTAACGAAAAGGTGAAAACCTAATATACATGATGAAAGGAGGGATTTGTATGGAATTACAAAAAGTACAAAGGACAACACTAACAATGAAAGAGGCAGCAGAATATCTTACTGGTTAATAAATCAATTAGTAAGAAAAAAGCAAATACCATGCTCTAAAGTTGGTGGAAAGTATTTATTTAGAGTACAAGCGCTAGATGAATATTTAAAAAA
>OLVO01004579.1_pt1 | contig 10228 bp, 13 predicted proteins | sample 1672571 | NCBI WGS metagenome assembly OLVO01 (sample SAMEA3136700, study PRJEB25190) | human gut metagenome | biome: human gut; feature: human-associated habitat; material: faeces | place: Austria | collected 2013 | reverse complement strand
CGGCGATATTATCAAAATACTTATGCCCGCCAATGTGATCCCAATGAACATGAGTTGTAACTGTCATAACAGGCAGCTTTGTCAGAGAGTCCACAATTTTTCTGATGTTGGAAACGCCTAAACCTGTATCAATGAGAATAGCATATTTTTCCCCACATAATAGATAACAATGTGTTTCTTCCCAGTGCTTGTATTCGCTAATAGAGAATGTATCACGGTCTATTTGCTCAATGGTAAACCAATTATCCATTCCGCATAATTACCTCCAGCAACTGAATTTCCAGTTAAAACCACTTTGCATTTTCATCTCTGAAATGTGGTATATTGCCATCTTTATAAGGGTCATACCGATTTTCGTTACAACCAAATTCTTTTAAGAGAGCAATCTTGCCATCTGGCGTCCATTCTATCAGTGACATTCCATCAAACGCTTCTACGTTACCGGCGTCCATCTTATTTTTGAAATACCATTCAACAATGGTTTGATTGCCTTTATGGAAAAATTGCTTGATGTCCCATTGCAAGACAGTTCCACGGGTATTCCATTCCTCAAACCAAAGTTTTATTTTCTTGGAGCCGTGGTACTCTGGCCCCCAACTTTCAATATATACGGCATTATCAGAAAATACATTAAATATACCCAAATCTTTTTTTGCAAGCCACATATCAAACCAAAGTCTGATAATTTTTTCTCTATTGTCCATTTCGCAGCGCCTTCCTTGTCAATTTAATTTTTCAGCGTCTTTGTCCTGCTCTAATTCAATTACATCCAAAATGCCACAATTCAGGGCTTCGCAGATACGAACCAGCGTTTCCATGCTGATGTTTTTGCCTTTACCCATGTTGGCAATCATATTTGTGGTAAGACCGGCGGCAATCCGCAAGTCCTCTTTCCTCATATTGCGCTCAACCAGCGTGTGCCAGAGGGGTTTATAGCTTATGTGCATTTATCCTCCTGCCTTTCTCCCGGTTCCGGGGTTTCTGTTCCCATTATATCAAAGTTCTTGCTATTCCACAAATATTTCTTGACACAACCGCCGGTTCCGTCTGGATTGTGCTTTTCCTTTCTTTTCTTGATTACATCTACTTAGCCATAAGCTGCTTCATGCCCTGGCTCTTTGCGCCGGGGTTATCGTTGCCGTAGCCTTCCAGCAGGTTGATGGCACCCCAGATGCCAAGACCTGCGCCGAGAGCTACAACGAGGGTCTGAAGAACGGTAATTGCACTGTTGAAAAAAGCCATATTGTAATCTCCTTGCCATTGAGGCGAAAAATAGTGTGTCATGCCCCAGTCTGCGTAATGTCCTGAGAACCTGATTTGATATCTGCTAACCGCAGTGAGTTGGTCTGCTGACACTGCTGCCCAGCCGGGGCATGAAAAAGCCGCCCATTTCAGGCGGCAAAGTCATGGATTAACGAGCGTTATCGCGGCTGGGTTTGGGAGCAGAGCGGGGCGTTGCAACCCTGCTTTCACTCTTCTTCGCTGCGAGATTACCGAGCATGGAATCTCTGGGTCTTTCTTTGTATGCCTCCACCATTGCCTTAAGCTGTGTGTTGGAGACAGTTCTGGATTCGTTCTGCCAAATGGTGCGTCCCATATCGTCCTTCCCGTGGAGCATAGAGCGGGACACTTTAGTGGTGCCATCAGCCGGGAGCTTCATCCACAAACCGTTGGAGAACTTGTTTTCATGGACAAAGTTGGAAGGAACAGCAAAGGACTCCCAAGGGGACTTGTCGTTGGGATCACGATTGGGAATCTTCACCTGTACCATGTCCTTACCGGTTTTGGATTTGAAGTGCTGACCGATAAGGCCTTTTCCGAATTTAATGGTAACTTCTTCTCGCTTGGGGGGTTGCGTATTTGTGTTTTCCAGTAGCTTATCCTCCTAATTCATCGGCGTTCACAACCACAAAACTGTCCTGCCGGTGCAGCTTGGCTTTGTGATCGAGGAACCTGCCGATATCGAAAGTGTTTTTCTCATCATAGTCTGCTGTCAGCTTGAAGTTGGGATGCTGCGTCAAATCGTACTTGTCGGAGAGAAAGGGGCGGACACCACGCAGCTGTAGGATACACTTGCCACCATCCAAGACTGCCAGCTCATCCTGAGACATGAGTTCATGCCCCAGCTTCTGGAAGTTGGTACCATAGGACGGGCTATTGCCGCGGGTATCCGAAGTGTTGAAGGTGTCGATGGTTTCCTTCCCAAGCGCCGCATTCAATTCCTTTAGCGTAGTCGGCTCTGATCCTCCAAGGAAAATCTGAGAGTCCATGTTGCCGATGATCGTGTCTGCGTTGTCCTTGTAGATGGCTTTCAGCTGGCTTCGCGCCTGAAGAACAAGGCAGGCAGAGATTTCACGGCTTCGGATAGTGGCTACCAGCTTCTCCAGATTGGGAATCTGACCGATATTCGCCGCTTCATCAATCAGGCACCGGACATGCACCGGCAGGCGACCGCCATACACATCATCTGCTTTCTCGCAGAGCAGGTTAAATAGCTGTGTGTAGATCATGGAGATCAGGAAATTGAAGGTGGCGTCTGTATCTGACATGATGAGAAACAATGCTGTCTTGCGGTCTCCGAGGGTATCCAGTTCCAGTTCGTCATAGGCTGTAATCTCCCGCAGCTCTGCAATGTCGAAGGGAGCCAGCCGTGCGCCGCAGGAAATCAGGATGGATTTCGCTGTCTTTCCCGCAGCCAGTTTGTAAAGCCTATATTGCCGATACGCGAAAGTATTTGGCTTTTTTCGGTTCAAATCCTCGAACATCAGGTCAACAGGATTCTGGAATTCCTCATCGTCCTCTCTGACCTCCATCGCATTCAGAAGCTCCAACAGGGAAGCAAAGTTTTGCTCTGATTTGGGGGCTTCATAATGGATGTAGGCAATCAGCGCCGTATAGAGCAGCTTTTCGGACTTCTCCCAGAACTCATCGCCGCCTTTTCCTTCGTAGAGTAGGAATGAGCCGCCTTGCGGCATTACTGCCGTAGGTTTGCCCAAACCCCTCCCAGAACCGGACGTACACCTCTCGATGTATCCGGCTCGCCATTATTGCTTCAAATCAGTGTCGTTCAAGGGTGGTGAATCTTGTGATGACAGTCCTTGCACACCGCAAGTGTTTTTCGCTTTTTCGCTATCATCGCAAGCTCCCACAGTTGTTTTCCTTTGAGGTTCTTCACCTTATTTACATGGTGTATTTCCAGCGGCACATTGGTCTTTCCGCACAGCTCACACACGCGGGCGGACAGCCTATCGTCAAATGACGTTCTGGAACCGATGTGTGCGATTGCAAAGTCTATGATTTTATCTGTCCAGAGGTCCGTATTTTTGCAATCCATAAACCTTGCGAAGCTGCGGCGCTTTATGCCTGCTTTTGTTTGGTAGGGCACACCCCAGCTGCCGTTTCCATCACGGTATTTGCGCATCATTTTTCTGCTGGTGCTCTCATGCTTTCCAGCGAGAGTTTTCAGGCAGCTGTATTCCATCAAATATTCAAAATATTGAAGCTTGTTGAAATTGCTGGCTATGCTGTAATAGTTGCAAATACCGCGCAGCTCAGAGTTGTACGTTGATACAATCTCCAAGTCCGTACACCGAAAGATATATTTTCTTGCGGTAGGCTCTATTGTCCCGTCGCGTAGTTGCCGAATGACCGACTTCCCAAACAGGAAAGGCATAATTTTGTCCGCAAACGGAATGCACAGCTCAACAGACCCGTTGAGCGTGCGGGAAACGTGGTTTCCGTGCGGCTTTAGCTTCTGGTCTCTCCTCACACGGATGTCATAACCCAAAAATCTTGCATACTGGTTACTGTGTGTAATGAGTGTCTTTTGCTCTGAAAGCTCCATTTTCAGGGTTTGGCTGATGAAGTCGGACAGCTGTCTCTTGATACGCTCACAGTCCGCTTTATCGCCCTTCACGCCAAGAATGAAGTCGTCAGCATAACGGATGTATTTGATGACTTTGTCCGTTTTGGACATACAGGGCGTTTTATGCATGACTGCTTTTAATTGAGCGATTTTCTGCAACAAAGCTGTTTTTTCCTGACCCGTTGCAGTTTTCAGCTGTTTCTGAGCCTTTTTTATCTGCCATGTGACCTTATCGTATTCCGGGGTATGGTGCCTGTCCCTGCTTTTATAGAACTCTTTGGCGGTTTTTTCTACGAACTTGTCCAGCTCATTCAGGTAGATATTTGCGAGTATGGGCGAAACGATGCCGCCCTGCGGGCAGCCGGAGTAGGTAGCATGGTATTGCCAGTCCTCCATATAACCGGCTTTTAGGAATTTCCAGATGAGCTGAATCAACCGAGCATCTTTAATCTTGGCGTTTATGACGTTTGCTAAAACTTGGTGGTCAATGTTATCGAAACAGCCTTTAATATCGCCCTCAATAAACCACGACACACCTGAAAATTCTCTTTTCAAAGATTTCAGCGCAGTGTGGCAGCTCCTGTTGGGACGAAAGCCATGAGAATTGTTTGAGAAGATTGGCTCGTAGACCGATTCCAATATCATTCTCAATACTTCCTGCACCAGCTTGTCCGTAAAGGTAGGAATTCCAAGAGGACGTTTTTTTGTGCTGTTCTGCTTTTTCTGGATGTATTTGCGGCGAACGGGATTCGGCGTATAGGTTCCGTCAGCCAGCGATTGGATGATCCGATCAACTTTTTCCTTGCTGAATCCGTCAGCCGTATCGTCATTCACGCCTTTTGTTCCCGCACCCTTGTTGGCGTAGAGGTTTTTGTACGCAAGATAATACAGATCGGGTCTTAATAGATAGCGGTAGAGCCTTGTGAAGATTTCCTCTTTGTTGTCCCTTGAATTTTTTCTGATTCTATCCAAAATCTCGATTGTTGGTTGCATTTGAGGCTTTCCTCCCTAATCAAATTTCAATTCTGGAATGCAATAACTGTTCTCCTTCGTCTGAAATACATGGCGTATTCCGTGAGAGTCGTTACTTCCCACAAAACTACTATGAGAACTCCGTTGCCATATCGGATATTCAGCGTCATCTTCCTTGCCTTTTGAGGGCTTGGAATTTATCACCCGCAGGGGCATTTCGCATAGCTCGTTTGAGCATTCCGACTTAGGCAATCCCCAGTTAGCGTAATAAGTAGGCAAGTGCGGATTGTCGGATACGCTTTCGTTTCGTTATTTCCAGTTCTCTGGTTTGTCACATGAATGGATTGATAACCCATCGCGCAAAGGCGAAACGCAATGTTATTCATGTCAGAGGTTGATGCCGCCGTATCTACGGTGGTTACATACACATTCCTCCGCCCGAACACAACGGGGACTTGAAACTCGCATTCAACATTCAGTAGTTCTATCCTCATATCCGCTTAACGTAGCAATTCAGTCGTGCTCTCGTGTATAGAGCAACTTATCGCTTTCCCGCCATGCTATGGTCCTGCATCAGCTTTCGCCTATCGGTTAGGCGGGTCGTTTCCACTGTTATCTGAGTGGGTAGTGCCTGATTCTACTTCTTACTACGCCCTATCTGGGCGCGCGCCCTTGGTGTTGGCGATCAGCGTGGTGACGAGTTTCAGGATGTCTTTCTCACTGTGGATATAGGCGAATGGATTGTAGTGCATACTCTTTTTGAAATTGATGGTATTGAATATCTTGATCCGATACCCCTTTTTTAGAAGCGCATTTCCGCACTCCACCACAATGGAGCCTTTGGGGTCAGTGACGACATAGGAGCTGTGGCATTGGAGCAGGTTCGGTTTCAGCCAGAACCGGGTCTTGCCGGAACCGGAACCGCCCACAATCAGAACATTCTTATTCCGGGCATTCTTGGGGTTGGCTGGACGGTTGGACATCATCAGCCGCTCTGTCTGCGTCAGGATAATATTGTCCTCAAACTTTGGTGCCATAAATGGGGCAATGTCCTGGGCATTACCCCACCGGGCGGAGCCGTATTCCTGGTTGTGACGGTACTTCTTCGCGTTCTTTCCTTTGAGATACACCGCCAATCGTAGCCCCACTCCACAAATCACGCCTACACATAGATCAAATGGCTGAAAGCTGGGGGTGAGGCTGCCAAACGCCGCAGGGATCGCACCCATGAGCCCAAGTATGGGAGAGTTGGGCACACTGACCTTCGCCATTCGCCATGCTTCGCCAAGATTCGTGGAAACCAGACCGAATACAACATAGGGAATGGATAGAATCAGGAGCCGCTTGATTTCCCGTTTTGTCATAGGTCACGCTCCTGTGCCTTTTCACGAACCTTCCTGGGCAGGGAGGCCACAAGGACTTTCATCTTGGCAAGCAGCTCCAGCATACTGGGACGCTCTGCCTTTTTCGCCATTGCAGCGCTGTACTCCTTGAACGCAGCTGTCAGTGCATCGCCATCCCGCGCCTTGAAGAACACCAGATAACGCGGCGGCTCCTGAGAGCGGTCCTTGGTGATGGCATAGTCCACACCATACTTGTTGAGAATCCGTTTGAAGCCTGCAATCTCGGTCTTCTCAATCTCAATATTGGTGGCTCCCTGATTCTGTCCAAGCAGCTGATCGATGGTCTGCTCACCAACAATGTGGGTATCCTGAATTGCCGCTTTTCTTGCTTTCACATTGCGCCGGTGGTTCATATACGCACGAAATGCGTTGACAAGGGAGCGACCAGTCAGCTTGGTGGTACTGATTGCCAGATTAACCGTTCTGTTTTCAACTTCCTCCTGCATGGAAATCACCTCCTATCTCAAGCGGTATTACCGTTCGCTGTGGTCAGGCGCTTTCTTTGCAGCCTGCTGTTTCCGCGATTTCTCTGCCAGCCGAACCTCCTTGTCCGGGATGGGAATTGCCATCAGGTGGCCGCCCAGACGGAAGAACATCTCCGGCTGATGAAAGAGCTTCTCATAGTGAGCAAGCTGATCCGGGGTCAGAGAAGTGAAGTTATCTTCACCCAGACCCACAATCAGCATATTACCAGCAGTGATGTCGTAAATTTCACCCTCGTCCGTTCGCAATGCCCGGTTCAGCGGCATCTGTTCGAGTTTCCCTTCCTCATTGACGATGACGGCGGCTTTGTCCTCCCACGGATATACGGCTTCAATCCAGCCACCAACTGCCTTTTGCAACGCCTCCAGACCCGGTTCGATTTCAATGGTTTTGGGATAGCACTCAGGCTCGATCAAAAGAACAGTGAGCTTTTCCTGCTGTTCCATCAGATAGCCCTCCTCAGTCCAGCTGGATAGCGGGGATGTTGTACTTCCCGCAGTGGAGGGTAGTGCTCTTGAACACCATCAGGGACTGGAGCGCGTGGATATCATCGACGGTGATGGGAACATCCTTGCCGGAGGCATCCGTGCGGAAGATAATGCCGGGGCCAATCAGGAAACGCTTTTCGCTGGTTTCCACCACTGCGTGATGGGCGGTTCCGAGTTTCAGCCCCATGCCGGGGAAGTCGATCACCAGATCATCGATACCGAAACAGGGCACGGCTGTGAAGCACTCTTCCAGATCCATCACCGTAATGGGCAGCTCCGGGGCCAGCATGGCGTAGTACATGGGTTCTTTGTTCTTAATATTCTTTTTCTTGGTCATAGAATTCTCCTTATCGTGATCGTTCCTGCTGGCGCTTTCTTTGCCACTGCGTCAGCAGTTTGATAATGACATCGTGCATTTGCTTGGGGGTATAGGATTTGGGAAAGAATTTTCTCAGATCACTGCCATCAATGGTAACTCTGTCCAGATCACCCTTTTTCTCCTCGGACATCATGGCATACATCGTCATGCGGTCACATGAGCCTTCCTGGCTCATCTTCTTGAGCCGCTGTGCCTGTGACAGGGACGGCGTGGACTGCCCGTACTCCATTGCATCCAGCAGATTGGTCTGTTCTTCCGGGGTGAGGAAAGACAGCTCGACTGCGGGATTGAAGGCGATTTTCTTGTTGTCCACCATGTCCAGTAGTTCCGGGATCAGGTTGGTCAGGTTCACATATCGCTGAACCTGACGGGCGCTTTCGCCGGTTTGCTCGGCAATGATCTCACGGGTTTCCTTACCAGCAAAATTCCGGCCAACTTGGCCGGAATTTTCTTTCGAGGGGCGTCCTGCCTTGCGAGCCATAGCGTCCATCTTCATCTTGTATGCCTTGGCTCGCTCACTGGGCAGTATGGTTTCACGCTGTAGGTTGCTGTCCACCATCGTGATGATGGCAGTATCATCATCCATTTGGCGGACAATCACCGGCATGGTTTCCAGTCCCAGCAGCTGAGACGCATGAAGCCGCCTGTGCCCAGCGATCATCTCATAGCTGCCTTCCGGGCGGGGACGGGCAATGCCGGGGGACAGGACACCAAACTGGGAAACACTTTCCACTGTCCGCTGCATGGCTTCATCGTCCACCACCCGGAAAGGGTGATCCTTGAACGGAAACAGTTCTGAAATCGGAATGTCCAGAACTTCTTCACTCCGTTTTGCCACTTGCATTCACCTCCTGTGGGTCAAGAATCCGTTTTGCAAGATACCGCTTGCTGTTGCTGATGGTCTTTCGGCGGTCAGAACCCTGTAACAGGACAGGGGTACACATCTCCAACACCCGGCTGTAGATACGAGCATGTGCCACATCTTGGCAGCTGCGCATCTGCTTGGGAGTCAAGTTGGTTGTGATAATGAGGGGTAGGTTAGACTTGTACCGCTCATCAATTACAGCGTACACCTGTTCCAGTGCGTATGCTGAGTTCCGCTCCACACCAAGGTCGTCAATAATCAGCAGGTCTACTTTGCCGAAGGAGGCGATATACTGGCAGCGTTCCTTGACTTGCAGGTCACTGAGCATATTCAGTATCTTAGTGAAGTTGGTCATCGTAACAGGCACACCTTGATCGAGAAGCGCATTGGCGATACATGCCGCAAGAAAGGATTTGCCGGTGCCAACATCACCCCAAAACAAAAGGCCAAGGTTTTCTCCCTTGACCTGCTGCCAGTTATTCACATATCGCTTTGCCATCTGGATATAGCGGGTGTCCTCCGCCACCTTGAAATTCCACTCCAAAAGGTGCTGATCTTGAATGCCTTTCACCCGAAGTTCCGCAATCTCCATCATGTGCTGCAGTTCGCGGTATTCTCGTTCCATTACAATCACTCCTTTACAAACTGTCGTTCCCATCGTAGGTGTACATCCCGTGATGGTAGTTGGTGGTGTTCTGTGCGTCTTTCCTTGCCCAACTGCGGATAGTGGCAAGATGGTTCTTGTAGATCTTGCCGCAGGAAGCCATATATTCGGAAAGTCGGTCGATGCGAGCATTGTAATCCCCTGGGAACTGTTCTCTCAGGGCTTGATACTCTGCATCTGACAGAAGCACATTTCGATACAGGCCAAACCGATGCCGCATAGGGGTATTCCCTCTATCTATTTGTTCATCTGTTATTTGTGTATCTTTTGTTTTTGCTTCTATACTTCTTTGTGGAGGCTTTTCCTCCGCAGGCTTCTCCCGCACAGGCACATCCTGCATTGGTTTATCCAGAACTGGATTCACCAAAGCAGGTTTTTCCAGAACAGGCTTTTCCAGTTTAGGTAAAACCTGTTCTGGACTTTCCGGGACAGGCCTGCGGTGGGGTGGAATCTCATAGATGACATACTCACTGTCACCCAAACGACCCCGCTCATTTCTGTACCGATGCCGTTCCAGATACCCTGCCGCTTCCAACTCTTTGAGGCCGGAGAGAATGCCATCCTTACCCTCCTTGGAAATAGCCGCAAGGCCATTCACGGAGTAGCTCCAGTCCTTTGGCAGACTCAGAAACATAGAAAGGATTCCTTTGGCCTTGAAGGAAATCGTGTTGTCTCTGAGGTGGTAATTGCTCATGGTGGTATAGTTCGCGTTCTTTTCTACACGGAAAACAGGGATAGGCACCACCTTCTTCCTGCAAGGCAGAGAGCAGACATTTACGCAGCCTCTCGGATTTTGCCAGCCAGCCGCATGAACAGGAGCTTACCGTTGGGAGTAATCAGCGTGTGGTGGGCGATCTGACCATAGCCGTAGTAGAAGTCCTTCACGATGAACAGGCCCTCATTGGACTTCTTGGCATAGGGCATCAGGTAGCCCTTGGCAGTCCGATACAGGTACTTGTTCTCCAGAAGCCATGCGATGAACTTCTTTTCGGGCACCTGGATTTCCTTGGCGGTGGTGCGGATATTGGTGCAGTCTTCGGCGGTAATGAAGGAATCGAAATACTCCACCTTGGGTTTTGCAGCTTTCACTTCGCCTTCCAGCCGCATCC
>OLVO01004576.1_pt1 | contig 10236 bp, 8 predicted proteins | sample 1672571 | NCBI WGS metagenome assembly OLVO01 (sample SAMEA3136700, study PRJEB25190) | human gut metagenome | biome: human gut; feature: human-associated habitat; material: faeces | place: Austria | collected 2013 | reverse complement strand
TCGAGTGTAGGGATTTCTTCGGTAGGGTCATCGGGATATTCGGGCAATGTATTTACAATATCGTTTTCCGATGAGGGTATGTTTTCAGTGTTTTGGATTTCGTTAGATTCAGTTTCCCTATTGTCATTTTCGTTATCTGTTTCTGGATTATCCGTCCTGTTTTTTATTGCTTGGATCGCCTTCCCTGTGAGGTTGACGGACGATACTCGTCGAATATATTCAATGGTTTTATAACTTAGATGGACGAGCAATATAATAACGAGAGCTATAATGAATAGAGCCGTTCCCCATGGTCCTATCCATGCATTGAGCCATAAAGTTGCATAATACCCGTGATATCCCCCTAAATATAGGAAGGTGTTGTTATAACTGTGCATGAAAATGAATCCGAAAAAGAGAGACAAAACTATTATCGACAAGGCACAGCTAATCGTAAATCGTATCATTCGAGTATGGGCGACTTTCATGAATCGACGGCCTACGACATATAACCATAGAGAAACGATGAAAGCAGATATACCCATCCAACGATTTATCATGAGGTTGGATAAGTATGCCCCGAATGCACCCGTCCAATTTTGAATCTCGTTTCCAATGGAAGAAAGTTCTCCTACCGATAGATTCTCAACTTTACTTTGGTCGATGCTTCCTGTAAAAAAGAATGAGATGAAAGAGATAGTCAAATAGAGGGAGAATATGTCTAAAATGACACCTAAAATGAAATTTACACGTTCATTTTTAAATATGTTTTTACGTATTTCTCTTTCATTCTGAGCTGTATCGTTTCCCTCTTCGGGTTGGGCTTGTTTTATTTTATTTTCTTCTAAGTCTGTTGTAGGCATATTATGAGAATACTTCGCTTTGGATTTTAGATTAGATACAAATGTACAAAAAATACTTATTCTCAACAATATTATGAGTTTTTCCAAAAGTAAGATGTGAATAAAATGAGGACTGTAAACAGTTCAAGCCGGCCGATGAGCATGATGATTGATAAAGTCCATTTTCCTAAATCGGGGATAAAAGCATAGTTACCTGCCGGACCGGTTGAACCGGCCCCGGGACCGATATTGCTGAGGCAGGAAAGTGTCGAACCGAATGCTTCTTCCATAGACAGCCCCAATGCCGATAGGATAATAGACCCTGCTATAAGTACCATGACATATACTAAGATAAATGCTAATATTTTGGATACTATTTCGTGAGATATGGCTTTCCCATTTACGCGTACAGGTAATATAGCATTGGGGTGTATGACTCTGTAAAGTTCATTTTTTGTATTTTTGGCGAGGACCACCAGCCTGTCTATTTTTGCTCCTCCACAAGTGGAGCCGGCACAAGCTCCGAAGAACATGAGTAGTAAAAATATGGTTGTAAAAAATGGGCCCCAAGCGACATAGTCGTCTCCGGTGTATCCGGTTGACGTAACAATTGTTACAACCAAGAATAGCGATCTTCGAAAAGTATCTTCAAAGGATCCGTTTTGGTCGGTTATGTATAGTCCTGTAATAACTAATAAAGTGGCGCCTAATACAATTGCCGTGTACCATTTGGTTTCTTCGTTGTGTAATAGTTTTTTGAAATCTCCGGTTACGGCTCTATACACCAAAGCAAAATTTATACCTGCAATAAATGTGAATATAGTCATGACATATTCTGTGTAAGAGGAGTTCCAAAAATTTATACCGGCTTGTTTGGTCGAAAATCCACCTGTTGCCATGACGCAAAATGCTTGACAGATAGCATCGAAAAGATTCATGGGACCCAACCACAATAGGAGACAAAGGATAATGGTGAGTATGATATATACACTCCATAATTTTTTTGCTGTTTCTCCAATTTTTGGTTTCAATTTTTCGGTTGTTATGCCGGTTACTTCGGAATTAAATAAAAGTAATCCACCCTGATGGTTGAGCATGGGCAGTATGGCGATTGTTAACAAGATGATACCCATTCCTCCGATAAAATGCATGAAACTGCGCCAAAAGAGAATACCATGTGGAAGAACGTCTACGTTTTCTATAATGGAAGCTCCTGTCGTTGTTAGACCGGATACCGTCTCGAAAATAGCGTCTGTAATACTCAAATGATTGGGCATTAAGCAAAATGGGAGCATCCCGAAAGCCGAGAAGAAAAGCCATATAGAAGTTACCAGTAAATAACTTTCACGCTTTCCTACGTCGTTACGGGAATTTCTAAAAATGTAGAATAATATACCACCTACGATTGCAGTTATTGATGCCGATTTAATAAAGGCCGGCGCATCTCCTTCTCCATAAATAAGAGCTACGACAAACGGAACGAGCATGAATATAGATTCCATGCATAGTAATATTCCGATGAATTTCAGTATGACATGAAAGTTAATTTTGGGCATGATATTCCTAATTGAAAAGCTTCTCTATTTTATGTAATGCTGTGTCGAGACAGAAAATAACGACGTGATCATTCGGTTGTATCCATGTGTTTCCGGTTACGACCATACCGTGTCCATTACGAACCAATCCACCGATTGTTAAATCGGACGGGAGTTTTAGGTCTTTTACTGCGGCTTTGGTAATTTTAGAATTTTCTTTTGCAACCAATTCTACGACTTCGGCGTCGGATAATGCGAGACATTTAGCATTTGAGGAGTCTTCGTCGAGCAACAATTGGAAGATACGGCTGGCCGCTAGTAATTTTTTATTGATGATATTTCCTATATTTAGCCGTTCGGCAGTAGAGATGAACTGGATATTTTCGACTTCTGCAATAGTCTTTTTTACCCCTAATTCTTTGGCGGTTAAACAAGCTAATATATTTGTTTCGGAACTATCGGTTAATGCTATAAATGCATCCATGTCACGGATTCCTTCTTCTTTCAAAAGATCCACATTGCGTCCGTCTCCTTGAATAATGATTATATCGTTCATGTATTCGGCTAATTTATAACTCTTTTGCTTGTCGCATTCGATGAGTTTTATTGCCATATTATCAGGCGCGTAACTCGATATGCGTATAGCGATACGGCTGCCTCCCATGATCATTATTTTGTGAATTTCTGCTTCTGTTTCACCTGAGAGTTTTTGAATTTCTTGTATATGATTAGGAGTCGTGGTAAAGTATGCGATGTCTCCTATTTTTATTTCGTCGTTTCCTCTTGGAATAATAGTTTCATGTATACGTTTGATGGCCGCGATGTGAAATTGGCTTTCGGCTGTTGTAAGTTCATAGAGTTTTTTATTCAGAATTTTAGCGTTGTCGTGTAATTTTACACTTAGTACGATTAATTCTCCATTACAAAGTTCAAACCAGTTGCGTGTCCATGTGTGTTTTAATGCGGTTATTACTTCTTCTGCGGCCAGTTTTTCGGGATATATCAGTTCATTTACTCCCAGATTTTCAAAGAAGGCTTTATTTTCAGGCAAAAGGTATTCGTAGTTGTCTACTCTTGCCAGAGTTTTTTTTGCGCCTAGTTTCGATGCCATTGTACATGCCATGATATTACGAGACTCGAAGGGCATGACAGCAATAAATAAATCGGCTTTATATACTTGGGCTTGTTTTAATGTTTGGAATGCAGTAGGGTTCCCGATGACAGTCATTAAATTATAATTGGCATCGAGTTCTCGTAGTTTCTCTTCATCATTGTCGATTAGAATAATATCCTGTTCTTCTCGGGATAACAGTTTTGCTAAATGTGTTCCAACCTCTCCGGCTCCAGCAATGATTATTTTCATAATTATTAGTTCTCTTTTATTTCTATGATTTACCAATTACCAATAATTACCGAGTAAATATTTTCTTCATCTATACCACATAGTTGGTGTAGTTCTTTAACTGTCCCCTGTGCTATGAATTTATCGGGGATTCCTATTCGTTTTATATGGGGTGTATATCCATTGTCAGACATGAATTCTAATACCGCACTTCCGAATCCTCCTGTTATACATCCATCTTCTACGGTTATGATTCGTTTGTATTTTTGGGCTGCTTCGTGAAGAATCTCTTCGTCAATGGGTTTGACAAAAATCATATCGTAGAGAGCTGCTTTTACACCTGTCTTTCGGGCCCGCTCTACGGCTTGTCGTGCCGCGACACCCGCAGTCCCGATACTCAGTACGGCTATCTCATTTCCGTCATAGAGCTTGCGACCTTTCCCGATAGGAATTTCGTGCATAGGGCATTCCCAATCGACATGACTTCCGCAACCGCGAGGATAGCGAATGGCAAACGGCCCACGGTCGGATAGTTGTGCTGTGTACATGAGATGTCGCAGATAATGTTCGTCCATAGGTGCAGCAATAGTCATATTGGGTATGCAACGCAAATAGCACATATCGAATGCACCGTGATGGGTAACCCCGTCTTCTCCCACGAGTCCAGCGCGGTCGATACAAAATGTTACCGGTAAGTTTTGTATGGCGACATCGTGAATGACTTCGTCGAATCCTCTTTGGAGAAAAGTCGAATAGATACTGCAAAATGGTTGTAATCCTTCTTTGGCCAGACCAGCGGCAAAGGTGACGGCATGTTCTTCGGAGATACCGACATCAAAAGACCTTTCGGGAAATTTCTCCATCATGAAACATGTAGAACTTCCCGTTGGCATTGCAGGTGTGATAACTGTTATTTTATCGTTTTTTTTAGCCAATTCGACAAGCGTGAGTCCGAATACATCTTGAAATTTGGGAGGTTTTTGCTCTTCTGTTACGGTAATTCTATCGCCCGTTTCTGGATTAAAACAGCCCGGAGCGTGCCAAATAGTCGGTTCTTTTTCGGCCGGAGCATATCCTTTCCCTTTGATCGTACGTAGGTGAAGTATTTTCGGACCGGTCATATCTTTTATATCGTTGAGTTTATTGACGATATTAACCACATTGTGCCCGTCTATGGGACCGAAATATCGTATATTTAAACCTTCGAAAATGTTTTGTTGCTTGGTTAGCAAAGCTTTTAGGCTATTGTTGAAACGTAAAATGGCCCCCCTGTGTTCATCGTCTATCAGATTTAGCTTACGTAGGGTACGATAAGCATCGTATCTGAGTTTATTATAGCTTTTCGATGTAGTGATGTTTACTAGATATTCGTTTAGCCCTCCGACATTATGGTCGATTGCCATATCGTTGTCGTTCAGTATGATGAGCAAGTTATTGGGACTGATGGATGCGTTATTCAATCCTTCGAAAGCTAATCCTCCGGCAATGGAGGCATCTCCGATGACAGCAATGACTTTTCTTTCTTTTTGTTCGTGTTTCAGTTGTGTAGCAATGGCCATGCCTAATGCTGCTGATATAGAATTAGATGCATGCCCGGCAATGAAAGCGTCGTATTCGCTTTCGGCTGGGTTTGGAAATCCACTCAATCCGTTGAGTTTACGACAAGTATAAAAGCTGTCTCGTCTTTCAGTTAAAATCTTATGCCCGTAGGCTTGATGTCCCACGTCCCAAACTATGCGGTCGTATGGAGTGTCGAATACATAGTGTAAGGCCACGGTCAATTCCACGGCCCCCATGCTAGACCCAAAATGTCCCGGATTATGGGCGAGAGTATTGATAATGAAATGCCTGATTTCGTCACACACTTGGGGTAGCTCGCTAACCTGTAATTTTCGTAAATCGGCGGGTGTGTTTATTTGTTTCAGTAGTTCTGTATTGTCGGGGTTCATTTTTAGTCTCTTTTACGTAAATACAATGGTACTATTTACCTTTACTCTCTTGCTTCCATCGTTTGTAGAGTGGAACGAATACAATGATTCCCGAAGCAATGATAGCGAACAGAGCTTGCCCGTCGATGCCTCTTCCCCTAATTAGAAGAACGCATAAGAATACCCATAATAAGGCTATGCATGAAATACGGAACGTATTATATTTTCTCATGTTAATCCATAGGTTTGTTAGTGCGCTTATATATACGCCTAAGTTAACCTACAAATATAAATATTCTTTTGCAATCCATGAAAATATTGTATCAATTTCATTTTATAAAGTTGGTGAGGCAGGGCGTGCGTGAAATGAAAAAGGCTTGCGTTAAGCAAGCCTTTTTCATGATTTTGAGCTATTCTATGTTTTTTCTCACTTGGGTGAGGTATTCTTTCATTTTTATAGAATCTTTACGCTCGATAATATCGAGGAGAGACGATAACTGCTTCTGTATTCCCCGCACTTGATCGGGGGTATTGGGATTGAAAAGAATTTCGGTTAGCAGGTAGTCGTCTTCCGAAAGTAGCCCTCTTGCTATGTCCATATGTTTTTTGAATGTCGTGCCGGGAGCCTCTTGATGTTTCATAATCGAGGCGAACACCAGCGTCGAAGTGAATGGAACCGAGAGCGAATAAGCTATGGTTTCGTCATGCTCTTTAAAACTGTATTCGAATATATTCAATCTCAGGCGCTGGTAAATATCCTTGAAAAAGATTTTGCCCATGTGGTCGCCTTCGGTAATGATAATTGTATTTTGCGTACTTAGGTCGCTCAAATTAGCGAATGTCGGTCCGAACATCGGGTGAGTGGAGACATACGGGAAACCGCATGTCTCATAAAACTCCTTCAAATAAGTCTTCACGGAAGCGATATCGGAAATAATGCAATACGGTTGCAAGTAAGGCATTACGGCCTTGAAAGCCTCTATCGTGTAACTTAACGTCACGCAGTTGATGACCAACTCGGGATTAAAATCCTTAACCTCTTCCGGGTTTTGTAGGCGAAGGGCATTATAGATAAAACGCATACGTTTCGGATCTTTCTCCAATACGGCTACCTCATGATCAAAACTAAGCAGGTCGGTGAAGAAAGAACCCATCTTTCCTGCGCCTAAAATCAATATTTTCATCTTATAAATTATTGTTCGTTCATGATAATCATTTGCTGGCGCACGGATTCCTCATGGATCTCCTTCAAGATCTCCTTTACAAAGTCCGGGCTCAGGTCCATTTGTTCACCCATGCTGGAGCGTTTCTCTAAGATCTCGCTGTAGCGGGGAGACTGTAAGATCGGCATATTGTGCTCTTTCTTATAAACGCCGATCTCCTTGGAGATACGCATACGTTTAGCCAAAAGCTCCAATAATTGCTCGTCGATACCATCGATCTGGCGGCGAAGAGCGGTCAGGTTCTCGGTAGTCTGGTTTACGTCACGGATCACCAATAGGTTCAATACGTAATCCAATACATCCGGGGTGATTTGCTGGGAAGCGTCGCTCCAAGCGCAATCCGGGTTACAATGAGACTCTACGATTAAGCCGTCGAAACTCAAGTCCATCGCTTGCTGGCAAAGTGGGGCTACCAACTCACGCTTACCACCAATGTGACTAGGATCACAGAAAATAGGCAGGTCCGGCATACGGCGGCGAAGCTCGATAGGAATATGCCACAACGGAAGGTTACGGTAGATCTTCTTGTCGTATGAGCTGAAACCTCTATGGATAGCACCCAAACGATGAATGCCCGCTCCGTACAAACGCTCGAACGCTCCGATCCATAACTCCAAGTCCGGGTTAACCGGGTTCTTGATCAATACAGGTACATCAACCCCTTTTAACGCGTCGGCGATCTCTTGGACAGCGAATGGATTTACCGTCGTACGTGCTCCGATCCAAAGGATATCGATACCGGCTTTCAATGCCTCGAATACATGATCTTTAGTCGCTACCTCGGTAGATACCAGCATACCGGTCTCTTTTTTCACTTTCTTCAACCAAGCCAATCCCTCGGCTCCGATGCCCTCGAATCCACCCGGTTTCGTACGAGGCTTCCAAATACCCGCACGGAATATCTTAACGCCTCTGGAGGCTAATCCTTGGGCTGTTTCTAACACTTGCTCTTCTGTCTCGGCGCTACAAGGGCCTGCGATTACGATAGGACGTTGTGTGTCAACTCCCGGTAATGCTAACGGTTCAATCTTCATTTCCATCTTTGTGATCTATATTTTAATTTTCAATTATCAATTATAAATTCTCGATTCTTCTCAAGGCTTCTTCTAAAGTCTCGTTCTTGCAGCAAAGGGATATACGGATATAACGCTCGCCACGACTACCGAAGATAAATCCCGGCGTAAGGAATACGTTTGCCTCGTATAGCACCTTGTTGGCGATTGCCTCGCCGCTCTCGGCGGAGTCGGGGATACGTCCCCAAAGGAACATACCTACTTGGTTCTCGTCGTACTCGCATCCCAAGGTACGCATGATTTGTCCGGCAAGGTTCCGGCGGCTACGATAGACACGGTTCATATTGTCGTACCACTCTTTCTTTGCGCTTAGGGCCTCTACCGCCGCATATTGCATCGGCTTGAACTGCCCGGAGTCGATATTGCTTTTTACCTTCAGTATCCATTGGACGAATTGGGCGTTGGAAGCCAGCATCGCCATACGCCAACCCGGCATATTATGAGCCTTACTCATGGAGTTCATCTCGATACAGATCTCTTTGGCTCCCGGTATGCTTAAGATACTTAGCGGATGCTCATTCAAGATGAAGCTATAGGGGTTATCATTACATATAATAATACCGTGCTTCCGGCCGAAGGCCACTAGTTTCTCGTATAGCTCTACGCTAGCGTTCGCCCCTGTGGGCATATTCGGGTAATTGGTCCACATCAGCTTTACGTTGGAGAGATCCATTTTCTCCAGTTCCTCGAAATCCGGTTGCCATCCCAGTTCCTCTTTCAGCTCGTAAGGGATCAAACGGGCCTCTACCAGTTTGCTGACGGAACTATATGTCGGATATCCCGGGTTCGGAACCAGTACGCCATCCCCCGGATTCAAGAATGCCAGCGAGATATGCAAGATACCTTCTTTGGAGCCGATGAGCGGTTGGATCTCTGTTTTCGGGTCCAAGTCTACGTCGTACCACGTCTTGTACCAGTCGGCGAATCCCTTACGCAGTTCCGGTATGCCTACGTACGGCTGATAACCGTGCTCGTTCGCTCTGCGGGCATGTTCACACAACGTCTCGATGGTCTGTTCCGAAGGTGGAAGGTCGGGGCTGCCTACGCCAAGGTTAATGACGTTCTTGCCTGCGGCGTTCATCTCGGCTACTTCCTTCAGTTTCTTGGAGAAGTAGTATTCCTGTACGCTACCTACACGGTTAGCGGGTGTAATGTTACACACTTTGTCTTCCTTCTGCATATTCGCCTAATATTTTTAAGTCTTTTGTTAACGGTCTGATAGCGTCCAACGCTTGTTTGTAACGGGTGAAATCCGTGAAAGTAAGGTCGATGTAGAACAAGTATTCCCATTCACGCCCGATAATAGGCAAGGACTGTATTTTAGAAAGATTCATGTCGTAAAAAGAGAGAACGGAGAGGACTTTGGAAAGGCTGCCGGAGGTGTGGGGAAGAGCGAATACGAGAGAGGATTTGTTTTTATCGGTTCCTCGAAGCATCTCATCCGCCGTCCAGCGGTCCGCTATAGCGAGGAAGCGGGTGAAATTCCGTTTGTTAGTTTCGATCCCCTCGGCAAGGACTTCCATCTTGTAGATCTGGGCAGCCAGTTTCCCGCATATCGCCGCATGTCCTTTCAGTTGGTTTTCCGAGATCCACCGGGCACTCATGGCGGTATCTTCTTTCTCTACCACCTTGGCGTTGGGCAGAGTATCGAGGAAATCGGTACATTGCATCAACGCTATCGGATGGGAGTTGACCTCTGTTACCTCGTGTATCGAGGTTCCCGGAAGCGCTACCAAGGAATGGGAGATACGTAGCTTGTACTCACCTGTCACGCTCAGTCCACTTTCACGGATCAACTCATGATTTTGCAAAAGACTTCCCGCTATCGTGTTTTCGATAGCCATCATACCGAGGATCGCCGGATCTTTCTTGATTGTCGTGATTACATCTCGAAAAGTATTACAAGGAATAATCTCTATTTCCTCACCTTCATGATAATTACGGGCGGCGATGTCGTGATACGAACCGGCTATTCCCTGTATTGCTACTTTCTTTTTCATCTTGTTTCTCTATTTTTACTCTAAACTGTTACAAACAAAAAAAGTCCCACCGAAACCGGCAGGACTTTATATTTTATTGATATTTATATTCAATCATCAACGCTTTACATACAAACTCCTGCCCTTACTCTGCTAAAGTAAAAGTAATAAAAGTAATATGTAAAGCTAAATCGATTCATTGTCTGTTTGTTTTTAAATACGCAGCAAAAGTAACGCTTTTTTGGAAACTACAAGCATAAAGTGATATTTTTTTTCATCGCATCCGAAATATTTATTTCGTCAGAGGTGTTTTTTAGCCAGATAGACATGAATCG
>OLVO01004572.1_pt1 | contig 10244 bp, 6 predicted proteins | sample 1672571 | NCBI WGS metagenome assembly OLVO01 (sample SAMEA3136700, study PRJEB25190) | human gut metagenome | biome: human gut; feature: human-associated habitat; material: faeces | place: Austria | collected 2013 | reverse complement strand
GGTGACTTCTCCTGTCACAGTCTCGATTGCTGCCGGATTCTCGACAATCTGGTCTTCCTCTTCCTCGTTCAGGAATTCAAAGACACGCTCGGATGCCGCCGACATCGACTGTACCATGTTGATCACCTGCGCAATCTGCTGGATCGGCTGGGTAAAGTTTTTCACATACTGGATAAATGCCTGGATATCACCGATCGTGATCACGTTTTTGATCGCCAGAAGTCCGCCGGTCAATGCCACGCAGGCGTAGCCTAAATTTCCGACAAACATCATAATCGGCTGCATCATACCGGATAAAAACTGGGATTTCCATGCGGAATCGTAAAGAATATTGTTGGTTTTTTCAAACTCTTCGATCGTATCCTTCTCGCGGTTGAATGCCTTGATGACGAGATGGCCGCCGTAAACCTCCTCAACCTGACCGTTGATATGGCCTAAGTATTCCTGCTGGGCACGGAAGAATTTCTGTGATTTCTTTGTCACGAGTCCGATGAGTCCCATTGAAATCGGCAGGATCACAAGCGCGATCAGCGTCATCAATGGGGAGATACTCAGCATCATGATCAGAACACCGATGAGCGTTGCCAACGAGGTGATGATCGTCGTGATACTCTGGTTCAGTCCCTGGCCAAGCGTATCGACATCGTTTGTGATGCGTGAGAGCACTTCACCGTACGTGCGGCTCTCAAAATATTTCATCGGCATACGGTTGATCTTCTCCGAAATCTCTTTTCGAAGCTGATAGCACACCTTCTGCGTCACGCCCGTCATGATCCATCCCTGGATGAAGCTGAACAGGGCGCTCATCAGATACAGGCCAAGTACAAACAGCAGAATCGTTCCGATTCTTGCAAAATCAATGCTTCCTGTGCCCCGGATCTTTTCCATCAGTCCCTCGGACAGTGCGGTCGTAGCTTTTCCGAGAATCTTTGGTCCGGCAACGTTGAACACCGTTGAGCATGCGGCACAGATCATAACAATAAAAATCGCAATTTTATATTTTCCGATGTACTGGGCGAGCTGTTTGATCGATTTTTTCAGATCTTTCGGCTTCTCGCCCGGCTGCATGCCGCGGCCCATCCGTCCCATCGGTCCTCTTTTGCGCGGCTGCTGGTTCATTTCATTACTCATGGTCAGCCACCTCACTTTCCTTCAGTCCAAGCTCTTTCTCTGACAGCTGGGATTTCGCAATCTCCTGATAAACCTCGCAGCTTCTCAGCAGTTCCTCATGCGTACCTTTTCCGACTACTTTTCCGTCATCGAGCACCAGAATCTGCTCCGCATGGAGAATCGTGCTGATCCGCTGTGCCACGATGATCACGGTGCTGTCTTTGACATTCTCCGCCAGTGCTTTTCGAAGCGCCGCATCCGTTTTCAGGTCAAGTGCAGAAAAACTGTCGTCGAAAATAAAGATTTTCGGGTCTTTTGCAATCGCACGCGCAATCGCCAGACGCTGTTTCTGTCCGCCGGATACGTTCGTTCCGCCCTGTGCAATCGCGGTTTCGTATTTGTCATCTTTTGCCTCGATAAACTCGGTTGCCTGCGCAATTGCGGCTGCCTTTTCGATCTCCGCATCCGTCGCATCGTCTTTTCCGAAGCGCAGGTTGGATGCGATCGTTCCCGAGAACAGCACACCTTTCTGCGGCACGAAACCGATCTCATCGCGCAGATCCTTCATCGTAATGTTTCGAATATCTTTTCCGTCGAGCGTAATCTTTCCGCCCGTCACATCATAGAGACGTGGGATCAGGTTGACCAGCGTCGATTTACCGCAGCCGGTGCTTCCGATGATCGCCGTCGTCTTGCCAGGCTCGGCAACAAAGTCGATGTCATGCAGCACATCCTCCTCGGCGCCCGGATAACGGAAGTTGACGTGATCGAAGCGGACAACTCCGTTATGAACCTCCAGCTGCTCCGGATTTTTGACATCCTGAATGGAGGATTCTGTCTGAATGACTTCATCGATACGGCCGGCGGCAACAACGGCACGCGGCAGCATGATTGACATCATTGTCAGCATCAGGAAAGACATGACGATCATCATGGCGTAGGTAATAAATGCAGTCATTGCACCGACCTGCATCGTGCCGGCATCGATTTTATGTGCACCGAACCATACGATTCCGACGGTCAGCACGTTCATAATCATCATCATACCAGGCATCATAAAGGTCATAACGCGGTTGGTGAACAGGGTTGTTTTGGTCAGTTCCTTATTCGCACCGTTGAAGCGCTCTTCCTCTTTGTCCTCTCTTCCGAACGCACGGATGACAGAGAGTCCGGTCAGGATTTCACGCGATACGAGGTTGATGTTGTCAACCAGTTTCTGCATCAGCTTAAATTTCGGCATCGCAAGGGAGACAAGCAGCATCACGTATCCGAGAATGACGATGATCGCAAGAACAATGATCCATTCCATACCGGCTCCCGTTTTCATGACTTTCAGCACACCGCCGATGCCAAGGATCGGAGCGTAGGCAACCATTCGCAGCACCATGACGGAGACCATCTGGATCTGCTGGATATCGTTCGTGCTTCGGGTAATCAGCGATGCGGTGGAGAACTGATCCATCTCCGCATTGGAGAATCCGACAACCCGTTTGAATACTTTTTCGCGCAGATCGCGGCCGATTCCGGCGCCGACGCGGGAGGCAAACAGTCCGACGAGAACAGTTACCACACCCATCAGGAGTGCCATGCCGACCATCTTGAGGCCTGCAGTCAGAAGGTACGTTTTCTGAATCTGGTCTACATCGAGACCCGCCGCTTTGTCTGCGGAAACTGCATACGCAATGCCCATCGATTTTACTAGGGAGCTTCCCATCGTATCAAGCGTTTTTTCCATGCTGTCGCGCATCGAGAGCACGGTGTCTTTATCCATCTGTCCGCTCTCGAGCATCGCTGCAAAGATTGGACGGACATCCACACAGGTGACTTCGACTTTGTTTCCATCGTCATCCTCTTTTTCCTGCTGGAAGCTCTTCAGCTCCACATGCATCATCTCGCCGATCTGCTCAATCGTCATGTTTTCAAACACCGACGCATCCTGACCGGTCTGCTGTGCCATGAGTTGTTTAAAGGTATCCTCCTCCATCGCACCCATCTGGTAATTCATCAGCAGTGCAACGGTCAGTGTATCGTCTGTTTCATCAAGTTCTTTTTCAGAAGCTTTGTTCCGTTCATAATAGCCGTCCTTTTTCGTATAGAGGCTTTCCCATAAATCCACCTCATCATCCGTCATGATAAACTCGGCCGTCTGAAATTCTTCCTCGGTGATCCGTTTCGGCGTAACGTGCTCGACGCCGCTGTTCTGAATGCCCACATCGATGATGTCGGATGTATACGACGGGAGCGACAGGTCGCACCACGCCTGGACAAACAAAAGCATAAGAATCACGAGAATCGATTTCCAGTACGGGAGCATATTCTTGAAAATCTTACTCATTTTTTCCCCTTTCTGTCTTTTTTTGTGTACCAGCTTGCCGGCACACTAATTCTGTCGTTTTCGGGTGTCAATTTCTTTTTCTGCGATCTCATAGATACGATCCAGATAATCAACCAGCTGATCTATATCCTCTTCCTTTAACTGTGACATCACAGAGCAGCCAAAGTCCTGCATTCTGTCCCGTACCTCTTCCCCCTTTTTCCAGCCCTTCTCTGTCAGACTGATATACGTATTTCTGCGGTCTTTTTTGTCAACGCTCCGCTCTACATATCCTTTTTCTTCCAGTCCGCGCAGTGTGCGCGACACAGCCGGCGGAAGTGTTTTGGTCTTCGCCGCCAGCTCTGAGCTTGTAATTTTTCCGTTTTCTCCCATTTGCAAAATCGCACCCATAACGGAAAATTCGGAACTGCTGAGTCCCGGAACCAGGTCTGATACGTTCAGTTTTTTAAACTGGTGCACCGCACGAAACAGTTTTTCAAATGCATCCTTCATATTATCCCCCTCCTTTTTGTGCAAATACTTAACAGTGTTATTTATTTACGCGTGTTAAATAATAACACCGGCAAATTTCCATGTCAAGAAATTTGCCAGTGTTTATGTTTTTTTTAGAATTTACGCTACTCAAATAGAATTTGACAAACGCTGCCATTTTGTTTAGATTAGAAGCAAATACGAAAGGACACCTTCATTCCCATGCCAGGTTTTATCTTACATCTCACCGCAGCCCAAATGCTGTTAAAGCACCTCCCGTCCCACCCGGATTTTCCATATCCGATTTCATCGGTAAATGATTTCCTAATCGGAAATCTTCTGCCGGATGCGACGCAGCAGAAAGAATCCTCCCATTTCCGCGACCCGCTTTACCGCGAAAAAATGATGGTATTCCCGGATCTTACACGGTTTACAGCGAAATACCGTTCACTTCTGCCAGATTCGAGCGCACTGGGATATTATTTTCATCTTTATATTGACCGGAAATTTTTTAAGGATTTCATTCCGCAGATTGTGGAATTTTATAATGCGGATGGAGAAATTACAGATATGAGAGATGAGATTGCAACGGTTTATATCAAAAAATCGCGGACATCCATTCCTTTTTCCAGATATCTCACGGAGGAGTATTATTACGGGGACTATACACGAATGAATACATATCTTGTCAACCGCTATTGCATCCCGCTCGATCTCAATCCTAACGTCACGAACCCTGGAATCGCAGAAATTCCGTATGAGAACGTCCAACAGGTACTTGACCTCCTCCATCACTTCCTCTCCGTCCCGCCGGAAGCCGCGCAGGATCTGAAGGTCTTTCCGCTTGAAGAACTGCTTGCGGCACTGGAACAATATGTAGAAGAGTTTTTGGCTGTGCCGAATAAGTATATTTCATAATTCTCCATTCAAAAAGGAGCAGAACCCACACCAGATTCCGCTCCTTTTTCAGAATGTAATTTTTCCGTTTCCTCTTACACTACATCTTGAACGATCCATTCTCTGTCATCCGTATCCATTTGTTTTTTTCTTCGATATTCCGTTGGTGTCCTCCCATAATATTTCTTAAATGTTTTGCAAAAATAATCCATATTTTCAAATCCCGTCTCGCCGGAAATTACAGTTATCTTTTTCTCCGTCGTGGCCAGAAGCTTTGCAGCCTCCTGCAGACGATACTTCACCAGATAATGCACCGGCGTATCGTGAAGATATCTTCGGAACAGATTCAATGCCGTACTTTTGCTCACCATAGCCTGCCCGGCGATATCCTCCAATGTAAGATTCTGTCGGAAATTTTGATGAATATATTGCATCATCAGCTGTGTTCTTCCCTGTGAGGATGCCGTATTTTCTCTTTTTTTCTGCAGCACTTCCGAATCCATGTGCAAATAAAGCAAGTGCCACAATTCCTGCGTCAGAAATAAAGTAACCAGTTCCCGGTCTTTGTCTGATTCCTGCGCTTTGAGAATTTTCTGCATGAGCTCCAGTGCTTCTGCCTGCCATTTTATTTCCCTGCAAAAGACAATGCAGTCCACCTTACACGCCTGTATCGGTGCAATGTATTTTTTGTAAATCAGGCTGTCTGCCGGAGCGAGAAATGTCGGTTTCAGAACGAAATTTGGCACAATCGCATGGCCTTCAGAAAAATAGCGATGCAAAATCTTTGAGTTAATAAAAATGCCCGTTCCCTGTCCCAGTGAAAACTGCTTTTCGCCAACCCAGAAGGTTGCTGTTCCCTCCTGTACAAAAACAAACTCAAACTCCACATGCCAGTGCCATTCTACACAATGAAAATCAAACAACGCAAGATCGTCGTAATACAATTGAAACGGATATTCACTGTTTCCATGCTGTATCGTTTCCATCATGCTTTCATCCGTTTGGATCTTGTTATAAAATGTATTAAATTCCATCTTTCCCCGCCTCCGTTTTTCAGGCACGCCCCTCTCTATTTTACGATATTATACAATAAACAGACGATATATTCCAGTGAAAGCGACACTATTTTACGTTATTATACAAAAAGAATCGTTGTCGCTCCATGGAACACGGTGAACGGCAACGAAACGAACACTACGGCCGCAGCAGTTCTGCCATTTTAAAAAACGGAGTATATCATCATGAAAAAAAACTACCACAAAACCTTAATTGCCTGTTATCTTGGATTTATCACGCAGGCAATTTCTGCAAATTTTGCACCTTTACTATTTCTTACCTTTCACAGAACTTACCATATTTCTCTTGGAAAAATTGCGTTTATCTCGACAGTATTCTTTTTCACACAACTTCTTGTCGATTTGTTCTGTGCCAGATATGTCGATAAAATCGGTTATCGCAGGTGTGTCGTTGCTTCTGAGATTCTTTCCGCCTGCGGCCTGATTGGACTTGCCTTTCTGCCCAATATTCTGCCAAATGCCTATGCAGGAATTTTGCTCAGTGCCATGATCTATGCCGCCGGAAGCGGACTGATTGAGGTTCTTGTCAGCCCAATCGTAGAGGCTTGTCCGTTTGACAATAAGGACAGCGTTATGAGTCTGCTTCACTCCTTTTACTGCTGGGGGTCTGTAGGCGTCATCTTACTCTCCACTGCTTTTCTGGCAGTTTTTGGTATGGAACGCTGGCCGATCCTCGCATGTATCTGGGCTGTACTTCCACTGTACAATACGTTTAATTTCCTTTCCTGCCCGATTGAATCACTCACCGGAAGCGAAGAAGGACTTACCATTCGTCAGCTGTGCCGTCTTCCCATTTTCTGGATTTCCCTTGTTCTTATGGTCTGCGCCGGAGCAAGCGAGATTTCGATGGCGCAATGGGCTTCCGCTTATGCCGAGTCTGCATTAGGTCTCTCAAAAAGCATTGGAGACATTGCAGGACCGTGCCTGTTTGCTGTGATGATGGGCATCAGCAGAACCTTCTATGGTAAATACGGGGAAAAAATTGACTTAACAAAATTTATGATCGCATCCGGTACACTTTGCCTGATCTGTTATCTGGCTGCAGCTCTCGCACCATATCCTCTTTTAAATCTTATAGGCTGCGTTGTGTGTGGTTTCTCTGTAGGAATTATGTGGCCGGGAACCATCAGTATTTCATCCTCTAAAATTCCACTCGGCGGAACTGCACTGTTCGCACTTCTCGCCATGGCCGGAGATATGGGCGGTTCCATTGGCCCATTTGTTATTGGATTTGTCACACAAAACACCGGCGACGATCTGAAGGCAGGTATGCTGGCCGGCTGCATTTTCCCTGCTGTACTGATTTTGTCTGTTTTTCTGCTCCGACAAAGGAACGCAGAGCAAAAATAAGCACCGAAGAGATACTGTAACGTGTCTCAGACACAGGAGCCGGACAGTCCGGCTCCTTTTTTTCATGTCTCTGCAATATTTCTCACAACTCCCGAAAACAGAATCGATCCGTCCTGCCCCGTGACAAGAAACAGGAATGGACGATCCAGTACGAAGTCGATTTCGTCGTCCGGTATTTCTGCTGCGGTTTCTGAAACGCCGAGTTCTGTATACGCTGCTCCGGTTACTCCGTTTTCGTCGATTTCAAGCATGGCGGCGTGGTCTGCTTTGCTCAGGTATAAATTCTCTTTGTCCCCTGTTAATGGGCTGAAATCTGCCAGATCCGCATCCAGTGCATCCGTTACACCCAGTGCGCGCACCGTTTCGATCAGGTCTGTTTTCTCCGATACTTTAAATTTAGGAACAGACAGGTTCACCATAGGGGAATACCAGTTATCACTGCTTTCATCCCGCCGTATAACCTTCATCAGATCCGGATCCGATACCAGTTCATTGACATCGGTATTTTCATCCGGAAGCAGGAAATACATGGAGCCGCTGTCCTGAAGGCTAAGGCTGACTGCACGGAAATGTTCGCCCTGGTAGACATCCATCCATTCCGTTTTCTTCATCATGTCCACAGTGGTATCTCCCGCAGCTCCGTGGAAGGTTTCCTTCTCTGTATTCACTTCCCAGAAATTCTCCCGCCACATCGCCTTATAATAGATGGTTGATACCAGTTCAAATACCGTTTCCGGGGCGATCGCCATATTTTCGGTGTATTCTTTTAAAAGCCCTCCGGTATTATCATCCGTCCAGGTCCGCAGAGCCTGATTCATCTCTTCCGATCCGGGAGTCCCACGGAAGGTCGATGCATAATACTGTTCCGCCAGCCGCTGCAGCGTTGTGTCATTGTATGTTTCCTCACCATCCAGCCACAGCGAATTTGCCAACACACTGTTCAGCGCGGGCGTGTCTGCATAATTGCTTTCCCAGAGTGAAGAAACATTTTCCCGCAACGTATCCATATCCTGAGCGCCAAGCATGTCGAGAATCTGCTGCCGCGTATTTCCATCCGAAGTTTCCGCCAGCATCGCAAACGCGATATACAGATTGATCGGCGAGCAGACGGTATTTTCATCTTCTGAAACCAGCATTTGTTTCATCAGGTTCTGATAATATGCATCCATTCCCGACTGCAGTTCTGCTGATTTTGCTGTCAACTCCCGGTACGAATCCCACCAGTCCCAGTGTGCATCGCTTTCCATGAATTTCTGTGCATCCATTGTCCGCTCCACAGATGCCGGATAAGCCGCCAGAACCGTCGTTACCCCCGACGGATAACGGACTGCAGAACCCTCCCGACCGTTTCTCCATGTCGCAACCCCCAGCACAGCTCCGCCGATGATCACCGCGCAGGCTGCGGCGGCCGTCCATTTTTTCCATACGCCTCTTCGCGGGTGGCGATCACTCCGTGCTTTTTCCACCATACCAGGCTCCAGATTTCCCAGCACTTCAAACAATTCTTCTTTCTTCATAATTCGAACCCCCTTTCCGTCAAGTGTGTATGCAATTTTCCACGGATCCGGTTTAATGAAACTGAAATATAATTTTCACTTCTTCCCAGCCGCTCCGCGATTTCACCGATACTGTCTACATACCAGTACCGCAGGACAAACATGCATCGTTTCTCCTCCGGCAGCTTCTGCAGAAACTGATTGATCTCCGCGATCAGTTCTTTCATCTCCCACTGCCTCTCGATATCATCTTTTCCCGAAACACATTCTTCCAGCTCGTCCAATACCGCATCCATCTGACTTTCTCCGCGTTTTTTGCGATGCATTTTTCTATACAGATCAAACGAAAGATTTCTCGTTATTTTTCCAAGAAATGTGGATAACAGAGACGGCCGGTGCGGCGGCATAGCGTTCCACGCGTGAAGCCAGGTGTCGTTGACACATTCTTCTGCATCCGCCGGATTCCGCAGAATATTCTGTGCAATGGACGTACAGTATGTACCATATTTCATCGCAGACTCGCTGATCGCTGTTTCGTTCCTGTCCCAGTACATTTGGACAATATGAGTATCCTCCATATGGAAATCCCCCTTTCATCTATCATCACGCCATTTTGCAGAAAATCTTACACTTTTCAAAAGAAATTTCGGTTCAAAAAAGGGCGTGACCAAAGCCACGCCCTTCTATTCTTTTATTTTCTTTATGCCAGAATCGGTTTCAAAGCCTCTGCGAGTTTTTCTTTCTCTGCTTCTGCCTCTGCCAGATCCTTACCAAGTGTTGTGTAGTATACTTTGATTTTCGGCTCTGTTCCGGACGGGCGGACGATGACGGTTTCACCGTTTGCCAGTTTGTAGATCAGAACGTTTGCGGATGGGAGTCCTGTTTCTTCCGGTTTCTCGTAATCGGTTACTTTGACAACAGCGGAACCTGCGATCTCGGTCAGCGGCTCTTTTCGAAGGCCATCCATAATACCGGCCATCTTGTCCATTCCGCTAAGTCCCGGGAACTCGAAGCTGTCTACTTTGTTCAGGTAGCGGCCATACTCGGCATAGATCTCTTCCAGTCTCTGTTTCAGAGAGCTTCCGATGCTTCTGTAGTAAGCTGCCATCTCGCAGATCAGCATGGAGCCGATGACTGCGTCTTTATCTCTTACATACGGGCCAGCCAGGTATCCGTAGCTCTCCTCGAATCCGAAGATGAAGCGGTCTACTTCGCCGTCTGCCTCCAGGTTTGCAATCTGATCGCCGATCCATTTGAATCCGGTCAGAACGCTGCGGAGCTCTACGCCGTAGTGCTCTGCAACTGCATCTGCCAGCGGTGTAGACACGATGGATTTTACAGCAACCGGTTTCTCCGGCATGGTGCCTTTCTCGATGCGGCCTGCGCAGATGTAGTCGAGAAGCAGAACGCCGACTTCGTTTCCGGTTACCAGCTCATAGCTTCCATCCGGGCACTTCATGGCAATACCAACACGGTCTGCATCCGGGTCAGTAGCAAGCATAAGATCTG
>OLVO01004564.1_pt1 | contig 10255 bp, 8 predicted proteins | sample 1672571 | NCBI WGS metagenome assembly OLVO01 (sample SAMEA3136700, study PRJEB25190) | human gut metagenome | biome: human gut; feature: human-associated habitat; material: faeces | place: Austria | collected 2013 | reverse complement strand
CTCTGCTCCGGCGTGGAGCTCGGCCTTACCGAGGATCTGTACCCGGGCGCAGGCTACAACGGACTGCTTGTTCTGCCGGAAGATGCCGAGCTTGGCGCAGATGTCAAAGAGCTGACAGGTCTTGACGACTGGATCTTTGATATCTCCTTGACTGCAAACAGACCGGACTGCCAGAGTATCCTCGGTATCGCAAGAGAAGTATCGGCGATGCTGGAAAAACCTTTAAAAATGCCGGCAACCGATTACAACGAGACGGATGTGGAAAAAGAAGGCTTCTCTGTCCGCGTGGAAGCTCCGGAACTCTGCCCGCGTTACAGCGCTCATTACGTATATGACGTAAAAATCGGAGAGTCCCCGGCATGGATGAAACGCCGTCTGGCGCTCGTCGGCATGTCCGCGATCTCCAACGTGGTTGATATCACAAACTACGTCTTAAAAGAGATCGGCCAGCCGATGCATGCTTTTGACTGCTCTTATCTGGAAGGCAATGAAATCTGTGTCAGAAGAGCAAAAGAAAATGAAAAGATTGTGACCCTCGATGAGCAGGAATACACAATGAATGAGAACAACCTCGTGATCTGCGACGGCGTAAAACCGGTTGCACTTGCCGGTGTCATGGGAGGCTTAAACTCCGAGATCCGCGACACGACAGAGGCTGTTATGTTTGAGTCCGCAAAATTCGCACGCGACAACGTCAGAAAGACAGCCCGTGCGCTTGGAAAAGCGACGGATGCCAGTGCAAGATATGAGAAAGGCGTGGACGAGTATTCAACCGTACTTGGTATGAAACGTGCCCTGCATCTGATGGAAGAGCTTGGCTGCGGTAAAGTTTCCCGTACCCATTTCGATGTGAACACCGGAAACTCCATCGATCCGACTCCGATGACCGTCAGTGTCAGCAAAGTAAACGGCGTACTCGGTATCGAAGTTCCGGAAGCAGAGATTCTCCGCATTATGAAAAACCTGAACTTTGCACCGGAAATCAACGGCGATGAGCTGACCATCCAGGTTCCGGCTTACCGTGAGGATATGCTGCCGGAGGGAGAGAACGATGTCGAGCGCTATCCGGACGTGGCAGAGGAAGTCATCCGTATGTACGGCTACGATCACGTAACCGATACCTTCCTTTCCGCTGCACAGGTAACGATGGGCGGCTACAATGAAGAGCAGAAAGGCGAGCTGGCACTGAAGAATACCTTATGCACCATGGGTATCTACGAGTGCATGCATTACTCCTTCTTCTCCCCTGCAGATCTGGATCTTTTGAAACTGCCGGCAGATGCAAAAGAGAGAAATGCCATCGAGATCATCAACCCGATCAACCAGGATCTGTCCCTGATGCGTACCACACTGGCAGCTTCCATGCTGAATGCCATTTCCAGAAATGAGAAACAGGGCACCCTTGAAGGAAGACTGTTCGAGGTAGCAAGCATCTACATTCCGGAGTCCCTGCCGCTGACATCCTACCCGGATGAGAGAAAAGTTCTCTGCGTCGGAACCTTCGGAAACAACGAGAGCTTCTTCACGATGAAGGGCATCGCCAACACCATCGCCGAGAGCATGGACATTGAGTTCACCTACGAGCCGGTTCAGAAATCTTTCCTGCATCCGTATCAGGCAGTGAAAGTACTCTGCGAGGGTACAGAAATCGGATACTTCGGAAAAGCAGCATACGATATCCAGAACGAGCTGAGCATGCGTACTTCCGCTTACATCATGGAGCTTGACTTAAAAGAGCTCTCCAGATGGTACGGCAAAAAACGCACCTTCCAGCCGATCTCCAAATTCCAGGAGGAGAAACGTGACCTGGCATTTGTCATGGACAAAAACATCAGCTGCGGCGATGTAGAGAACTGCATCCGCGAGGCAAACAAATACGTAAAAGAGATCCGTCTGTTCGATGTTTACGAGGGCGGCCAGATTCCGGAAGGCAAGAAGAGCATGGCGTTCACCGTCACCTTTGCACCGAAGGAAGAAGCATTTGACTTCGAAAAAGTACAGAAATTTGTCGAGAAGATCTGCAAGAAACTGCAGAATGAGTTCAACATCGAACTGAGAGGCTGATTTTTATGAAACTTTATATCATGCGCCACGGTGAAACCGCGTGGAACGTAGAAGGCAGACTGCAGGGCCAGTCGGACACCGAGCTGAATGAGAACGGTGTCCGTCTGGCGAAAGTGACGGCGGAAGGACTGAAAAATATCCCGTTTGACCTTGGAATTTCCAGTCCACTGCGCCGCGCAAAGCACACGGCAGAGCTCGTCCTTGCGGGCAGAAATGTGCCGCTTACGACCGACGACCGCCTGATGGAGCTTTCCTTTGGCTCCTGGGAAGGGCTTGGATGCCGGGCAAATAATTTTGAGATTCCGTCTGAACACTTCGACGATTTTTACAGAGATCCGTTCCACTTCCGCCCGGCGGGAGACGGAGAGACGATCCAGGAGGTCTGCGACCGGGCGGAAGCGTTCTATCATGAGCTGACTGCAAAACCGGAGCTCCAGGACAAGACGATCCTGATCGCCACCCACGGCTGCTGCATGCGCGCGCTGCTGCGCAATGTCTATGAAGACAAGAACGACTTCTGGCACGGCGGCGTGCCGTACAACTGTGCGGTCAGCATCATCGAAGTACAGAACGGTGTTTCCACGCTGCTTGCGGATAATAAAATCTATTATGATCCGTCGGACTGCGTAAACTTTTATAAAGAAGTAAAATAAAAAATGATATTCAGAGGCAGACATAAAAGGAAAGTATTTCCCTTTGTGCCTGCCTCTTTAAATCGCGTTTGCCGTCTGACAGAAAGTGTGATACTATAGAAATAACGGATTTTAACATCAGTAGACAAGAAGTCCCCCGTTTCTGAAGCGGTGGGATGAATTGCTAAAAGAAACATAACGGCAGTGGCGGGCGGAGAGAAATCGGTATCCTCCACTGACATGAGGCAAGTCACAGTCGAACTATTTTCGACATGTCAGACTCTGTGAAATACCGACTGTGAGTTGAAACAACGAAAGCGAAAAAGGAGGAGCATAAGTATGTCCATGGTAACACTGGGAAGCACAGGAATCTGTGTAAACAAGAACGGCTTCGGCGCGCTGCCGGTACAGCGTGTCACGAAAGAAGACGCTGTTTATCTGCTGCGCAAAGCGTATGACGGAGGCATCCGCTTTTTTGATACCGCGCGTGCCTACAGCGACAGCGAGGAAAAATTAGGCGCAGCGTTTGAGGGAATGCGTGAGAAGGTCTTTATCTCTACGAAGACGATGGCAAAGGATGTGGAGGGCTTCTGGAAGGATCTGGAGACAAGCCTTTCCCTTTTGAAGACGGATTACATCGATATCTATCAGTTCCACAATCCGTCCTTCTGTCCTAAGCCGGGAGATGGAACCGGCCTGTATGAGGCGATGCTGGAAGCAAAAGCACAGGGAAAAATCCGCCACATCGGTATCACGAACCACCGCATGAGCGTGGCAGAGGAGATCATCGAGTCCGGTCTTTACGAGACGCTGCAGTTCCCGTTCTGCTATCTGGCAACGGACCGTGAGAAAGCACTGGTACAGGGATGCAAAGAGAAAAATATCGGCTTTATCGCAATGAAAGCGCTCTCGGGCGGGCTGATCACAAACTCCGCGGCTGCATATGCTTTTGAAGACCAGTACGACAACGTGCTTCCGATCTGGGGCGTCCAGAGAGAAAAAGAGCTGGACGAGTTCTTAAGCTACATTGCCTGTCCGCCTGCCATGACGGATGAAATCAAGGCGATCATCGAGAAAGACCAGAAAGAGCTCTCCGGCAACTTCTGCCGCGGCTGCGGTTACTGTATGCCATGTCCGGCAGGCATTGAGATTAACACCTGCGCGCGCATGAGCCTGCTTCTGCGCCGTTCCCCGTCCGCCAACCAGCTCACCGAGCGCGGCCAGGCGATGATGAAGAAAATCGAAGGTTGTCTCCACTGCGGCGCCTGCATGAAGAAATGTCCCTACGGTCTGAATACGCCGAAGCTTCTCGAAGAGAACTACGAAGATTATAAAAATGTACTGGCAGGAAAAACACTGGTATGAGTAATCTGATCTTCAGCCTGAACGCGGCGATGCCGATCTTCCTGACAATGATTTTGGGACTTTTCTTTCGAAAGGTTGGTATTCTGGACGAATCGTTCACAAGCAAAATGAACAAATTTGTGTTTAAAATCGCACTCCCGGTGCTGCTGTTCCAGGACCTGTCGGATTCTGATTTCTCCGCTGTGTGGGATATCAAATTCGTTCTGTTCTGCTTCTTTGCAACACTGCTCTCAATTCTTGCGGTATGGGGACTTTCCCATCTCTTAAAAGAGAGAAGTGCAAGAGGCGAATTTATCCAGGCGGCGTACCGGAGCAGTGCGGCGATCCTTGGTATTGCCTTTATCCAGAATATCTACGGAAATTCCGGCATGGCGCCGCTGATGATCATCAGCAGTGTGCCGCTGTATAATATCATGGCGGTTGTCGTTCTTGCAGTATTCCGTCCGGAACGGGAGGAGATCACGGCAGATTTTGTGAAAAAGACGGCGAAAAATATCGTGACAAACCCGATTATCCTCGGGATCGCTGCAGGACTTCTCTGGTCGGTGCTTCGCATTCCAAAGCCGGTGATTCTGCAGAAAACGGTGCAGAATATTGCGGTACTTGCAACGCCGCTCGGCCTGATTGCGATGGGTGCGTCGTTTGAGGCAAAGAGTGCGGCAAAGAATATCCGGCCGTCGATTGCTGCAGCTGCGATTAAGCTGGTCGGCCTTGCAGCCATCTTTCTGCCGATCGCCGTGATACTTGGCTTCCGTCAGGAAAAATTGGTGGCAATCCTTGTGATGCTGGGTTCCGCAACGACGGTGAGCAGTTTTATCATGGCGAAAAATATGGGTCATGAGGGAAGTCTGACGGCAAACACCGTTATGCTCACAACGTGCGGCAGTGCCTTTACGCTGACGTTCTGGCTGTATCTGATGAAAACGCTGGCGTTTATCTAACCGGATTGTGAATATCCGCTTTAATTTTCAGTACACCAAAAGCGTGTCCGGGATTTTGTCCGGGCACGCTTTTATCAATCATAAAAATCAGAAAAAGAGGGAAAAGAATGGATTTCAAAAATGCGGTCAAAGCATTACAGATTGGAAAAAAGGAAGGGAAAAAATTCCGCCTTTCTACGGAATTTGGGAAAAATCCGGAAGAAGAGCTCCCGTTTCCGGAATATCCGCGTCCGCAGATGCGCCGGGAAAACTGGACAAATCTGAACGGATGGTGGGAGTATGCGTTCACGGAAACGCAGAAAATGCCAGAACAGCGGGACGGAAAAATTCTCGTTCCATTTTCCCCGGAGTGCGATGCGTCCGGCGTGAAGCGGCAGCTGCTTCCAAAAGAATATCTGTGGTACTTCCGCACGATTCAGATTCCCCAAATTCCTGCCGGGAAACGGCTGTTGCTGCAGTTCGGCGCCGTGGATCAGGATGCGGTAATTTACTGCAACGGAAAGCGTGCCGGAGGCCATCTCGGCGGGTATCTTTCTTTTTCAGTGGATCTTACGCCGTATCTCAAAACGGGAGAGAACGAGCTTGCCGTCAAGGTGCGCGATGAGACGGACACGGACTGGAAGGGCCGCGGAAAGCAGAGCCTTACCCCGGGCGGCATGTTTTACACCGCGCAGAGCGGCATCTGGCAGAGCGTCTGGATGGAATGGGTGCCGGAGACGTATCTGGAACGCATCGTGATCACGCCGGAATATGATACGGCGAGCGTAAAAGTACGGGTTTTCCTCAACGGACCGGATGCGGGACTGACGAAAAAAATTACGGTGCGGGAGAGCGAAGCGCCGGATGCGAAGGTGATCTGCGTCCGGGAGACGAGAGAAAACGAGGCGGAGCTGATTCTCGGTAATTTTGCAGGCTGGAGCCCGGAACATCCGCATCTCTATGGGGTTTCCATTGAAGCGGGAGAAGACCGCATCGAGAGTTATTTCGGCATGCGCAAATTCGGCATTGGAAAAGATGAGAAAGGAATCACGCGTCTTTTCTTAAACGGAAAGCCGTATTTCCAGAACGGTGTCCTCGATCAGGGTTATTGGCCGGAAAGCCTCTACACGCCGCCGTCCGATGAGGCGATGGTTTATGACATTAAGACGGCCAAACGCCTCGGTTTCAATATGATCCGGAAACACCTGAAAGTTGAGTGCGCAAGATGGTATTCCCACTGCGACCATATCGGTATGCTGGTGTGGCAGGATATGATCAACGGCGGCGGCCGGTCGATCCAGACGTTCCTTTTGTACCTTCCGACCGTACTGCCGTTTGTGACAACGGAATTCAGGGATAACTGTTATCCGCTCTTTTCGCGGACCTCAAAAACGGGAAGAGAGTGGTGGAAGCGGGAGTGCCGCGAGACGGTTCATCAGCTTTACAATGCACCGTGCGTGTCGCTCTGGGTTCTGTTCAACGAGGGATGGGGACAGTTTGATGCCAGGGAGATGACAGAAATGGTGCGCGCTCTCGATCCGACGCGGCAGATCGACCACGCGAGCGGCTGGTACGATCAGGGAACGGGGGACATCAAGAGCCTTCACAATTACTTTCGTCCGTTAAAAGTAAAACCGGAGGAGCGCGCGTTTGCTTTTTCTGAATACGGCGGCTATACGTATCCGGTACAGGAGCATCTCTACTCCGAAAAATCGTTCGGCTACCGCACATACCAGAACCAGGCACAGTACCAGAAAGCGATGGATGCACTGACAGAAAAGATAAGAGAACTCACAGAACAGGGACTTGCCGCAGCAGTCTACACACAGCTTACCGATGTCGAGGAGGAGTCGAACGGCATCCTTACGTATGACCGGAAGGTGCGCAAATGGGAACCACAGGAGGCAAAAGATTTTTGCTCAAAAGAATAATTTGGTAAAATTTTTGTTGACAAAGCGAGGATAAGTTGCTAATATATTGGATAAGGCGTTGGAAGTTGTAAGAAATTGCTGAAAATCCGCGGCGCCTGCGGATGGAGGAAAGTTGGTGTTTATGGAACAGAAAAGAACATTATCCCTGCTGGTGGATAATACGCCGGGACTTTTAAGCAGAGTAGCTGGTCTTTTCAGCCGACGCGGATACAATATCGAGACGATCACCGCCGGTGTGACAGCAGACCCGCGATACACAAGAATGACTGTTGTTCTGTACTGCAGTGATGAAATGATTCTGGAGCAGATCAAAAAACAGCTGGCAAAACTTGTCGATGTGCGGGATATCAAAGAGCTGAAGCCGGACGAGAGTGTCAGACGAGAGCTGATGCTGGTCAAAATCCGTGTGAATGAAAATGAACGCCGCAATGTCATCGCCATCTCCGATGTCTTCCGTGGAAGAATCGTGGATGTGGGACAGGAAAGCCTGATTGTAGAGCTGACCGGAAACCAGTCAAAGCTCGAAGGGTTCCTGAATCTGGTACAGGGATACGAAATCCTGGAACTGGCCAGAACAGGAGTGACAGGACTCTCCAGAGGAGTCCACGATGTGCGTTACCTCGATTAACGCAGATCACATTACATACGTTTGCTGGAGGAATGAAATTTTTGTATAGAAAAGTTCATTTCCCTGACAAACAGCAAAAGGCAGAAATGCTTTTCGCTGTATAAATTGACCGACCTGCCGCCGGTCAAGACATTCTATATATATGGAGGAAAATAAAATGGCAGCAAGACTTTTTTATCAGGAAGATTGTAATCTCTCTTTACTGGAAGGCAAAAAAATCGCAATTATCGGCTACGGAAGCCAGGGACATGCTCATGCACTGAACCTGAAAGATTCCGGCTGTGATGTTATTATTGGACTTTATGAAGGCAGCAAATCCTGGGCAAAAGCAGAGGCACAGGGATTCAAAGTATATACCGCTGCTGAGGCTGCAAAACAGGCTGATATCATCATGATCCTGATCAACGATGAGAAACAGGCTGCAATGTACAAAAAAGATATCGAGCCAAACCTGGAAGAGGGCAACATGCTGATGTTCGCTCATGGTTTCGCTATTCACTTCGGACAGATCGTACCTCCGAAGAACGTAGATGTAGCTATGATCGCTCCGAAAGCACCTGGCCACACAGTAAGAAGCGAGTATCAGGCTGGCAAAGGAACTCCTTGCCTGGTTGCTGTTGAGCAGGATTACACCGGAAAAGCTCTGGACAGAGCACTGGCTTACGGCCTTGGAATCGGCGGAGCAAGAGCTGGTCTTCTGGAGACAACCTTCAGAACTGAGACCGAAACAGACCTGTTCGGTGAGCAGGCAGTTCTCTGCGGCGGTGTATGCGCCCTGATGCAGGCTGGATTTGAGACTCTGTGCGAAGCCGGATACGACCCGAGAAATGCATATTTTGAGTGTATCCATGAGATGAAACTGATCGTAGATCTGATCTACCAGTCCGGATTCGCAGGAATGAGATACTCTATCTCCAATACTGCAGAGTACGGCGATTACATCACCGGACCGAAGCTGATTACAGAAGAGACGAAGAAGACCATGAAGAAAATCCTCTCCGATATTCAGGATGGTACTTTTGCAAAAGATTTCCTTCTGGATATGTCCCCAGCAGGCGGACAGGCTCACTTCCGTGCTATGAGAAGAAAAGCTGCAGAGCATCCGTCAGAGAAAGTCGGAGAAGAAATCAGAAAGCTGTACAGCTGGAGCAACGAGGACAAACTGATCAACAACTAATTCTTCTGTTTTTCAAGAGAATAACGATAAGAGAGGTCATCCCTCGAAAGAGGGATGGCCTCTTTTTTTGTGACAAGCGATACGTTTAAACACATTTTTTTGAAAAGAAATTAACGATGGAAACGTTTCATTCGGAAAAAACACTTTCCAAACGGAAAGGATACCGTTTGTTAAAAGACAAATTGTATTTAAATAAATACAATTAAATTTGGCTAGTCTGCTCACAAATCAAATAAATATTTGTGAATAAATGCTAAAATAATTAAAATATAAACTGAAAATAATGTTAAATAAACATCGAAGTCTGACAATAAGAGCGTTAAACAATAAATTATTGTTGACTATCAAACAATTTGGTGCTAAGATGAAGATATCAAAGGAACTGAAGGCTCGAGCATCAAGTCATTTTTTACACAATGAAGGGGGGACAACATATGAAGACTTGTTTACAGGAAAAATACGGTTTATTTATTAATGGTCAGTGGCAGCCGGCTTCTGACGGAAAGACATTTAAGAGCTACAATCCGGCCAATGGCGAACTACTGGCAGAGTGTGCACAGGCGACAGATGCAGATCTTGATCTTGCTGCCAAACAAAGAAATCGTTATGCTCTACAGCTGCGATGAAGAAATCGGTTCCATTACCAGCCGCAAGGTCTTCGAGAAAGAAGCACCTGGTACAGAATGTGCTTACATCTTCGAGAGCGCTGCCAAAACAGACAAAGGTTACGGTGTTGTCAGCCAGCGTAAAGGTGTTATCCTGGGTGCTCTGGATATCAAGGGTGTTGAAGCCCATGCAGGCGGTGCTTATATGGCAGGACACAGTGCCGTCAAGGAACTGGCGCATAAGATTCTCAAGCTGTACAGCTTCAATGACTATGACAGAGAGATCTACTATAATGTAGCGCCAATCTCCGGCGGGCGTCCGAATGGTATCGTTGCCGGTGATGCCCACATGGAATTCTGTGTAGCAGGTCTTCCTGACAATGGTCCCTCCTTTGCCGAAGCCGAAGCCAATATCGAATCTCTGGCCGCTTCCAACGAAGATCCTGTATGTGAAGCAACTGTTTCACACCGTATTCTGTTCCCTGCCCTTGAGAAGAACGAAATGGGCCACAAAGCTTTCCAGATTGCTGAAAAAGCAGGTCAGCTCCTTGGTATTACCATGGAAGAAATTGCCGAACCGACAGCAACAGATGCCAACTGGTTCTATTCCTTCGGTGTGCCGGCCGTTGACGCATTCGGTCCTGTGGAATCCGGTATGCACACAACTGAGGAAAAGGTCTATATTCCGACAATCACCGAGAAAACCGCACTTTTTGCAGCTATGCTGGGTATTATGAAAGAAGAACAGTAATTCAGTAGCTTAGATGTCAATTCTAAGCAATCACAAATAAAACAAAGGGGTTATACTATATGAAAAAGATGAAAAAATTATCTGCAATTTTACTGACTGCTGCTATGGCGCTTTCCATGGCTGCCTGCGGCAATTCTTCCGCAGGCACCTCCACTACTGAGGCTACTTCAACTGCTTCAGAA
>OLVO01004556.1_pt1 | contig 10282 bp, 9 predicted proteins | sample 1672571 | NCBI WGS metagenome assembly OLVO01 (sample SAMEA3136700, study PRJEB25190) | human gut metagenome | biome: human gut; feature: human-associated habitat; material: faeces | place: Austria | collected 2013 | reverse complement strand
TACCGGGTGTAGCGGCGCAGCTGAGTCTTGACCCGGGCCATCAGTTCCAGAGGATTGAAGGGCTTGGTGATGTAGTCGTCCGCTCCCAAGGTCAGCCCCATGATCTTGTCCATATCCTCCACCTTTGCGGTGAGCATGATGATGGGGAACAGGTGGTCCTCCCGGATGCGCTGGCAGAGGGTAAAGCCGTCCATGTCCGGCAGCATCACATCCAGCACCGCCAGATTCAAGCGTGTCGTCCGCACACAAGCCAGGGCGTCGGAGGCATTATAGAATTTGTGGATGGTGAAGCCTTCGTTTTTCAGATAGACCTCCACCAGATCTGCGATCGCAGTCTCGTCATCGACGACTAAAATATGTGTAGCCATAGTTGCCGGCCTTTCGTGTTTTTCTGCATTATAGCACGGAACGTATAAAAAAGCGAGTATGACTCTTGATTTTTCCTAAACATGTCCTAAAGGGGACTGTTGCGGTCTCCTGTCTGCGCAAAATTCTCACCAGACTGTATCGAAACTACGATCTTCCAGACTCCTGATTTCGTAGGGTCGAAGTCGTGAAGCTGCGCCGCAGTGCTCTGTCATCCTTCGCTGGCAGGATCGGTCTGCGTATCATACGATGAACATTCCTCCAGATCTGCAGCCTGCTACCCGGATAGGCTTTTTTCAGCTTTGTGACAGCACGCTCCTTTGCCTTTTCCACGGCGGACTCCTTCATCATGTGGTACATGCCGATTTCCTTCAGCGAAGTTTTTTCAAATCCGAATACGCCGTAGAATTTTCCGAGGATGTCCCTGTCCTTCTTCGGGAGAGCATCAAATAGTTCCTGCAGCAGCTCAATGCAGACTTTTCGATACACGACCTGCTCCGCAGAAACAGAGAGATTCCCAGGCATCAGCCGCTCAAAGGGATCACCGTCATAGCTCCCAGGGATAAGATCATTGACACCAACAAAATGGGTGTTGTAACGGATGTGCTTGACAGCCTGTTCCAGAAGGACATCCATTTTCTCCGCGATCTCTTCGATGCTGAACTGACCTGAATGATATAGCCTTTGTGCCTGCCGGACAGCATCCATCTCGTGCTTGTTCAGAGAAAGATTTCCGATATGTTGCTCCAGCCAACGGGTCATCCGGCCTTTCAGATGTGGGTACAGGTAGGTGGCAAGCACAGCACGGCTCTCATCGTATTCTCTGCTCTGGACCCGTGTCAGAAATTCCAACGCACCCTCGCCGCAAAGATCCTCCAGAATCGTTTTCGTATAGCCGGACAACTCTCCCGGTCTTTCCCTGTCCATATGCAGACAGTTGAACTCTCTGGCAGTCTCCCGGGCGATGCGCCGGATCAGCCCGAGATTCCTGCGGTACAACTCCTCCAGCGCGCGCTCATCACCGCCGTAATATCGGCGGACCAATTCCTCATTGTCCAGAAATTCGTCTTTTAATACCTTGACGGCGATCTGGTTGCCCGTTTTTAAATCAGTGCCGCGGTAGACATTGGCCATGCCGCCGACACCCACGAGACTTTCAATTGAGTAGCGGCCATCCAGCCGTTTGCCGATCAGATTATCCATTGTTGACCTCCGTAGCTTCCACGCCCATGAGCAGGACCGTAATGTTATCCTGACCGCCCGCCTGCAGGGCGCGGTCTACCAAAATGCTGGTTGCCTCAAAAAAAGGAACCTCGCGCAGTACCTGCGCAATGTCATCGTCCGCGACCATGTTCGTCAGGCCGTCGGTGCACAGCAGCAGGATGTCCCCCGTCTCGATTTCGCAGCGGTTGTACTCCGGCACAATGTTGGCCGAGACGCCGAGCGCGCGGGTGATGAGGTTCTTCTGCGGGTGGACGGCAGCCTGCTCCCGCGTGATCTGGCCGCTGTCGACGAGCTGCTGCACCATCGAGTGGTCGCGGGTGATCTGCCGCAGCCCGCCTGCGTGGAACAGGTAGGCGCGGGAATCCCCGGCGTGCACCACATGGGCCATGCCGCGGCTGGCGTAGGCGCAGACGCCGGTGGTACCCATGCCCTGCATCTCGGGGTCAGAGGTGGACTTTTCATACACGGCGCGGTTCGTGATGTCGAACCCGCGCATGAGGAAAGTCTTTTCCATGCCAGGCTGCAGGGCCTTCATGTGGCGGGCAAAATACTGCTGCATGGTGTCGGTGGCAATGCGTGCAGCAATGCGCCCGCCGTTGACACCGCCCATGCCGTCGCAGACGATGCCCCAGGCGGTGCCGCCTGCCAGCTGCTGCGCACAGTAGTTGTCCTGGTTTTCCTGCCGGCAGCTGCCGATGTCCGTGATCGCGGCAATCTTCATTCGGGTTGGTTCCTTTCCGCTGCTCCGTTGCGGAGCAAGACTCATTTTCCCTGCGCGTCCTCGCGGCGCAGCTGGCCGCAGGCGGCGCTGATGTCGGTACCCAGACGGCGTCGCACCGTGGCGTTGACGCCCAGTGCCTCCAGCTCCTTCTGGAAGCGGTGCACATTGGCATCGTCGGTGGCAGAATAGGGGCTGCCGTCCACGGGGTTGATGGGAATCAGGTTGACGTGCGCGCCCATGCCCTTGATGAGGTTGGCGAGCTTCTGCGCCATCTCACTGCTGTCATTGACACCGCGCACCATCGAATACTCAAAGCTGATGCGGCGGCCCGTCTCCTTCTGGTAGCGGCGGCAGGCCGGGATCAGCTGCTCCAGCGGGAACGCATCGTTGACCGGCATCATGCCGGAACGGGTCTTATTGTCCGGCGCATGGAGCGAGACAGACAGTGTCAGCTGCAGATGGCGCTTCGCCAGCTCGTCGATCTTGGGCACAAGGCCGCAGGTCGACAGGCTGATGTTGCGCATACCGATGTTGACGCCCTCCGGGCAGGAGATGATCTCCAGAAAGTCCATCACATTATTAAAATTGTGCAGCGGCTCACCGATGCCCATCAAAACAATGTGGGAGACGCGCTCGCCGGTGTCCTTCTGCGCGGTGTAAATTTCCGCCGCGATCTCCCCTGCCGTCAGGTCGCGCACGCGGCCCGCCTGGGTGGAGGCGCAGAACCGGCAGCCCATTGCGCAGCCCACCTGGGTGGACACACAGACAGTATTGCCGTATTTGTAGCGCATGAGCACGGTCTCGATGCAGTTGCCGTCGGCCAGCTGCAAAAGATACTTGACCGTACCGTCCCTGGACTGCTGGCGGCGGCGGATGACGGGGGCTGCAATCGTGCACTGCTCCTCCAGCTGGGCCAACAGCGCCTTGGGCTGGTCGGTCATCTGGGAGAACTCCATCACAAGCTTCTGGTGCAGCCATTTAAAAATCTGCTTGGCGCGGAATTTTGGCTGACCCAGTCCCACGATGTAGGCCGTCAGCGCGTCCAGCGTCAGGTCGGAAATGCAGATTTTTTCGCCCATGCGGGGTCACCTCCTTTTATAAGAACGAGTTTACAGTCAGTTTCGTTCCAGGATGGCGGCAAAAAAACCGTCCGTCCCGGTTCTGTGGGGCAAAAACAGCGTACCCAGCGGCGTGATGTCCGCCCCTGGCAGCGCCGTCTTTGGCAGTACAACGTGAAAATCAGGATTGGCGGAGAGAAATTTCTCCACCTGGGCCTGATTCTCCTTATCATTCACTGTACAGGTAGAATACACCAAACGGCCGTTTTCGGCAAGTGAATCTGCGCCGTTTTGCAGGATTTTTTGCTGGGCAGCGAGCAGATTCTCTATCCCGTCCAAATCCTTGTAACGAATGTCCGGCTTTTTGGCGATAACGCCCAAACCCGAGCAGGGCACATCGCAGAGCACACGGTCAAACGTTGGCCAGTCGGAATTGTGCTGTGTGGCGTCATTTTCAACCGCTACGGCACAGGTGATGCCGCAGCGGTCAAACGCCTGCTGCAAAAGCGGCACGCGGGCGGGCACAAACTCGCCGCTGACAAGCTGGCCTTTGTCCTGCATGGCCTCGGCCAACGTCAGGCTTTTGCCGCCCGGCGCGGCGCAGAGATCGAGCACACGCTCACCCGGTTCGATCGGGAGGCGGGACGCCGGGGTCATGGCGCTTGGCTCCTGCAGATAGAAGACGCCTGCCGCATACAGTGGAGACTGGCCCATGCGCATGCCGTCCGGCACGAAATAGCCGTTTGGAATCCACGGAATTTTCTTCCACGTTCCCGGAACAAGCGGCGGGAAATCTTCGGTCCGGCATTTTTTTGTATTCACACGCAGCCCGGCTGTGCGGGGTGCGTCGTAGGAAGTTAAAAATGCATCAAATTCATCGCCCAGCATGTCCTGCATGCGGGTCAGAAATTCCTGTGGTAACTGCGCCATGTATTGTCTCTCCTTTTTATTTTGCTTTGTTGTGCATCGGTCCCTTTTCGTGAACTGGCGATGCTTTTTCTGTCTTTGTTTCTTTTGTTTTGCATCTATTTCATAATTTCTCACAGAAAAAGAGACAGCTTTTTCGATTTTTCAATCTTTTTGCTGTCTCTTTTTTGCATAGCGGAGAAGAAGGGATTTGAACCCTTGCGCCGTTTCCGACCTACTGGTGTTCGAAGCCAGACCCTTCAGCCTCTTGGGTACTTCTCCGTATTTTGTCAAATACATCATATATTATAGTGCTTTTTTCGGGATTCGTCAATGATTTTTTCGATGGTTTCTGCTGGAAATGCGGGGATTGTATTTTTTACGGAAATATTCGAAAGTGCAACTTACTCAAACAAATAATCTTCCTCAGGCAGCATCCCATCCCGATGCTGCCTCTTCTTTTATTCTTTCCCTTCTTCCGCCCTCTTCCTCTCTTCTTTTTTCTTCTTTTTCACCACCCGCAGTCTCCGGAAAAACGCACTCAGCATCTCCGAGCACTCTTCTTTCAGCACGCCGCGCTCGACCTTCACCTGATGGTTAAACTCGTGCATTTCCAGCATATTTAAGATCGATCCCGCGCAGCCCGCCTTCGGGTTCATGCTGCCGATGACGACTTCGCTGACTCTCGCCTGTACGATCGCACCGGCGCACATCTGGCACGGTTCCAGGGTGACATACAACGTACAGCCCTCCAGCCGCCAGTCGCCGAGCTTTTTGCTTGCTTTCCGGATCGCATTCAGTTCCGCGTGGGACAGCGTGTTTTTATCCGTATTTCTGCGGTTATAGCCCCGCGCAATCACCTTTCCCTCGTACACAATCACACAGCCGATCGGAACTTCCATCAGCTTTTCCGCTTTCTTCGCCTGCGTAATCGCCTGGCGCATGAAGCGTTCCCGTTCTTTCCGGTGCGCTTTTTCCTCCGGCGTTTCCAGCTTTGTTTCTTCTTCCATTGTGCACTTCCTTTCTTCTCTGCGTATATTTTCTGTCCTTCCAGCATATCGTGAACTGTAGCGCAGTATCTTTTTCTACTCTTTTTACTTCTATGCAGGAGGTTTTTATGTCTGATTACCGGCGTTTCATTGCCTATCTATACGAATACCCGAACAACCGCAAGGGCGGATGCTGCGGCTTTGTCCGCGTGGAGTCGCAGAACGGCTTCTGCCGCATGGACTTCCAGATCAAACCGCCGTCTCTTCCGCCGGAGACCTCGGTCACGGTCTACGGTTTTATCCGCCGGTCAGGGCGGATGTACGGCATTCCGCTCGGAAATCTCCTTGCGGGGCGCTCTTCTACGAGTGGAAAACTCTTCACGCACTCCGATGCCATTGGGCAGACGGATGTCACGCTCGACGAGCTTGGCGGTCTGATCCTGCTCTGCCGCCAGACCGGCGTCATCGCCACCCAGTGGGACGATCTTCCGATTCAGCCGGAGTTTTTCTCGCCCACGCTCCCGCAGGAGCCCAAAACATCCGCAGACAATGGTACCAGACCGACCGAAGAGAAAACTGCCGAAACACCCGAACCTCTGGATCCCGCCGTACCTGCGCAGTCCCTGCCATCATCAGACGCTTCAAAAGCACAGTTCGATGAACTTTCCACAGAATTCAGCAGCAATTCCGAACTTTATCCACAAAATTCCAACCCGGAATCCACCGTCTCCACAGAATCCACATCAACTGACACGGTAAACACCGTTCCTGCAGACAGGATCACGCAATCATCCGCCAACACACTCTATCCCGCATCCGCGGAATCTGTGAAAACCGCAGAAAGCTATCCCTCTGCCAACCCGGAACCGCCGCAGCCCATCCCGGATTCTGCCGCCCAGCCGCTACATATGACTTCCGCCGATTTTCCCGCCGCAGCAGCCGTGCCGCCGTCCCGGGCTGCTCTCTATCTCCAGCTTCAGGACCAGTTCCCGGAGTTCCATCCGTTCCCAGATGATGATCTGACCGACTGCCTGCGCCTATCACTCGACGATCTTCCACAGCTCCGCGCCGCCGGTCTTTCGGTGGATGCGAACCGCTTCGTCCTCCATGGCTCCTCGTCCTATCGCCATCTGCTCCTCGCCCGGAACCGCGACCAGCAGGAACTCTGGTATTTCGGCGTCCCCGGCGTCTACACGCCGAATGAGCAGTTCATGGCAAGCCTCTTCGGCTTTTTCCACTTTAAGCAGGCGATGCGCCCATCCGAGCTCGCGCCCGATGCCCGCTTCGGCTACTGGTACCGCACGCTTTAAAGCGTTTTTTAATCCACGCCGCGGATCTCCACCGTCTCAATCTTTCCGCGCAGGATCTCGCAGAACCGCTCGAGCTGCTCCCTCGCATACCCCGAGAACCTCGGATCAATCACATAATCCGATTCCCGGTAATTCTGCAGGAAGTACCGTTTTGCCCCGGAAAGCCACTTTCCGATCGCTTCGATCTCTTCCCTTCCATGCAGCTCTTTGCAGAGCGTTGTCCGGAACTCATAGTCCACCACGCCGCTCTTTAAAAACTCGACCGACTCATTGATCCGCATCACATCGATCTTTTTCACGCCCGCCGTCTCGCCGTACCGGGACGGCGCATTTTTGATGTCCATGGCGACGTAATCGATTTTCTTCTCTTCCACCAGCTTTTTCAAAATCTCCGGCCGGTATCCATTCGTATCGAGCTTCACAAGATATCCCAGTTCCTTAATTTTCGTCACGAACCGCTCCAGATCCGGATCCAGCGTCGGCTCACCGCCCGTCACGCAGACGCCGTCCAGCACGCCGCACCGCTTTTCGAGCACTGCAAAAATCTCCTCCTCCGGAATCACCGGCTCCCATTCGGGATGCTGCACGAGATTTCCGTTCTGGCAGAACGGGCAGCGGAAATTACATCCGCCCGAAAACAATGTGCACGCCACCTTGCCCGGGTAATCCAGCAGCGTCAGCTTTTGAAATCCATGTATGACCATATGCTATCCTCTCTGACCGCAGGACTCCGAACTTTCGTCCGCCCTGCAACAGAAAAAGCGGAACCATAATGTCCGCTTTTTCCATTTATCTTCTATTGGTAATTATTTGCCGTAACGCTCTGCCTGGGAACGGATCAGGTCCAGATCATCAAAATAGTTGATTTTCATGGCTGCTTTGACATCCGCCAGTGTCTGAGCGGCAACTTTTTCTGCCTCTTCGCTGCCTTTTTTCAGCATCTCATAGATCGCCGGAATGTCTTTTTCCAGTTCTTTTCTGCGATTGCGGATCGGCTCTAAGGTCTCCTGCAGTACATTGTTCAGGAACTTCTTCACTTTGACATCGCCAAGGCCGCCTCTCTGGTAATGTGCTTTCAGCTCGTCGAGATTTGCGTAATCCGGCAGATAGCGCTCGAAGTGCTCCGGCTGGCAGAATGCATCGAGATAAGTAAATACGGTATTTCCCTCGATCTTGCCCGGGTCGGTGATCTTGATGTGATCCGGGTCGGTGTACATGCTCATGACTTTTTTCTTGATCTCATCCGGCTCCTCGGACAGGTAAATGCAGTTTCCGAGCGATTTACTCATCTTCGCTTTTCCGTCGATACCCGGCAGACGTCTGCAGGAATCATTCTCCGGCAGCATAATCTTCGGCTGCACAAGTGCCTCGCCATAAACCGTATTGAATTTGTGGACGATCTCCTGTGTCTGCTCGATCATCGGCATCTGATCCTCTCCAACCGGAACGGTCGTTGCCTTGAATGCAGTGATATCTGCTGCCTGGCTGATCGGGTAGGTGAAGAATCCAACCGGGATGCTCGCCTCAAAGTTTCTCATCTGGATCTCCGATTTTACGGTTGGGTTTCTCTGCAGTCTGGAAACCGTAACGAGATTCATATAATAGAAAGAAAGCTCGCACAGTTCCGGAATCTGAGACTGGATAAAGATGGTGCTCTTTTCCGGATCAAGTCCGCAGGAAAGGTAATCCAGTGCTACCTCCAGAATGTTCTGGCGCACCTTCTCCGGGTTGTCCGCATTGTCGGTCAGCGCCTGTGCGTCTGCAATCATGATGTAAATTTTATCGAATTCACCGGAGTTCTGCAGCTCCACGCGGCGGCGCAGTGAACCAACGTAATGTCCTACATGCAGCTTGCCGGTCGGTCGGTCGCCGGTCAGTATAATTTTTCCCATTTTTTCTTCCTGCCTTCCTGATACGTAATCTTCGCAGTCCGCTTCTGTATGAAAAATTTCATGAAAATTCTCATAACTGCGAACCTTCTACATACCCTCTATAATACCGTCTTTTTACAAACACTGTCAATGGTCTTTTCCTGTAAAATCCCTCAAAATATCTATTATGAGACAAATCGTTCAACAGCCACGTACAGCCTTCCCTTTTTCGTCTGGTTCTGCACGCCCACATAGCGGAATTTTCCCATATGGCGCACGGTCACGAGATCGTCCTCTTTTAATGACGCACTCGGCGATGTCACCAGCTTTCCGTTGATAAACACCTGGCCGCCCTCGATCAGCGGCACCATTTTGCTCCGCGAACTGCTGAACGCCAGCGACAGCACCGCATCGAGCCGCACGGAAGCGACAGAGCCTTCTTTCCGCTCGGTTTTCGGCTCCGTCAGCTCCTCCGGCAGTCCCGCCTCGACTTCACAGTACACGCTCGTATGGCGCACTTTTTTCAGCTCCGCACAGATGTAGTCCGCCATATCCGCCATACAGATCAGATACGCCTGGTTTCCATCGATCAGAATGTCTCCCAGCTTATACCGCTCCACGCCGAGATTCATCAGTGATCCTAAGAAATCACGGTGTGACAGCGCATCCGCAAATTTTTCATTCAGCGGGCTGATGCGCACGACTGCGATCGGAAGCATCGACGCATCACCGTCCTCTGCATAGGATGGCAGAAACAGCGCCGCTTTCCGCTCTGCCGCCTCGTATCCGCCGGACAGCACGTAACGCACGCCCGGGATTTTATTTACCGTACGGTAGAACAGATCCTGCTCCGCCAGCGTCAGAAACTCCGTGTGTGACGGAACATCCCTGTGATAACACTGCTCTGCCAGATCCTGAATCCGTCCGACCAGCACTTCTTCCTCATTCATGGTAATCCCCCTTTGATACACCGCGGGCTGCCCCTGTTTTCTTTCGGGCAGCCCACGTATCACACTTTATTTATCCAGCAGCATCGACAGCCCGATCCGCTTCTTCGCCAGATCAAGGCTGATGACCTTCACTTCCACGATATCGCCGACGCTCACAGCCTCCAGCGGATGCTTGATGAAGCGTTTCGTCATCTGGGAAATGTGGACGAGTCCGTCCTGATGCACGCCGATATCGACGAATGCACCGAAGTCAATGACGTTGCGCACGGTTCCCTTTAAGATCATGCCGACCTTCAGGTCCTTCATATCGAGCACGTCGGTGCGCAGGATCGGGCGCGGCATCTCGTCACGCGGGTCACGGCCAGGCTTCTGCAGCTCTTTGATGATATCGCGCAGCGTAATCTCGCCGACACCGATCTCCTCTGCCATCTTTTTGTAATCTTTGATGAAGAACGCCGTCGGTCCATCGCTGATCTGCTCTGTCTTCATATTTAACTTTGCAAACAGCTTCTCGACTGCCTCGTAGCTCTCCGGATGAACGCTTGTGCCGTCCAGCGGATTTTTGCCGCCGGTGATGCGCATAAAGCCCGCGCACTGCTCAAACGCCTTCGGCCCCAGCTTCGGCACCTTCTTGAGCTGCGCGCGGGAAGCGATGCCGTTTTCGTCGCGATAGGCGACGATGTTGTTCGCCAGCGCCTCGCCGATGCCCGCCACATGCGTCAGCAGCGACGCGGAGGCCGTCTCCACATCCACGCCGACGCTCGAAACGCAGCTTTCCACCACGCCGGAGAGCGCGTTTTCCAGCTCCGCCTGCTTCAAATCGTGCTGATACTGCCCCACGCCGATGGCCTTCGGGTCGATCTTCACCAGCTCGGCCAGCGGGTCCT
>OLVO01004551.1_pt1 | contig 10286 bp, 8 predicted proteins | sample 1672571 | NCBI WGS metagenome assembly OLVO01 (sample SAMEA3136700, study PRJEB25190) | human gut metagenome | biome: human gut; feature: human-associated habitat; material: faeces | place: Austria | collected 2013 | reverse complement strand
TAATATAGTTACCGCTAGAAGTTAGAAAAATTTTAAAAGTAGTTACTACTTCTTTACCAAAAGAAGTTAGTTCCTAAAAAATAAAAATGGAGGTAACAGTATGAAGTTAAAAAACATTTTAACAGCAGTAGTAGGAGCTTACTAACAGTGGGATCAGTAAATGCATGGGCATCATCTGGATCTGTATCAGTAGATGGAATGACGTGTTCGTATACGTTAAATTGTTCAACAGCAGCAGCTATCGCAACAACAAAGACAGTTCCAGCAAATAGCAGTTACATTGCAGTACATGTTCAGGCGTATTCAAAAAATAAGTCGAATCAAACATTAGTAACACAAGCTAGCAGTAGCAGTTATGCGGGAGAGATGGAAGTATCTGCAAAGGTAGTTAGCAGTACATATGGGTATCCATTTTATGATGCATTAAGTACCCATACTGTAAACGCTTGGAAAGGGCAATTACGTAAATAATTTTATAGAAAACAAACAGGGAACCGATAATAACGGTTCCTTTGTTTTTAAAATGATATTATGGCGATACAAGATTAAAAATGGAAAGTAGAGGCGATCTATTATTTTAAGTAGGCAACAAATAAAATATTTCATGGTGGTTGCTTTAAAAGTTGGATAGTAGATATCATGATGAACTTTAATTATTTTAAAGTTGCTGTTTCTTTTTTGAGTGTTATAGCCGTCAATAGCATTATAAAGTGTTTCAGGTTAAAAAAAGAAGCTTAAGATCAAAAAGTATTTGCGAGATTTTCAAAAAGTTTATTTAATATCGCCTGAGCAGATGTGTCGAAGGTGTTCATGACAACGCTTTAAGAACTAAAAGATTTAGAAAATTATAAGGAGAGATGGCATTGACTGAACACCTAAGTCATAAATGAGATTGTTTATATAAAGATAAGATTACGTGATTAAAGTCATACTTATTTGTGAACGACAAAGAAAACTACACATATAAAAGGTTATCTAGTAAGTTAAATAGTGTACCCTTTTCACTATGGTTTGTAGTATTGAGATCCATATAATAAGAATTATAAGAAAAAAACTCAGGCAGTCATTTTATAATATTTTGTGCTTGAGTGAAGTGAAAGGAATAGATATAAAAGATGAAAAAAAAATCAAAAAAGAGAAAAATTTTACTCACGATGTTAGTAAATCTAGGGATAATGACATGCATAATACAAATTCCGGGCGAAATAAATGCTCAGGAAGCAACAATCTTTGAGGAAGAAGATTATACCTTGCAGTTGGAAAACTATCAAAAAGAACTGGATATAGATATAAACGAAATTTCATATAATTCAGAAACCGACTGGGATTGGTCATATTATGGTGGAAATCATATTTCAAAAATTGCAAAAGGCGACAATGGATATTATATTCGCCTTGGCGAGTATATTTATTTTTGTAGCTTTGAACGTGAAAAGTTGATACCACTTTGTGTTCGCCCAGATTGCTTGCACGGTAAGGAAAAATCGAGCGAGAAGAAGGAATTGTGCATGGCTTATGTTGGAGTTGGAAATATTACTATGTTCAGCGGAATTCAAGAAAATGAGGATACATTATATGCGAATTTTGCGATACAAGGCATAGGAGAAGATGGCAAGACATATGCAGGAGATGATTTATATTCAGTCAAAAAAGATGGTAGCAGTCGCGAAAAAATGAATTTAAAAATGGAAAATGCGTCTCGCTTTTGCATTCAGCGAGGAAATGTATATTATGTTACACATGTAACAGATCCTGCAAAATTAACAGAGACAGAAGGAGTGTACTGGGTGCCACTAGATGGAGGAGATCCGGTCCCGATTGCAGAGGTACAGGGCAATGCGATTTTCGAGATCTATCCGTATGGCGATTTTGTATATGGTTGGTGTGGTATGGAGAATGTGACGTATTTGTTTGTCTATGATTCCAAGACGGAAAAAACGACAGCAAGACGCTTTAAGCAAGAAAATATTCTCTTTTTTATACCGTGGGAAGAGGGTTTTATTGGAATGGACAATGGAAAGCTATTTCAGATCAGCCTAGATTTAAAGCAGGTAGAACAGATTGGGACACTGCTGTCGGGTAATAAGAATGAATTTGGAATATCGGATCGCGATGAATTTTGGTTGTATAGCTTTCTGTCCACAGACGCTGACTATTTTTATTTTCAGGGAAGTGTAGCGACACAGGAAGAAATAAAAGAGTTTGTGGCCATTTACGAGAAAGAAAATCTGGAACTGCAACAGATTATTTTTGTTGATGGAATGCCCGATTCCCAGTGCATTGGAGTTGATGAGAACCAGATTTTCTTTACCGGAAGAACAGAGGATGGCGATGCTGTATTTTGGCTGGAAAAGGAAACTATGCTAGAGAAAGATGCACAGTTTCATGTTTTACAGCCATAACAGAATCAATATAACAGAATCAACGCAGCTTATTTTTGGCAGCTTCCAAAATCTTTTCCAAACGCTCAATTTCTGCCTGGGAATCTTGTGGATTTTTTAGCTCGGATTCCACAAGGGGAGCGAGAAGATAGCTGTCTGCAAAAAGCTGTCGAAAGGACTGGTACTCCTCCAAGAACATGCCGCTCAGGACATTTTTGGAATTATCGGCAATGCGAAATGCTCTGGCGAAGGACTTTTTGCGGAAAACAATGGAGTCGACCTCAACGAGTCCCAAATCAGAGAGCTTATGAATGATTGGTTGAACGATATTGGTGGTGTATGCGCTGTTTGTTGCAACAATATCGGAGATCGTCATTGGATTTTCGGCATGAGCGAGAATTGAGAGAATCTCAATTTCTTTTTTGGACAAATTTTTTGATGCTGCCATAGAGAACTCCTTTTCGAGTATAGATTTTATTTAAAATTATTTGAAATCAAAAAATCAAAATGTAATTTTTCTAATCTCTTTTATCATAATACAAAACTGCCAAAAGGTCAAAACCTTTCTTTCGCTTTGAATGAGGTTTTGGCCTTTCTTGGTTTTTGCCTTAAAGAAAAGTTAATAACTGAAATTACATTTTAAATTTATCGTAAGAATTGAACACTTTTAAATATTGTCAGAAAGTGATATACTGTATCTAAATTAAAAAAAGAACAACAAACCGCATTGCGGGAAGGGATGGAAAGTATGAGAAAAAGAACCGTTTTAATCGGTCTTGTTTTAATTGCTGCTGCAGGCGGCGGCTTGTATTATTATAAAAATTATTATAATCAGGAAAAATCGGCATCTGCAGAGTCTGCAGAAGGATCTGTTTATATGAGCAAGGTGTCTGACATTATGGATCAGGGTGCACTTGGCATAAAGACGCGCCTTGTCGGTGTTGTAGATCCGCAGGAGTCAAAGGATATCAAGCTTGATTCTGATAAGCAGCTCAAGGAGACTTTTGTAGAAGTTGGCGATGAAGTGAAAAAGGGTGATCCTCTGTTTTCCTATGATGTTGAGGCAATGAAGCAAAAGATTCAGGAGGCTGATCTGGAATTAGAGGAGATGAATAATACACTCCAGACGATGAACCAGCAGTTAAATGAGCTGAATGTTCAGGCATCTAAGGCAAAGGAGTCTGAGAAGCAGGCGTATAATCTTCAGATTCTTTCAGCACAAAATTCAATTCATAAGCAGGAATATAATATAAGTGTCAAGCAGCTGGAGCGTGCGCAGCTGGAGAAAAACGTTGATAATGCAGTTGTCTATTCAGATATTGACGGTATTGTAAAAAGTATCAATTCTGATTCATCAGGCAGCGGTGATTCATATAATTATGGTTCTTCTGGTTCAAATGCATTTATGACAATTCTGGCTACTGGTGATTACAGAATTAAGGGAACCTGCAATGAAATGAATATTTACAGCTTATATGTGGGTGAGCAGATGGTAATTCGTCCAAGAGCTGATGAGGATAAGATATATACTGGTGTTGTAAGCAAAATAGAGACAGAGCCGGCAACAGATAACAATAATAATGGTTATTCTGATTCCTCAGCAGAGAGCAGCAAGTATCACTTCTATGTGACTGTCAATGAGGCAATGGATTTGATGCTTGGACAGCATGTAATCATGGAGGAGGATACTGGAGAAACCGAGGAAAAGACAGGTCTTTGGATTCCAAACTATTATGTAGTATCAGATGATGAGACGAATACTTACTATGTGTGGAGCTGTGATGATAATCAAAAGGTATGCAAGAAAGAGATAAGTGTTGGTGAGATTGATGAGGAAATGCTTGAGTACCAGATTCTTGAAGGACTGACAGAGGATGACTACATTGCTTTTCCAGATGAACTGACACAGGAAGGTATGGAGGCTATTTTGCCGGACAGCATGGAGAATGGTGAAAATCAGGGCGATGCAGGAAATGCCGGTGCGATGAATGTGATGGAGTAAGGGGGGGGCAGGCAATATGCTGTTAGAGCTAAAAGATATAAATAAAAGTTATTTTCAGGGAAAGCAGGAAATGCCCGTCTTAAAAAATGTCAATTTTAGTGTAGAGGAAGGCGAGTATGTGGCAATCATGGGACCGTCAGGCTCAGGAAAATCAACACTAATGAACATTATCGGATGCTTGGATAAGCCAACTTCAGGAAGCTTTTATCTGGATGGAAAGGACATTTTAAAATATAAAGACAATGCACTTTCAACTGTGCGTTTAAATACGATTGGATTTGTATTTCAGAGTTTCTTTTTGATGATGAAGCAGACGGCACTTGAAAATGTGTGTCTTCCGCTGACATATGCAGGAATACCAAAGCGAAAGCGAAAGGAGATTGCCGCGCAGGCGCTAAAGCGTGTCGGACTGGAAGACCGTATGAATTATAAACCGACACAGCTGTCAGGTGGACAGTGTCAGCGAGTAGCTATTGCAAGAGCCATTTCCAATCATCCCAAAATTTTGCTTGCGGATGAGCCGACAGGTGCGCTTGATTCCAAGTCTGGTGCACAGATTATGGAGCTTTTTCAGAGTCTTCACGAGGAAGGTGTAACGATTATTATGATTACACATGATTCAGAAATTGCATCACATGCGCAGCGTGTCATTCACATCCGCGATGGACAGATTGCAGAACAATGAGCGGATTACGAATGTTTTTGAAGATTGCGGGAGTGCAAAGCACGTAGCAATCTGGTATCAAGCATTATAATATAGATATGGCAAATGGAGGGCAGTATGAAAAAATTAGCAGTTTATATTCTGGTACCTTCGCTGATAGTAGGAAGCTGCGGAGCCGGTGTATATGTGTATCAGAAAAATAAGCAGGCAAATACATATGTAAAAGTTGTTCCTGTCAGCAGCATATCGACATCCGATTATGGTTCCGATATGTATATGTATGGACAGGTTGTCAATAATCAGCGCCAGCAAATAAGTGTTACGACCTCACAGAAAATTTCAGAGGTCTTAGTGAAAAAAGGCGACAAGGTAAATATTGGTGATCCTATTTTAAAGATGGACACAACAATGGATAATTTGAATTTGCAGGATCTTGATATTCAGATTCAGAAAAAGGTCCTTGAGATTTCAGATGGTTTTAAACGGTTGGACAAATTGCAGAAGACAACACCGGCAGCACCGTTTAATCCGGGTGATTTTGATCCAGGCTGGGATCCAGGATGGGATCCGGGCTGGGAAGAGCCAACGGAGAGTTCATCTGAAGAAGAAAGCTCAAGTGAGGAAGAAAGTTCATCCGAAGAAGAAAGCTCAAGTGAAAAAGAGAGCTCATCCGAAGAGGAGAGTTCCTCTGCACAGGAAAGTTCTTCTGAGCAGCCGACCTCATCACAGGAATCAAGCAGTGAAGAGCCAACAAAGCCAGAGGAGTCAAGCGGTGAGCAGACGAGTGCAGAGCAGCCGACAAATACTGAGCCGTCCTCGGAAAGTCCATCTCAAAGCTCATCTTCAGAATCGTCTGCGGAGCAGTCAAGCACAGAGGAATCTAGTCCAGAGCAGTCAAGTTCAGAAAATCCGAGTACGCAGCCAAGTGAGGAATCAACGCCAGAACCGACTACGGCACCTGATCCGACAGGCGCAAATGGAGAACAGCTGATTGGAAAAGAAATTACAAAAATAGAGCAGGCAGCAAGTGGTGATGGAAGTAAGCAGTCACCATATTTGTTCCTTTGCGGTGCTGATGCAAAGCTTGATAATGCACTGATCCGTAAGCTTGTAAGTGAGAAAAAATATGCAACAATTCGTTTTTATAATGAGAGTGGAATGCCGGCGTATGATCTTGATTTATCAAAGATGATTCTTTCTGAGGATGATAAGCCGATTATTCATACACATAATTATATAGAAGAAAGCCGCACAGAGGCCACATGTTTGTCGCCGTCAATTGTAACATATCGTTGCGACGGATGCGGTGATGGCTATATTGTGCAGGAGGGTGAAAAGGCAGATCATGTATTTGTAGATATTGTAAATAACCCTGCAACATGTGTGACAAAAGGATATCTTGTTAGACAGTGTTCAGTATGTGGTGTGATTGAAACGCAGCAGACTGACCCAGATCCGAATGCACATCAGTATGTATTTTATGATGGCGGCACGACAAGTCCGTGGAATTATTACCAGTGCAGTGTATGCGGTGCAACAAAGACAGAGGCAAATCCTAATTATGTGCAGCCAACAATTCCATCTTCAGAACCATCGACAGAGTCTGGCACACAGAGCGCATATAATATCACAGAGGAGCGCACGGCAATGCTGGCAACAGCATCTGTGCGTCATACACTGACGGCGGCAGGCAGTGGAGATGATGACAGTAAGGGATCAGCACCAGCTGATATCTCACTTCCAACATTCCAGAATGAGGATTTTAGCGGCTACACAGCAGAAGAACTTGCGAAGGAGATTCAGTCTCAGAAGGAGAGTCTGCGTGATATGGATTTGGAGCGCAGAAAGTTAGAGCTTGAATATGCAAAGCAGCAAAAAGAGCTGGCAAAAAGCGCAACTATCTGCAGTACCGTAAAGGGAACAGTGGAAGAACTGCAAAATATGGATGATATTGATTATTCGGAGCCATTTGCCGTTATTAACGGAGGCGAAGGATATTATGTTCAGGGAACAGTCACAGAGGATCTTCTTGATACTTTTGTGCCGGGAATGGAGATTTCATGCAGCAGCTGGGTGGATGATTCATCAATTTTCTGTACAGCGGTAGTAACAGAAGTTTCTGAATATCCAACTAAAAATACGATGGGAGGTTCACAGAATCCAAATCTTTCATATTATCCGTTTGTAGCATATATTACGCCAGAGGATGGAAAGGGACTTACAAATGGCGCTTACGTTGATATCAGCCTGACGACTCAGGGTGATGCTGATTCTCTTTATATAAGTCAGATGTATGTCAAGAAAGAAGATAATCGTTACTTTGTCTATGCGAGAAATCAGAAGACTGGTCTTCTTGAAAAGCGCTATGTCACTATTGGAAAGAGTCTGTATGGCAGCTATTACCAGATCAAATCAGGATTAACAAATGATGATTTTATTGCAGTACCATTTGGAAAGACTGTAAAGGAAGGTGTTAAGACAACAAGTGAGTATGGTGATGACAGCAATGGACAGATAGATTCAGGTATGGATCCAGATATGGATGCAAGCATGTATGACAATGGAATGATGTACGATGCAAGTATGGCAGATGATGGCATGATGTACAATGCAAGCATGGCAGATGATGGGGAGGTGGATCAGTAAATGTTTGAAAATATACGATTATCCTTTCAGGGAATCTGGTCACATAAACTGCGTTCGTTTCTGACAATGCTTGGTATTATTATTGGTATTGCAGCCATTATTGCGATTGTTTCCACCATTGAGGGAACAAATGAATTAATCAAGCAGAACATGATGGGAAATAACCGTCATACTGTAAAGGTTCAGCTGTCACAGGATGATTATACATATGATATCAGCACATGGAATCCATCACCAGAGGGTGTACCGCTCTTTGATGAGGATACGCGTCAGGAGATTCTGCAAATTCCAAACGTGCTGCGTGCCGCATTTTATCAGGTGCGTTCCGAGTACAATAGTGTCGTTTTTTATAATAATCAGTCGCTAAGCAGCTGCACGGTGCTTGGCATTGATCAATATTATTTTGGAACGGCAGGCTATCAGGTAATGCAGGGGCGTGAACTTCTTCAGGAGGACAGCAAAAAAAAGCGCCAGGTGGCAGTTATCGATGAGTCAGTTTTACGCACCTTGTTTCCAGATGAAGATCCAATTGGAAAAACAATTGAGATATATGGAGAACCATTTACAGTAGTGGGTGTATGTACGCAGGTTGGCCAAAGCGAACTTGTTATTAACTCAGAGGAAGAATACTGGACATATTATCAGGGTGGTTCCTCAAGTGGTAATATCTATATTCCAAAGGGCGTATGGGGAACAATCTATAAATTTGATGAAGCACAGAACCTTGTTTTGCAGGCAAGCGGAGCAGATGAGATGGCGGCAGCAGGAAAGGCAGCAGCAAATATCATGAACCAGAACATGAATGTGTCTGATTCAAGTATTACATACCGCTCAGAAGATCTGATGCAGCAGGCAAAACAGCTGCAGGATATGCAAAGCTCTACTAACAGCATGTTAATCTGGGTTGCCTGCATCTCCCTTCTTGTCGGAGGAATTGGTGTTATGAATATCATGCTTGTCTCTGTTACAGAGCGCACAAAGGAGATTGGTTTAAAGAAGGCAATCGGAGCTAAAAAGGGACGAATCCTGGGACAGTTTTTAACCGAGGCGGCAATCCTTACAAGTATGGGTGGTTTGCTCGGTGTAGCAGCAGGAATCGGACTGGCAGAGGTGATTTCGAAGATGTCATCTACACCAGTTGCAATCAATGGTACATCCATCGTAGTATCAGTTGGATTTTCTACACTGATTGGAGTTGTTTTTGGTTTACTGCCATCCATTTCAGCGGCAAATCTAAACCCAATTGAGGCACTGCGACACGAGTAAAACCGAAAAGTAAATAAGTGATATTAGCAATACTTAAAATGAAAAATACCGGCTTCCAATCGTTAGATATCATAATTGGAAGTCGATATTTTTCTTTATCAAATTTATTCAATTGAATTGGATTTGCAAAGCAACTGTTTTAATTTATCTTTTGTAGCCTTGTCTGTAAAGGCGGCATCTACAGCGGTTAAAAGCATCTTTTCTTCCTGTGCAAGTGTGATGCCAAGAGACTGGGCGTAGGCAAACTCATTTGCAATCGTTGTGCTTGAGATCGCTGGATTATCGGTATTTAAGGTGACTGCCAGTTCTCGCTTTACAAAATCTGAGAGCGGATAGGTCTTCATATCAGAAACAACCTTCGTTTGGCGGTTGCTGGTGGGGCAAAGTTCAAGAGGAATCTGATTTCCCTTTAAAAGTGACAAAAGTGCATCATCCTCAAAGGCGCGCACACCATGGCCAATGCGACGGGCACCCATCTCAATTGCACAGCGCACACTGTCGGCACCAGCAGCTTCTCCGGCATGCAGTGTAAATGGCACGTCTAGCTTTGATGCAAGGGAAAACAGTTCTCTATAATCGCTTGTCGCAAACAAGCCTTCTGCACCGGCAAGGTCAAGTGCAGTAATGCCATCGTGAGTTGTAAGATATTCTTTTGCAAGCTGAACTGTTTCCAGATTGGCTTTTTCACGTTCCGGTCCACGCATGCAGCAGAGAATGATGCTGCTAGAAAGATGAGACCGAGAAAGTCCATCAAGGGCAGCTTCAATGACCTTGCGCTGGCTTAAGCCTCTTTGCATAAAGGATTGAGGGGCAAATCGAAGCTCTGCATAGATGACATTTTGTGCGATCAGCTTTTCTTGAACTAGATAAAAAGCCTCGCTGATGCTTTCCTTTGTCTGTAATAGTGAGATTGGAAGATCAAAGCGGCGCAAATATTCGTTTAAGTCCTCGCAGTCAGGAGGGATGCTAAGAAGCTTAGAAAGCTCGGCATCGGAGGATGAGGGAAGCGTTTGATTTTGAAGTTTTGCAAGTACTTTTGCAATATCTAGTGTAATTGCACCGTCAAGATGTAAATGTAAGTCAATAAAATGTGTTGGAAGTGTAATCTTTTTTGTGGACATAACAAACCTACCTTTCGTATCAGTAGAATAAGTGTACGCCTTATCATAAAAAAAATCAAGAAGTTAAGAATTGAAATGAAGTCTCCACGCCCATGCGGTGCATAGCTCCTATGGACGTGGTATCAAAAGCGGAGCTTCGCTCCGAAAATACACACTAAAAGCTATGACCGATGTTTGTAAAGTTTTTGATGCCGTGCTACTTACGT
>OLVO01004546.1_pt1 | contig 10296 bp, 10 predicted proteins | sample 1672571 | NCBI WGS metagenome assembly OLVO01 (sample SAMEA3136700, study PRJEB25190) | human gut metagenome | biome: human gut; feature: human-associated habitat; material: faeces | place: Austria | collected 2013 | reverse complement strand
TCTCCTTGGTAATCGACACTGTCGTAAATACATAATGGACTTTTGAAAAATCAAAACTTTCCGGGCTGTCTATCAGACCTCCCGGAGTGTTTCTATCTGTCTTATTTTCTGTCTTTCTTATTCTCTATCTACCTTATTCTCTATCCTCTATAATAATTGATCAGACATCCTTTGAGGATGATCTCACGTTCTGCATCCGTCAGATCACCGAGCTTCAGATCGATCTCCTTCAGATCATCGCCTACGACATAAGCCTTGATTGTGGAAGCTTTATCTTCTACTGCTTTGCGGATATCCGGCACGAAGAGATAGTCACCGTTCCTGAAAGAAAGCTTTGTGTGTTCCTCTTCGGTAATAAACGGAAGCATGCCCCAGTTGATCAGGTTCGAGCGGTAACGTTTGGTTGCGTACTCATTCGCGATATTCGCCCAGCCGCCGAGGACCTTCTGGCAGGAAGCAGCCTGCTCACGGGCAGAACCATCACCAGGTTTGACCGCGAAAATGGTACTTCCGACACCGATATTTCCTTTGCCGACTTCCGGATAAGACTTCTGGATTGCTGCCATCACCGGTTTTAATTCATCCAGTACATCCAGTGGACAAGTACCTGCTTCAATCGCTTTCTGGGCTTTCTGGACCTCTTTCGCGCGTCCTACATAGGCAGGATCCTTTCTGGAAAGTGCAAATTCAGCAAGTCCAAGCGGGTTGGAACGATAAGAAGAAGTCTCGCCGGACGGGATCAGTTCGTCTGTCGTTGTAACCGGATCGTGGATCTCAGATACGACCTTCAGGATCAGGTTCTCAGGAAGAGCGCTCATTGCCGGCCAGTCTTTGATGTTCGGTCCGAATTTGATCTCAACCGAAGGATCAGCAACGCCGTGGCTGTCAAATACACGGTTGGCGTAAATTCTGGAATCAAAGTGGTAGGTCGGGTTCTTGTATTCAATATCAAAATCTGTTGCCGGAGTAAGGAAACCTTTGTTTGCAGCAGTTGCGGCAATGGAACGTGCATCCATAAGGGCAACAGATGCGATCTGTCCACTCTGCAGCTTGCTTCCTTCACGGTTCGGGAAGTTACGGGTAGAGTGACGGATGGAAAATGCATTGTTTGCCGGAGTATCCCCTGCACCGAAGCACGGTCCGCAGAAGGCAGTCTTCACGATCGTACCGGCTTCCATCAGGTCAGCAACCGCACCATTTTTCACAAGCTCCATGTAGATCGGTGTACTTGCCGGGTAAACACTGAAGGTAAATTCATCTGATCCGATGTATTTGCCACGGATGATGTCTGCGGCAGCACAGATATTTTCAAAACCGCCGCCGGCACAGCCTGCGATGATACCCTGATCGACATAAAGTTTACCATTTACGATCTTGTCCTGAAGAGAGTAATCCACAGCACCGTCCAGGCTTACCAGCGCGCGCTGCTCTACATCGTGGAGAACATCTGCAAGGTTGGCATTGACATCCTCGATGGTGTAGACATTGGACGGATGGAACGGCATGGCGATCATAGGCTTGATCTCGCTCAAATTGACGTATACAAGACCGTCATAGTAAGCGACTGCGCCAGGTTCCAGTTCCCTGAAGTCATCACTTCTTCCGTGGATATCGTAGAACTCTTTGATCTTGTCGTCGGTTCTCCAGATAGAAGAAAGGCAGGTTGTCTCTGTCGTCATAACATCGATTCCGATACGGAAGTCTGCACTTAATTTGCCAACGCCAGGTCCGACAAATTCCATGACCTTGTTATTGACATAGCCATTGCCGAAGGTTGCGCCGATGATTGCAAGGGCAACGTCCTGCGGTCCGACACCTTTCACCGGTTCGCCGTCCAGATAGATTCCGACAACGCCCGGCATCTTGATATCATAAGTCTTGTTCAGAAGCTGTTTTACAAGTTCCGGTCCGCCCTCTCCCATTGCCATGGTACCGAGTGCACCATAACGGGTGTGGCTGTCAGAACCAAGGATCATCTTGCCGCCGCCTGCGAGCATTTCACGGGCAAACTGGTGGATAACGGCCTGATGAGGCGGAACATAGACACCGCCGTACTTCTTCGCACAGGTCAGTCCAAACATGTGGTCATCTTCATTGATCGTACCGCCGACTGCACACAGAGAGTTATGGCAGTTGGTCAGAACATAAGGGATCGGGAATTTTTCCAGTCCGGATGCTCTTGCAGTCTGGATGATTCCGACAAAGGTAATGTCGTGCGAAGTCAGCTTGTCAAATTTGATCTGAAGCTGCTGCATATTACCGGAAGTATTATGCGCACTTAAGATCCCATAAGCCATTGTCTCTTTTGCAGCAGCTTCTTTTGTTGTCTCAATCCCTGTCTTGCTTTTTACGGCAGCAAGTGCATCGGGTGCATCTGCAATTACCTCAGTACCGTGTAAAAGATAGGCACCGCCTTCGTATAATTTCACCATATCATGTCCTCCTATTTTCTGTTTTCTATGAATTTCATGTGGTCTGCGACCATCAGAGCAATCTTAAATGTCAGGGCGTCTTCAAAGACTCTGACATCCAGCCCGGTCTGCTTCTGGATCTTCTCCAGCCGGTAGACGAGCGTATTCCGGTGGACGAAAAGCTGTCTTGCTGTCTCCGAAATATTCAGGCTGTTTTCAAAAAATTTATCAACTGTGGATAAGGTTTCTTCGTCAAACTGATCAACGGTATTTCCGGCAAATACTTCTTCCAGGAACATCTCGCATAAGGAAACGGGAAGCTGGTGGATCAGCCGTCCGATACCGAGTTCGCGGTAGGATAAAATATTGCGTTCCGGATAGAAGATACGTCCCACATCCAGAGCCATGCCTGCTTCTTTGTAAGACTGTGAGACCTCTTTGAGCTCAGGAATGATGGTTCCGAAGGAAAGCCGGACATTGACCATAGCTTCGGTGTTGATCGCATTCACCAGCATATCGGCAGTCGAACGGATCGTATCATAATCATCCGTACTGTCAAGGGACTTGATCAGAATAATATGTCCCTCATCTACGGCAGTAACAAAATCGCCGGTTCCCGAGGAATAAATCCCACGGATCATATCCAGGACGATCGTGTCATCCGGATTCTTCGGTTCGATCAGATAGACGACTCTGCGCTGCTCCACTGTAATACCAAGCTTTTTCGCCTGATTGTAGATATCTACGAGAAGCAGGTTATCCAGGAGCAGGTTCTGGATAAAACGGTTACGGTCAAGACGTTCGCTTCCGGATCTTAAAAGGCTCTCCAGCTGGCAGACACTTAAGCGTCCGCTGGTATGCACATCAATCTCATTATTGTGCTCGATCACGAAAATATAAGTCAGTTCATCATCATCATAAACCGGGAACAGACCATAGCATTCATCCAGGTGCTCCTCCGATACGCCGGTAACCTCCAGCTCTTTTAAAAATGAGCAGACAGCTTTTTTTACTGCAGGCTTCTCCTTACCTACAGCTGCAAGCATCACTCCGTCTGTGTTCCAGATGGAACAGTTACACTCGATGATATCCCCTATTTCATTGATTGTTCTCTGTAAAATCTGGTTGGATAACAATCCGTTCACCTCTCCATTCTTTTCAATATATGACAAATGGGAGAATTGTGAAATTCCCCCATCTTCTTCTGACAATACAATCTGATATTATTTTAGCAAATGTTTTACACTTTAGCAAGTTAAAATGAAAAACGTTCTCTCTTATTCGTCTTCGTCATCGCGTCTGTCAAGCATGGCAGCAACGATTTCAAGAATCACAGCAAGACCGATGATGGATGCGGCAGCAATCTTTCCGGCAGTGCCGGTTGCAGCCTGTGCGATACCGCCGACAACCGGCACAGAAAGCTTTACTTTTCCGATGTAGTTGTTGTAAGGGATCGGATTCATATCTTTTTCCTCATTGGCATCCCCTTTGGTGATAAACTGTCCCATCGCCGGGCTGTTGGATACTACGCGGTGGGTGATGATCGAGCCGTCTGCATTGTTGCTGTAAAAAGCAATGACATCATCTTTGACGATCGTGTCTGGTTCTTCATACCGGACATAGACCAGGCTTCCCGTCGGGATCGCCGGTTCCATGCTCCCACTGATCACGGTGTATATCTGAAAACCAAAAGCTTTCGGAAGCGTCAGCGGAATACAGGCAAGAATCAGTACTGTCAGTAAAACAGTGCCCAGTGCACTGCAAAATGCAGCCACCGGGCTTTTCTTTTTCTTCGTTCTCTTCAAAAAAGACTTCTCCTTTAGTGCCGCGCTTTTTTATTTTGCACGTTTTTTCAAGAATACGATCAGTCCTGCGAGAGCTGCTACCGCAACAACGATAATGCCGATTCCTGCTGCGATCGGAGTCTTGCTCGTCTTGTCTTTCGCATCGATATTTCCTTTTGGAGTGTCTTCATCATCCAGATCTACTAGAGACTTTGGTGTCTGTTCATCCTCAGATGTTGCAGTATCTTTATCTTTAGCTGTCGTATCCTGAGAATCGTTATCTGTCGTTGTACCATCGGTTGTACCGGTTGTGGTTCCGTCTGTTGTGCCACCGGTAGTTCCGGTTGTAGTTCCACCGGTAGTTCCGGCAGTTCCACCGGTTGTGCCGCCTGTCGTGCCACCTGCTGTACCGACATTACCGGTACCTGTGCCAGGAGTTGCGGTTCCAGGAACTGTTGTTGTGACGGTAGTTGTTGTCTCAACGATACGGTCTGTAGCTCCCGGTGTGTAGGTAAACGTAAATACATTCTCAGATTCATTATCACTCAAAGTCTTCGTAAGTGCAAGAGCATCCGGAATATAATTTTCAACGTAACGGTAAGCAACGACCGGCTTGTCGCCGACGTTTCCGTAGAAGGTCTGGCTCTCTGCCAGTGATTTACCGGATGCATCCTGATAATTTACGGTATAGGCAACCATGTTGCCTTTGATTCCATAAGCGACTACATAGTCGGCATCACCTGTGACGATAAAAGCAGGAGCATCAAGTCGTTTTGAACTTGCATTATCACGTCCGCTGAGGCGGATTCCTTTGACATAATATCTATCGTCTGTTACCTGAATATTGTACAAAGCAGTATTGTCAAAAGAAAATTTAGATCCATAAGAAATGTCAGATTTTTCAATTTTGTTCTGACCATTGATGGTTCCTTTGTTACCTGCGGATAATGTTACCTTGTAGGTATACGGTGTAGTATCATCTGCCATAACGCTCATTGTGGATGCACCGAGTGTCATGGATACAGTCAGAAGAGAAACCAGTAATCTTTTCCATTTTTTCATCTGCTTACTCTCCTTTCTGTCTGCGTCTTTTTGTGTTCTTATTGAGTGTGTAGATACCGTATGCAAGAAGGATCAGTCCACTGATGAGTGCAAGCAAACAGAAGAGAAGAATTCTTGCGGTATCACCGGTCTTAACGGTGTTGGTTGTCTTAACAATCTTATTCTTGGTGATGGTTTTGCCGGCTGAAACCTTTTCTACTGCAAAGTTCATGCGGAGCTTTGCGAGTGTGAGCTGATAACCGTTGCCCTGTGTCTCACCTTCAACACCGACGGTAAGGTGTACCGTTCCGGTATTATTGGAAGCAAGTCTTCCGAGGTAGAAATATTCTTCGGTTGAGCTATCAATCTGCTTCAGACCTTCTCCGGCTTTGGAAGAACCTTCCCCTCCGACAGTTGAGCTGTCATAGAGTACCTTTTCGGCATTGTCACTTCCAATATAGGTCAGCTTGTATTCGTAAGCACCACCCTCTGCGGAAGACTGTGCATCCTCCAGCGTCTGGATCACTTCGTTGGTCATGTACCAATCGGTATCCGTACTGTCGGAGTTCTTAAGCTGAACCTTGAGCTCGATGCTGTCACCCGGCTGGATATTTGCCAGCTCGTCAGTCACATCGGAGCTTTTAAAATTACTTTCCATCTTGCCGCCGGTGAAATTAACCTGCCATCCGTCGGCTCCCTGATAATCCTTTGCAAATGCAGTTGTGTGTACCCCTGCTGCCATTATCACTGTCATGGCGAGGCACAAAATTTTCTTTTTCATACTCTGTACCTCCCTACTGTAAGCTCATTGTTGTTTCGTCGTCTGATACATTCACGTCCACGCCCCAGGCACTCTTGATCGCGTCCTTTGCGTTGTGTGTCTGAACTGCATCCACCTCTGCGTCAATGTGGAAGGTGTAGCCATTGTACTTGTAAGTATAAGTGATGGTTTTACCTTTTTCAGATTCTTTTTCAGATTCGGGTACAGGCTTTGTTACATCCGATGCAATCGAAGGATTGATTCGGAGTGTATCCGATAATGCCGGTGTCGGTTTACCCGCTTTGAGAGCTTTGGTATAATAAAGAACGGTACGCTCTCTCGTGGATTGTGCATCTGCAACCTGCCATCCGTTGTCTGTGAGGAAGTTCAGCTCGATCAGATCCGGTGAAAGGTTCGTGTTCTTATTGCCTTTTTCGTCCTGCCAGCTTTTTGTGATGATCACACGTACAAAGGTGTCGATCGTACCGCTGTTCTTGACGCTGATTGCTTCGTTATATTTCTTGCCGGGTGTAAATGTCTCATCCTTTCCAAGAAGGTTTGTGAGAAGTGTACCATCTGAGGTTCCCTTCCATTCATTGTTCGATACATAATCCCGGCTGCTGACTACTTTGTCATTTTCCAGAAGAGATACGCCGATACTCTGCATATTCATCTGTGCGGAATAATTCTCACTGTAGTAAGTGAGTGCGGCGCGTGTACTGCCGACAGTGCTTCCAACCAGCAGGAGTGCTGCGGCTGTCAGGACCAGGGCAGGTTTCTTTGGAAATGATTTCTTTTTCTTTTTCATTCTCATTACCTCCTACTCTGTCGTCTGTGTGCTGTCGTTTTTGATTACGTGGTTCCAGTCGGCGTATGGTGTACCATCTTCCTTGTAAAGAACCGGTGTGCATTCCTGGATAACTACGATGTTGAATTCTTCCGGTTTATCATCCTCTGACGGGAATGTGTATTTGATGTTGAGTTCTGTTGTGGTTGCCTTTGCCGGAAGGACATCGTCGTAATACCAGTAGCCGTCACCGCGGTCTGTCCATCCGCCTTTTGGTGCGTTATAAGTAAGCTTTACCGGTGCGAATGCTGTGACTCTTACGAAACAGTCATAATCACCGGTATTTTCAATTGTAATGTGCTTTCCGTTTTCATCAACGTCTTCTTTCGGGACTGTCTCAGTAAATCCCATATTCATTTTCACACCGCCACCGGCTGTCGAATAAGTTGTAAAATACGCCATCGCACTTCCAACTGCCAGGGTTCCGGTAAGAGCAAGTGTTGCTGCTGCCATGATTAGTGGTTTTTTATGTAACTTTCTCATTCCGATTCCCCCTTTCTAGTTCTTTGCTGCCGGTTTGGTGTACTGATACTGACCATTTTCGTCCAGCTTGAAATTATTTTTTACACCGTAGCCGCCATTGGTACGTCCATCGTGTTTGTTGATAAATGAAACCTCTGCCGGTCTGAATTCTACTTCGGTTTCTTTTTCAGGATTAGCAATGATGTCTGTTTCCTGACTTTTAGCAGAAGCGAGTTCATAGCTTGCACCGCTGTAAACCTCCGTTACCTTGACATGAGATCCAGCAGGAATTTTTTCGATTGTTACAGAATGGCTGCCTGCTGCGCTAAAGGTAAGCTCTTCGATTCTGGTTTCTTTTTTCTTATCCAGTGTTGTGATATCGATCTGGAATACGAACGTTGCATTGTTACCGAAGGTAGCATTGTGATCTACCAGTTCCTTATTGATCACCAGATTACCGTATCTTACGTGCTGTTCCGGTTTCAGACCAACTGCACTGTTGTGTTCTTTGGTCAAATCGTAGATCCAGTCATCACTTGCACCGTTACCACTGTAGTAATTATTGGTCGGAAGTGATACAAGGTAAGGAGTAAAGGTATAAGTATAATTGGTTGTAATCACTTTTGGTGTATCTACAAGGTAAAGTCCGGTCTTCAATTTATCTTTGTAGCCTCTTCCATTCTGCAGTGTAACGGTTTCGGTTGGATTAATAACCGTATTCCCCTCAGAATCTGTCAATTTACCTTGTGCTGTTTTGGCACGGTCTGCCCATGTAGTGGCTGCAGTATCCAGGTTATCAGCACTTACGGAAGAAAGATCCAGTCCGGTGAATGCATCCGTTACGGTATAGTTGCCGGATACATCAACTGTTGCAACTTTGTACAGATTGACCTGAACAGTAACGTCGTCATTTAGAAGTTCACTGTTTCCACCAATGTCAAATTGGATGGAGCACTCTTTATCGGTATCGATCGCGCTTGCGGCTTTCGCACCCGGAAGAGTGAGCAGTGGAAATGTAAGAGCGACAGCTAAGAGAAAAGTACTTCCCTGTTTTAATCGTTTATTCATCATCGCCTCATGTCCTCCTTAAAAATCTTGGTTATTCTTTGTGAGCTTTTCTCTTGGAAAGGAATCGCAAGAGAATGATCACAAGAATCGTGATTGAAAGTCCTAAAATTAAATAGAGCATATAATAATTCTGAATGGCTTTTACCATAGAATCTGTAACTGATTCGGTAGCATCCTCTTCGCCGTTATATGGAACTCTGGTTCCTCTTACGAGAAGACGATGGGAGTTGACTCCATATGGTGTACAGGTAAATAAAGTTACCTGATCTTTTCCTTCTTCTATCTGGAGTGCTTTCTCCAGTGTTTCATGATCGTCTTTGTCTACCATCGGAAGAATCTGATCTACCTTGTAGGCAAGGACTTCATCCAGTACATGGATGTAAAATTTATCGCCAACTTTGAGCTGATCGATATCGGTAAAAAGCTTTGCGCTTGGAAGTCCACGGTGAGCTGCGAGAACACTGTGGGTACTCTCCCCTCCGATCGGAAGCTTTGTGCCGTTCAGATGTCCGACACCGGTCTGAAGTTCATCATCACCGGTACCATGGTAAATGGCAAGCTTGATGTTGATCTTCGGAATGGAAAGATATCCCATTACTCCGTCATCTGCAACGTTCAGGATCTTCCAGTATTCGGTATCTTTGATGTCATTTTCATCTTCACCAAATACATCTCCGTAGAGGTTGTTCTGCTGAATGGTATCATTGAAAGCTTTTGCCTTTTCCCACTCAGAGGTGAAGTCCTCCGGTTCCATGTCCTGTATTGTATTGTCATAGCTGCTGATCAGCTGATTCTGTCTGTAGGTGTTCCACTGGTTGGATACCGTCGGGTAGATCAGAATCCCAAATCCTATCAAGAATAACAGACCGAAAAGGAAGGTTGAGATTTTTCTTTTCATAGGCATATTCCCTTTCTAGTTCTTGTTCTCTTTTTAAGAGGTCTCATTTTTCTTCTTTTGAAGCTTCTTCTCCTTTAAGTATAACACAAGGATGAAGATTGTGGTAATTACAAGACCAATAATTACCCATAAAAGATAATTTGTATGAAGACTGATTCCGCTGAGCGGTGTCTTCTCATCGGCAACTTCCTGTTCCACATAAGGTACTCTGTGACCACGGACCAGAAGCCGCTCGGTATTGACTCCGTATGGAGTACAGGTAAGAAGTGTTACAAGATCTTTTCCTTCTTCTACTGCAAGAGAGGAAGTTTCTTCCGGTTTTACTACGGAAATCTTGTCGACTTCATAACATAATGTTTCGTTTAATACATGGATCAGAAAATGATCGCCTTCTTCCAGCTGATCCAGATCGGTAAAAAGAGACGCACTCGGAAGTCCACGGTGTGCAGAAATAACAGCATGTGTATTTGCTCCGCCAACCGGAAGAGAACTTCCCTCCAGATGACCTGCGCCCTTATTCAAAACCTCTTCTTCCGTTGTGTGATAGATTGGGATTTTGATATTGATCTTAGGAATCTCTACACTTCCCATCATCTCATCACCAGCGATGTTCAGCGTATTCATATAAACCGGATCTACTCCACTTGACTCTGCAAGTGCAAAAGAGTCAGGAAGAACACATGGAAGTAAAGCTTCGTTATAGTCTTCTGCTTTCTTACGCTCTGCATCATAGTCAATTCCTTCTGCTGCTTCCTTTTCAGAAACCACCTGCTCATAACCACTGATCAACTGTTTCTGTCTGTAGTTATTCCATTGATTGGCTACAAAGGGATACAGCAGCAAGGACAAACCAGCTAAAAATATGATGCCAATTACTAAATTGCCTGCTTTTTTTTTCATCCGAGCTCTCCTTGCTGTTGTATTATTTTTTTATGAATCCGGGGCATTCGCCCCGGATTCGATATTTGGTTATAAACAATCACGAATGATTATTTGTTTGTTCTTTTGCGGCTTGCAAAGAATAA
>OLVO01004544.1_pt1 | contig 10300 bp, 12 predicted proteins | sample 1672571 | NCBI WGS metagenome assembly OLVO01 (sample SAMEA3136700, study PRJEB25190) | human gut metagenome | biome: human gut; feature: human-associated habitat; material: faeces | place: Austria | collected 2013 | reverse complement strand
TAAAGAATTCTTTTATACCTAAGTTTTTAATTTTAAATATATATAAAAGGGAGGAATTTGCATTATGAGGGAATCAGAATATGAAGAAAACAATAACATGATGGACGGAACAGCATTAATAAAAGTAATAGGAGTAGGAGGAGCAGGAAACAACGCAATAAATAGAATGATAGAATCTGGAATAAAAGGTGTAGAATTTATTGCAGTAAATACAGATAGACAAGCTCTTCAAATATCAAAAGCAAGTACAAGAATTCAAATAGGAGAAAAACTAACAAGAGGTCTAGGAGCTGGTGCAAATCCAGATATCGGAGCTCAAGCAGCAGAAGAAAGCAAATCTGAAATAGCAGAGGTTCTACGTGGTGCAGATATGGTTTTCGTTACAGCAGGTATGGGAGGAGGAACTGGTACAGGAGCCGCTCCAATAGTTGCAGCAACAGCTAAAGAATTAGGAATTTTAACAATAGGCGTTGTTACAAAACCATTTACTTTTGAAGGAAAGAAAAGACTTAACCAAGCTGAAAAAGGAATAATCAACTTAAAAGAAAAAGTTGATACATTAGTAGTAATTCCAAATGATAAATTATTACAAATTATAGATAGAAAAACATCAATTGTTGAAGCTTTCAAAATGGCTGATGATGTTTTAAGACAAGGTGTTCAAGGTATTTCAGATTTAATCTCAGTACCAGGACTAATAAACCTAGACTTTGCAGATGTTAAAACTGTAATGTTAAATACAGGTATGGCACATATGGGTATTGGTAGAGCAAGCGGAGAAAATAGAGCAGAAGATGCTGCAAAACAAGCTATACAAAGTCCATTACTAGAAACATCAATAGAAGGTGCAAGAGGAGTAATTATAAACATTACTGGTGGACCAGATCTTGGTTTACAAGAAGCAAATACAGCAGCTGAACTTGTTCAACGCAGTGTAGATCCTGAAGCAAACATCATATTTGGTGTTGTAACTGATGAAAGTCTTGGAGATGAAATCCAAATTACAGTTATTGCAACAGGTTTTGAAAAAGATGAAAATATATCAACAATAGGTGTTGAAAATTTAGTAAACAATACTTGGAACAAAAAAATAAACTCAATACCATCAACACCAGATAATAAATCTGATAATCCAAATGATTTAGATATACCATCTTTCCTAAGAAAAAAAGGAAATAAAATATAAGTACATAGAAAAATAATGGAAAATAAAAGAAATAGTCTACAAAGGTAGATTATTTCTTTTTTTCGTGCCCAAGAATTGACAGACTTTTTACAATACAAGTAGTACAATGTTTAAGAGGTAAGGAAATGACCCTATATGTAGATATAATTTTTATGGAAAATGTATTCATGAATTCTATTATACTACTTGCAACTGGGATAATTTTAAAGGACAGCATGAAGATAGTTAGAAACCTTATAGGAAGCACAATTGGGGCACTTTATGCAATAATTATTTATGTATCAAATATAGCAATTTATTCAAATATTATATTAAAAATCTTATTATCATTTGTAATAGTATATATATCTTTTAAACCAACCAATCTAAAATCATTTTTTAAACATGTTGTAATTTTTTATTTAACATCATTTACATTTGGTGGAGTGGCATTTGCCTTGCTGTATTTTGTAAGGCCGGAAGACATCTTGTATCAAAATGGAGTTTTAATTGGTACATATCCAATAAAGATGATACTTGCAGGAGGAATACTTGGGTTTATTATTATAACGATTGCTTTTAAAAATATAAAAAGCAAACTTAGTAAGCAAGATATGTTTTGTGATGTAAAGCTAAAGTTAGAAGAAAAAACATTAAGTTTCAAGGCAATTATAGACACAGGAAATTTCTTAAGAGACCCAATAAGTAGGGCACCAGTAATTATCGTTGAAAAGGAAACGTTAAAAGGCTTTTTGCCAGCCGAGATAGTAGACAACACACATGATATCATTAATGGGAAAAATGTAGAATTAGGAGCATTCTCGCAACGAATTAGGGCAATTCCATTTAAATCATTAGGAAAAGAGAATGGACTAATATTAGGTTTCAAATTAAATAATGCTCTTATTGAATATCAAGACATAGGATATAGGGCAAAAAATGTAATTATAGGAATATATAATGGGAAATTAAGTAGAAGCGGAAAATATAACGCTTTAGTGGGGTTAGATATTTTAGAAGAATAATTTTTAGAAAGGGTGTGAAGATATGGATATTCTTGAAGTTTTGAGGTGTAAAATTAAAAAATATTTTGGTGGAGGAAATTTTGAAAATGATGGCATTTTCTATATTGCAGGAAGTCAAACACTGCCACCACCATTGCCAACAGATGAGGAAGAACAAATGCTTAAAAGACTAGAGGCAAACGATTTCGAAGCTAGACAAGTATTGGTTGAACATAATTTAAGGTTAGTTGTATATATTGCTAAGAAATTTGAAAATACAGGAATAGGAATAGAAGACTTAATATCAATAGGAACAATAGGGCTTATGAAAGCTATAAATACATTTAATAATGGGAAAAACATTAAGCTTGCAACATATGCCTCACGTTGTATAGAGAATGAAATCTTAATGTATTTAAGACGTAGTAACAAAACAAAAGGGGAAATATCTATTGATGAACCATTAAATCAAGATGGAGATGGAAACGAGCTTTTGCTATCAGATATACTTCGGAACAGATGATGATGTAACATCAAGAGCAATGGAAGATGAAGTAGATAGAGTGCTTTTAAAATCTGCAATACTTAAACTTACAGACAGGGAAAAACACATAATGGAGCTTAGGTTCGGATTCAAAACAGGAGTTGAAAAAACACAAAAAGAAGTGGCAGATATGCTTCGGAATATCACAAAGTTACATATCAAGACTTGAGAAAAAGATAATGAACAAAATGAAAAAAGACATAATGAGCAAGACACGGATAATAAAAAAAAAAAAACACAACTACTTGCAAAAAATCATATAATGAAGTAAAATAGATATATATTAAAAAAGAGAGAAGTGATAAGAATGAAAGTATATGATAAGGAAATTTATAATAAACAAGAGAGTATTAAAACAATAGTTGTAGGAATTGTAGTATTTTTATTAGGATTCTTTGCTGGTTATATGGCCCATTCTTTTAACCAAACTCATACACCAGAGGCAACAAATAATACATATGTTATAGAAAGTAAACAAAAATAATAATAATTTTTAAAAGGCATTTTGATAATGCCTTTATTTTTTTGCCTAGAATATTTATAAATCAATTACATAGAATTTAAGCAGGAGGTATGTGGATGAAGAAATTTGTAAAACTTATTTTGATTTTTGCTTTTGTTTTTGTGTGTTTGATTTCTACTAAAGTATCAGCATTCCCACCATCTAGTTCTAGCTTGTATACTGGAATAGATGTTAGTGAATGGCAAGGTAATATCAATTGGCGAGAAGTTAAAAATGCTGGAATTCAAGTTGTGTATATTCGTTCTAGTGAGGGAAGCGGATACATAGATGCAGATGCAATTAGAAACTATAATGGAGCAAAAGCAAATGGCATTAAAGTTGGCTTTTACCATTATTTAACTGCAAGAAACCAAAGTGAGGCGATTGAACAAGCAGAATTTTTCGTTTCAGTTATTAAGGAACTTGAGATAGATTGCAGACTAGCAATGGATTTTGAAAGCTTTGGAGACCTTGGAACATATGAAATCAATTTAATTTCAGAAACTTTTTTAGAAGAAGTTGAAAGATTAAGTGGAAAAGAGGTAATAATATATAGTGATGCATACAATGCTGCATATACTTTTTCAAGTAGATTAGCAGAAAAGTATCCTATATGGGTTGCAGATTATTACGTACAAGAGCCAGGAAATGGAAGATGGCAAATTTGGGATGGATTTCAATATACAGATGAAGGAAGAATTGCGGGAATAAAAGATTATGTAGATAGAGATTACTTTACAAGTGGAGTATTACTTGCTGATAATACACCAATTCCAAAAGAAGCAACTAAAGAGCCAAAAGAAACAACTAAAACAATAACAATCAAGTGGGGAGATACTTTAAGCCAAATTGCAGTGGAATATAATACATCATATGAGTATTTGGCAAAGATAAATGGTATTGCAAACCCAAACTTGATATATGCAGGTCAAACTTTAATAGTGCCAATATTAAGTAGCAACGAAATTCACGATTCTAGCCATAAATTATACATTGTAAAATGGGGAGACACTTTAACCAAAATTTCTGCAGAATATGGAGTAACAATAGAAGGACTTGTAAGGCTAAACAATATTGCAAATCCAAACTTAATTTATGTAGGTCAGGTTTTAAGAATACCTACAATTAATTCATATGAATAACTAGAAAGAAGGAGGAAATAATGCAAACTGCAATTATTGAAATAATAAACAAATTTGGATATTTAGGAATAGTATCATTAATTACAATAGAAAACTTATTTCCTCCAATACCATCAGAAGTGATTTTAACTTTTGGAGGGTTTGCAACAACTATTTCAAATATCACAGTTATTGGTGTAATTATAGCATCAACAGTAGGCTCAGTCATAGGAGCAGTTATCCTATATCTACTTGGTAGAGTGTTAAGTGTTGAAAAACTAGAGAAATTTTCAGAAAGTAAATTTGGAAAGATTTTAGGACTAGAAAAAGCAGATATTGAAAAATCTGTTAATTGGTTTGATAGTAAAGGAAAATATGCAGTTTTCTTTGGTAGATTCATACCAATAATAAGAAGTCTTGTTTCTGTACCTGCAGGTATGGCTAAAATGGCTATGCTTCCATTTTTAATTCTTACAACTATAGGAAGTTTAATTTGGAACACAGTTCTTGTTGTTTTAGGAAGAATTGCTGGTGATTCGTGGAACGTAATTGCAATGTATGTTGGAGGTTATTCAGATATTGTTTTAATATTATTCATGATAGTTTTTGTGTTTGGAATTATGGCTTTCTATATAAAAAAGAGTGGCAGAATAAAAATAATGCGATTTAGAAAAAACAAATATAGTAAAAAGCTTGAATAAAAGGAAAAATTTTGATATACTTACTTGTAGAATAATAAAAAATGGAGGTAATAATATGACACCACATAATGAAGCTAAAAAAGAAGATATTGCAAAAATAGTTTTAATGCCAGGAGATCCACTAAGAGCAAAGTATATTGCTGAAAACTTTATGGAGAATGTAAGACTTGTAAATTCTGTTAGAGGAATGTTTGCTTACACAGGTACATACAAAGGAAAAGAAATAACTGTTATGGGACACGGAATGGGAATTCCAAGCGTAGGAATTTATACACATGAATTATTTAAATTCTATGATGTAGATTGCATTATAAGAATTGGAAGCTGCGGTGGCTATATTCAAGATTTAAATTTAAAGGATATAATTGTAGTAAACGAAGGCTACAGTGAGTCTACATTTGCTGAAGTTTATGATGGAAACAAAGAACATTCAATTGCAGCAAAGAATTCTTGCAATGATGTAATTCTTGAAACTGCTAAAGAAATGAACTTAAATGTAGTTCAAGGAAATGTACATAGTACAGATGCTTTCTATTCAGAAACAGCAGATTTAAAAGAATTATATGAAAAACATGGTTGTATAGCAGCTGAAATGGAATCATTTGCTTTATTTGAAATAGCAAACCATTTAAATAAAAAAGCAGCTTGTATATTATCTGTTACAGATTCACTTGTAAAACCAGAACAATTAACACCACAAGAAAGACAAACAGCTTTAGTTAATATGATTAAACTTGGTTTAGAAACAGCTATAAAATTATAATAAAAATACCCTAGAATTGTTAAATTCTAGGGATATTTTCATACATTTTCTACATGATTAACATTTAGATTATTTAATGCTTTTATATTTATATATACACCAGCACCTACAAAGTTTCCACCACATTTTTCAATTAGTTTTTTAGAAGCGTCAAGTGTTCCACCTGTTGCAAGAACATCATCTATAAAGTAGAAGTTCTTTCCTTTGTAATTTTCGTTTGTTGGTAAGCATAAAGAATCTTTTCCATATTCTTTATAATAATCAACTGTTAAAACTAAATCTTCTGGTAATTTGCCAGGTTTTCTAATAGGAACAAATCCTATATTCAATTTGTTTGCAACAGCTGTTCCAAAGATATATCCTCTTGATTCTGGAGCTATAACATAATCAGTATTTTTTGGTACTACCATACACATTTCTTCAATAATTTTTGCAAAATCATTTTTATCTGCAAGTTTTGGAGATATGTCTATGAATCTTACTCCTTTTACAGGAAAATCTTCAATGAATCGTAATTCAGCCATAAAGACCACACACCTATCTTTTAAAAAATTTACGTATAGATTATATCATAAAACGACATAATATTACAATACTAAATTTATAAAAAATGCGATTTTTTTGATAAATTTATGCATAAAGTATTGACATTTGAATATATATAGTAGTATAATAATTCTGTTGTCACATCGCGGGGTAGAGCAGTTGGCAGCTCGTCGGGCTCATAACCCGGAGGTCGTAAGTTCGAGTCTTACCCCCGCAACCAAAAGTTTTATTAGAGTCACAAGAGATTGCAGACTCTTATTTTTTGTCTCCGACGTAATTTTGACGTAAATGGGGACAGCTTGGGGACACAAGCTACTTTAAATAGCTATAAATAGCCTAAAATTTCACAATAAGACTTAAAAAAAGCAATTTTTGTAATTTTATTGAAAAAAGATTATTACTTGTCACCTATTAATAGGTCTTGTAATACATATGCTGCTTTTCTCATATTTTTTTCTAATGGATGCACATAGTATTTTATAGTAGTGTTAATACTTGCATGTCCAAGTCTTGCAGATACTGTTGCTATATCAACATTATTAGCAATCATGAGAGTAGCATTTGTATGTCTAATACCGTGAAATTTAATTATAGGTAGTCCTAATTTTTCAATATAAGGCTTAAACCATTTTCCAATTGTATCTGGATGCATAGGTTTCCCATCATCTTGTACAAATAGTTTATTAGAATCAATCCATTTATCTCCCCAGATGTCTTTTTGTTCATCATACCATTCTTTATATTCAAGAAGAGTTTGTGTAATATAATCTGGTATTGGAACAATTCTATTAGAACTTTCTGTTTTAGTATCTTTATCAAAAATTCCATTTTCAGGTAAGTACTGAGTAGATTTATTTATATTAATAGTTTCATTTTTAAAATCTACATCAGACCATTCAAGTCCAATAAGTTCTCCACGTCTTACGCCAGAGAAAATATCAAGAAGAAATGCTGCTTTATACTTTAAATTACTTCCAGTAAGCTCCATTAAAGATTGTATAAGAAACTTGCATTCATCATCATTGAAAAATTCCATTTTAGGTTTCTTAGTCTTTGGTGGTTTAACTCTTCTAGCAGGATTAGAAGGTAACAACTGCCAGTATACTGCATTTTGTAACATGGCACTTATTAGTCTATGGTGCTCTAGAATTGTTTTGGGAGATAATGGTTTTAAAGTTCTTTGACCATTATTTTTTGCTATTCTCTTTATCTGAGTATCATTTTCTAACATATCATAAAAGTTCATTAAATCTGTTGGTTTGATTTTGTCTAAAGGAAATGAACCTAAATATGGAAGAATTCGAGATTTTAATATTCCAATATATCTTGAATAAGTTTTTGGTGCTAATTCTTTTGAAGCATATTTTTCATCCCAAATATAAAAGAATTCTTCAAAGGTAATTGACTTCCCTTCTGGAACTAATCCACGATTTACTTCTGTAATGAATTCTGCTAAGGCTATTTCAGCATCTTTTCTTGTACCATGTATAGTTTTGGTTTTTTTACATCTAGTACCATCAAGATTTTTACCACCCGAAACGACTAACCTATAAGTATTTTCACCTCTTTTTTCAATACTTCCAGCCATTGCTTTTTTCACTTCCTTTCAGCTTAACTATTGGTGGAAGTTTGTTAATATTTAATTGTCATGATTATACTACAAATTTAATGCCAATTCTAGTAGTTTTTCTTTATTTTTCAAGTGTTACAAAGATTACATTAAAATTCATAAAAGAAAATATATAGGACAATAAAATACTAGATAAAATGTAATAAATCTATGGAAAAAGAAGGAGTTTTATGATATAATTTAAACCTATAAGGTATTTAAAGGTGAATAAAATGAAAAAAAATAGTGCAGAATATAAAAAATGGAAAAAGAGAAATGATGAAAAGAAACATCGTAATAATTTAAAACGAAAAAATAAAAAACATAAAAGTTTTAATATTAACTATAAAATGCCACCATATAAAACATTTTATGTGCCTCCTATATTTAGTATAGTAGATAACCCAGAGCAAACAATATCTTTTTTTAATGATATAATAGAAATAATTGAAGATATTAGAGATAAGATAAAAGGTAAAAAATCTATTAGTTCACCATATTATTTTAGAATTGACATGAAAGATGTGCAAGAAATAACGGGAGATGCATTAATGTATTTATTGACTGTAATTAAAAATACGAGAGGTAAAAAAAGTTTACCAGTTAATTGGATAGGAAATTTTCCAGAAGATGATAACATAAAAGAATTTTTACAAGTATCGGGTTATTTAGATTATATGAAAACGGATAAAAGAAATTTAAAAAAGACAAATGAAAAAATACAGATTAGGACAGGAAAAACATATGTATATAATAAAGAGAATATTGATATTAGAAAAGAAGTTGTTGATTTTACAAAAGAAAAGTTAAAAAAGGATAAAAAAGAAGTACAATATCTTTTCAATATTTTGACGGAAGTAATAACAAATATTGAACATGCATATAATGTAGAACAAGAATTGATATTTGATCCATCATGGTATATAATGGTTGAAAATGATTATGATAAAATTAAATATACATTTATGGATAATGGACTTGGAATTCCAACTACTGTAAAGAAGAAAACAGTAGAAGAAGTATTAAAATTACTTAGTCTTGATAAAGAATATAATTATATAAAAACAGCTTTAGATGGAAGCTACAAAAGAACTCAAACAGGAAAATCTGAACGAAGTACAGGATTACCTGATGTTTATGAAAAACTTAGGAACAAAAAAATAAGTAATTTAATTATTATTTCAAACCATGCGTATTATTGTGAAAATAATCCAAGAGATATGACTGAAAATTTAATAGGAACAATTATATGTTGGGAGATAGAAAAGGAGATAAAATTATGCTAATTAAAATTGTTGTTGATTATACAGATACACCTGGAGCTAGATATTATAGCCAAGGACCATATCCAGGAGAAGAATTTAGAGAAAAAATATTATTACCTAAATATCTAGAGTGTTATAAGAAAAACGAAAAGTTAATAGTAGATTTAGATGGTGGTTACGGTTATGGTTCTTCTTTTTTAGAAGAGGCTTTTGGAGGACTTATTCGAAGATTAAAAGAAGAAAATATGGAATATAAAAAACCAGTAGAGTTAATAGAAATAATATCAAATGATGAACCTTCATGGATTGGTAAAATCGATAAGTATATGAAAGATGAAATAAATAAAAAGTAGGAGAATAAAGATGAAAAACAAAAAGGTTGTAAAAATAATAATAACGATAATAGTAATATTATTTATAATTGTTTTAGGAATAATTGGATATACATGTAATACAACTAATTCTTTTTTTTCTTTTAACTTGCTGGATTTATTAACTTTTGCAATAGCATCTGTGTTAATATATTTTATTACAGAGATAAAAAATGATAAGAGAAATAAGAATGAAAAGATAGAAAATGTTATTGTAGAAATAAGAGGAGCAGCTGGAGGAGATGAAGCTAATATTTTCGCTGGAGACCTCTATAGAATGTATTCTAAATATGCTGATAAAGTTGGATTTAAAACAGAATTAATCAATGCTGAAGAAGGAACAGCAGGAGGCTTTAGCCAAGTAGAATTTATAGTTAAAGGAAATGGAGCCTACTCTAAGCTTAAGTATGAAAGTGGTTCTCATAGAGTTCAAAGAATACCTGTAACAGAAAGTAATGGTAGAATTCAAACTTCAACTGCAACTGTACTTGTAATGCCAGAAGCAGAAGATGTTAATATTGAGATAAATCCCCAAGACCTTAGAATAGATATCTATAGATCATCAGGTTGTGGTGGACAAGGAGTAAATACTACAGATAGTGCCGTTCGTATTACTCACTTGCCAACAAACACTGTTGTTACCTGCCAAAATGAAAGAAGTCAAATTCAAAACAAAGAACAAGCAATGAAAGTATTAAAAGCAAGACTT